>WNFF01001934.1_pt1 | contig 19562 bp, 15 predicted proteins | sample 5400441 | NCBI WGS metagenome assembly WNFF01 (sample SAMN13153345, study PRJNA577476) | soil metagenome | isolation source: 120 cm saprolite under Douglas fir tree site 2 hole 3 replicate 1 | place: USA:California | collected 2015-04-18 | reverse complement strand
GATCATCGCAGGCTATCGCGTGGATCTTGCGTTGGAGAAGTTATTCCCCGTGACGGCAATTATTCGTATCAGTGCACCGGAAGAGAACTGTACCCGTCTCGCTGCCTGCGCACGGGGTCTCGGGGAGGTGGTAGAAGCCCACCGGGTCACCGGGAGCGACCGGCTGGTCTTGAAGGTCGTTGCGCAATCCGTCGATCATCTGGACGGGATCATTCGTCAGCTCAGCCAGTTCGGAACGCCCACCGTGTCGATCGTGCTGTCGACCAGATGGCAAGCGGTCGGACATATCCGAGACCGTGGTAACCAAAGGGTTGCTGCGCCGCAAGCAAGCACAGGCGCGATGCGCTAAGGCTAGGTCCAAGCGTCTCGATAGTGGAGGGATTGAAACGCGACTTTCAATCCCTAAGCGGGACGCGAAATTCCTTGGCGCTAGCGGGTTCAGACATTACCTTCTTGCGTTCAGGCGGCGTCGGGTACGGCATGCCAAGGGCCCGAGGGAGCGCAGGATGTGGGGTCGTTCGGGCTCTTCGAATAGATGTATGGGGGAGGGAGTCATCACGTACACCATACATAGGGCCCCGCCACGCGCGCTACCAGATGTATCGGGAATTGACCGGGACCACGTCGAGCACGATGCTCGTGCCCATGATGAGCGCTAAATCATGACTGATGGTAAGGGAGAGGCGGTTCGCCGCGTCAATCCCCCCGAGCTTGGCACCCCGCCTGGCTATTCGCAGGTTGTGGATGTGCGGGCCAGCCGCATAATCTTCATCGCCGGCCAAACTGCTCTTGATCGCAATGGCGAGTTGGTCGGAGGGGACGACTTTACGGCGCAGGCTGATCAGGTCTTCCGAAACTTAAGTGCAGCCCTGCAATCAGTCGGCGGCACGGCGAACGATCTCGTGAAGCTGACTGTCTTCCTTCGACACATGGATCATCTCCCGGCTTATCGGGAGGCCCGAAATCGCTTCTTTGCTACGGTCGTCCCTCCCGCAGCGCCCGCCGTCACCTTGGTCGAGGTGTCGAAGCTATACGGGCCGGAGTTCCTGATCGAGATCGAAGCCGTGGCAGCAATTTAAACGAATCTACAGCCGCCTTGGGAAGCTGCGCGCCCGGGCAGCTCGGGGTGAACAAGGCAGGTGCCGAGGGAGGACCCGCTTTCATGAAGCTCACGTTGCTTGGTACCGGAGGACCGCGCCCTGACCCACGCCGCCACGGTGCAGCGGCGGTGCTCCAGATCGGGGACGAGTATCTCCTCTTCGACACGGGGCGCGGAGTGGTCTTGCAGCTTGTCGCGACCGGCGTCCCCCTCGAGCGCGTGTCGCCCATCTTCCTCACGCACCACCACTACGACCACATTGGTGATCTTGCGGATGTGATCCTGACAAGCTGGCTCCTGGGGCGGCAGCAACCGTTGCAGCTCTTTGGTCCGCCGGGCACCAAGGCCATCGTGACGGCGCTGCTCGAACAGGTCTATGACAGGGACATCACGTTCCGATCAACCGGAGCGCTCGCTATCGACTGGGCTCCGGTCGCGAGTAGCGATGTGAAACGTGGACTCGTTCATGATGGGGGGCACTGGCGCGTGTACGCGGAGGAGGTCGTCCACGGGCACGGCCTTGACTTCCCCAGCGCGTTCACGCAGCGGTGGGTGTGCCTGGGCTATCGTGTGGAAGCCGAAGGGAAGGCAGTCACCATCAGCGGGGACTGCGTCGCCTGCGAGGGGTTGGCGCACCTAGCCCGAGAAGCCGACGTACTCGTTCAGTGCTGCTTCCTCGCCCGGGCCGAGATCACGACCCCCGCCCTCACGCGCTTGGCGAGAGACACCATTGCCTGTGCGGATACGGTCGGCAAGATTGCGACGCAGGCCAGAGTCAAACAGCTCCTCCTCACCCACTTTCGACAGAAGTCGGACACCTTGATGCAGGAGGTGGCGACAGAGGTGGGACGTGATTACGCTGGCCCAGTGGTGCTAGGGAGGGACTTACTGGAAGTGCTCCTTTAAGCTTATACGTCGCGGGCGCCGCGTCGGCGTGGCGGCTACGAGCCACAAGGCAATCCACAACTTACTCGACGAGATCGAGGAGGCGGCGCCCTTGGGCAGCCGGTGACCGAGAATGGCAGATTACGTCAGAGGGACGGGGGCCACGAGGGGGGCGACCGCCGCCGGAAAGTGTTGATGTTGGCTATCCTCCGCACTAACGTCCCGGTCCCGTGCGAGAGCTGATCGCCTCCTGCGGTTACGGTCCACACGAGCCACTGGTCGTCGCGATCAACGACCGGATCCACACCCAGGGTTGTACGCGCACCGGCGCACCGGTCACCGCCGATACCGTCACGTACCTGGCGTCGCTGTCGAAGCAGTTCACGGCGGCGTGCGTCGCGATTCTCGCCGCCGACGGCCGACTCGATGTGGAGACTTCGGCGGCGGAGTTCGTACCGAGGCTGCCGCCGGCGATCCGGGTACGGCATCTGCTGCACCACACGGCCGGTCTGCCGCCCGATGTCGTTGTCACCGGCGACCGCACGAGCGACGGGATCCTCGCCGCGTTGCCCACGTTCGACGCCACGCCCGGCATCCGATATGCGTACTCCAACGTCGGGTACGTCTGCCTGGCGCGCATCGTCGAAACGGTGTGCGGTGCACCGATCGGCGACTTTGCGCGTACGGCCGTCTTCGATCCGCTGGGCATGCACGACACTCGTATCAGCGACCTTCTGCAGACGCCCGGATGGCTCGACGACGGCACGGCCGTGGACTACGCCTGGGGTATGGGTGTCCGATCGGTACGTGGCCATGTTGCCTATCGCCATGGAGGTGGCTGGCCGGGTACGCGATCGATGCTCGTGCGGGTGCCGGCCGAAGATCTGACGATCGTGGTGCTCGCGCTCGCCGACGACACGGAACGTCGCGTTGCCCTGACCGACGCGCTCCTGTCGCTCGACGACCGCTGAGCAGGCCGCCTTCGTGGTCGCCGGCGGCCGAGAAGCCGCCGATGAACAATGAACGGTCTCTCTGTTCGCCCCGGCAAAGCCACGTAATACATTGTCGCTCAAACACTTCGATCAGTCCCATTTCTCCATTAAGGGCTTCATGCCGTCGATTTCCTCCTGCTCCGGCGACCTCACACCCACTGCGCCGGCGTCCTGTCGAGCGCGACACGACCGTTGGTTCAAAGCACAGGCCCGCAATCACCAAAATCGACTCGCCTCACCTTCGAGGTAGACGTCGTCTGAATCGCCGCGGGTTTCCCTGAGGTCCATGGCCTCCGGAGGCGATCGCCCCATCCTTGGACCCGATCAACATGACATCAGGTGCCGACGCGAACATGGGCCGCCCCAGGAGCCGACGGCACAGCGAGACCCGCTCGGGTGGCCGCCATGTCCAGGAGCCCGAGCCGGGGCCTCGCGCGCGATCTCTCCGGCGGCGGGCATCGGGATGACGCCGAACTCGGCCTGTGCCCGCGCGAAGGCGGGCTCGGCGAGCCCAACCTGATACCGCGAGGGCTCGGCGAAGAGGGCGTACAGACCGGGTCCGAAACGCGATAGGCCGTCGGCTCCTCGATCGTGGCGGCGATTGTAGTTCACCCCAGCCTGCGGCCCAGTCATACTGGGCCCTTGGACGCGATCTCGGCCACGAGCGCCGCCGGTAGGCCGGCCCTCCTCGCCTCGGCGTGGATGGCGCTGTCCATCGCCTCCTTCGTGCTGATGATGGTCGCGGCGCGCCAGCTCACCGACCACTTGGCCACCGTCGAGATCCTGCTCCTGCGGAGCCTCGGGGCCCTCGTCATTCTCCTCGCCCTCTGGCCCCGCCTCGGCGCCGCAGCCTATGCCACGCACCGGCTGCGCCTGCACGTGATCAGGAACCTGATCCACTTCTGCGGCCAGTACGCCTGGGTATGGGGCATCACGCTGGCTCCGCTGGCCGTGGTGACGGCGATCGAGTTCACCACGCCGGTCTGGGTCGCCTTGCTCGCCGCCGTCTTCCTGCGGGAGCGCATCGCGCCGCATCGATGGGCGGCGATCGCGGGCGGCATCGCCGGCGTGCTCGCCATCGTGCACCCGGGCGCGCGCGCGTTCGGCCCGGCCGCGCTGATCGTCCTGTCGGGCACCTTCTGCTATGCCGGCGCCATCATGATCGCCAAGGCGCTCTTGCGCACGGACCGGGTCACCGCCCTGGTGTTCTACATGAGCCTCCTGCAGCTCCCCATGGGGCTCGTGGGCTCGCTGTTCGTCTGGGTTTGGCCGGTATGGAGCGACGCGCCCTGGATCGCCGCCATGGGCGTGACGGGGCTGACCGCGCACTACGCGATGGGCAAGGCGTTGTCGCTCGGCGACGCGAGCTTCGTGCTGCCCATGGATTTCCTGCGCCTGCCGTGCATCGCCCTGGCCGCCCTCGTGATCTACGGCGAGCGCATCGACGCCTGGACTATGCTCGGGGCGCTGCTCATTTTCGCGGGGAATTACTTGAGCGTCCGCCAGGAAGCGCGCCCGGCGTGACGACGTCTTCGCCGGCTGAGATTGCGTGACTTGCGAAGAACCCGCGCCCCCTCGATCGGGCTCGTGCGCTTCTCCGTTTTCGGACTGAACCAGCTACCCATGAAATGTCATCGCCAGCGAGAGCATCGTGTGCATGACGGTCCGGTTGAGCGGACGCCGAGGGGCGGAGCGACGAGGGCACCCAACGGCAACGTCGTTGGGCGCTCGCTCCAACCGAGGGTCAGGCGTCGGGGGCAGCGACACAGTCAGCTTCCAGCTCATGACGGTTCGCTTCACCCCCTGGTTGTGAAAGAGGCCGCCCAATCAAGTGGGCGGTCCGAAGAACAGCAGTCAAACCGGGCTCACCCCACACGCCCCCGCCGACCAGCGTGACGAAGTCCATGTCCTCCTCCCATCCCCGCGATTCCCGACGCAGGCAATGGACCGTCGAGGGGACCAGGAGCTGTCGACCTAGCTTGTAAGGTCGTAGCGCCTACGCGGGACCCATGCGCGTGGCAGAAACAGTGGGATCTTTGGCATTGCGGCCATGGCGGATTCACGGCATCCTCGCAGCGTGTCGTGGGGGACGCGACGGGTTTCGATGGTCGTATACCCGGACGTTCAGATCCTGGACGTCACCGGGCCGCTCGAGGTGTTTGCCCGGACCGCGCGCTGGCTGACGGATCGACGTGGGCGTCGTGAGCCCGCATACACGGTGGAACTTCTGGCGGCGCGCCGCGGTCCCCTGCGTAGCTCCTCCGGGCTGGAACTCGTCGTCCACCACTCGTTCATGGAGGTACGGGGTGGCATCGATACGCTGCTGGTGGCGGGAGGCATTGGCGCACGCCGCGTACCGAGCGATCGCGCGCTGGTTCGGTGGCTCCGCCGGATCGCCCCACGGGTGCGCCGCCTCGCCTCGGTGTGTACCGGCGCGTTCCTCCTCGCCGAGGCTGGCCTCCTCGATGGTCGTCGCGCGACGACGCACTGGAGCGCCTGCCGACACCTTGCCGAGCGGTATCCCCGCGTCGCGGTCGATGCTGACCCGATCTTCGTCCGCGACGGGCGCATCTACACTTCGGCCGGCGTCACGGCCGGGATGGATCTCGCGCTCGCGCTGGTGGAGGAGGACCATGGACGCGAGGTCGCCTTGGCCGTGGCCCGGGAGCTCGTGATGTTCCTGAAGCGCCCCGGTGGCCAGTCGCAGTTCAGTGTCCCCCTGATGGCCCAGGCTGCCGATCGCCAGCCGCTCCGCGATCTCCAAGCGTGGATCGGTGAGCACCCTGGCGCCGACCTCTCGGTGGCGGTGCTTGCCCGGCGGGCAGCGATGAGCGCTCGTAATTTCGCCCGCGTGTTCACGCGCGAAGTCGGCATGACGCCGGCTCGGTTTGTCGAGCGCGCGAGGGTCGAAGCAGCCCGCAGGCGCCTTGAGGAGTCCTCGTCCGGTGTGGAGGTCATCGCCACCGAGTCTGGCTTCAACAGCGCGGAGATCATGCGGCGGGCGTTTCTGCGCACGGTTCGCGTGAATCCAGCTGAGTACCGTCATCGGTTCCGAATCGCCTGAGCTGGCCGGACTGGAGAGAAGATGCCAAACAACCGCGTCGGAATCGTGATCTTTCCCGCCGTCGAGGTGCTGGACTTCTGCGGACCGTACGAAGTGTTCTCTGTGACCCGCCTCGACGAGGAGCGACGCCGCGAGGAGTCCTCGCCCTTCGAGGTCCTTCTGGTCGCCGAGAGCGGCGAGCCGGTAGTGGCAACCGGAGGCCTGCGGGTCATCCCCGACGTCACGCTCGACACCTGTCCGCCGCTCGACATCCTGGTGGTGCCCGGCGGCTGGGGAACGCGCAAGGAGATCAGTAACCAGCGCTTGCTCACGTGGATCTCGGAGCGCGCGAAGCAGGTCGAGACGCTCACGTCGGTCTGCACGGGCGCCATGCTGCTTGGACAGGCCGGACTCCTCGACGGTCGGCGAGCGACCACCCACTGGCGCTCGCTCGACCGGATGCGCCAGTCCTTTCCAGGGGTCACAGTGGAAGACAAGCTTCATGTCGTGGAGGATGGCCACGTGTTGACGTCGGCCGGGATCTCGGCCGGCATCGACATGGCGCTGCGCGTGGTGGCCCGCTGCTTCGGCGAAGCGGTCGGGCGGGCGACGGCGCGCCACATGGAATATCCGTTCCCCGACGACAATCGGCGACGCGTCTGAGGCCACCCAAGCGGTGATGCTGAGCGGTGCCGTTCCCGAGAGGAATATAACGAAGATGGCACTAAATGGTTTCAAGATCTTCGACTCTAATACCAACGTTGGCCCGTGCATGGACGTCCTGTCGCACGACCTCTCGGACGCCGAGAACGCTCCCCTCGCGCGATGGGACGAATGCAGGTCCGTCCGGGCGCCTCACGATCCAGGGCCTGGCTTGGCCCTGATGGCGACCGTCCTGTCCGCTGGAATCTATTGCTCAGGAGCATGGCCTCTGGTCTTGGGGGATGTTGATCACATTCCCGCCTCTCTTGACGCACGAAGAGTCTGGGGCTCGCTTTTTGGGAAGGGTCTTTGCGATCGTCGACGGCGCGATGCAAGTACGCGTGGCGTTGGGGCCGACCGTTGTTGGCGTTCTTCGGGACCGTTGGGGCGACTATGAGAGCGCGCTGTCTGTGCTCGCCGATCGACGCTCTTGCGATGGGGTTGATTCTGGGTGGGCGGGAGCTTCGGGGCGCTGGAGTTCGGGGGCATGAGTCAGCACCAGCCGAAGGCGAGGTCGTACACAGTCATGACGATGTAGGGTCTCGATTGTCGCCGGGGACAGTCGGGTCAGAGTATTTCTCCGGCGTTGGTGGAGGAGACACGATGGAAACGGCGTCACCTTATCGCCCGGTCCTTGAGCGTGCCCTGGCCCACGCGTTGACGTATCTCGGAGATCTTGAACACGCGCCTGTTGCTGCTCCGGCAACACTGACCGAGTTGCGCGCGCGCTTGGCCCGCACGCTTCTCGACGATGGTGTCGAAGCCGCTCAGGTGCTTGACGAACTCGTCGCCGACGTGGCTGGCGGCGTGCTGGGGAGCGCAGGCGGTCGCTTCTTCGGCTGGGTGATCGGCGGAGCCGTGCCGGCTGCGCTTGCTGCGGATTGGCTCACGTCGACATGGGATCAGAACGCGGCAATCTATGCGTGTGGGCCCGCCGAAGCGGTGATTGAAGAACTATGCGGCAGCTGGCTCAAGGAATTGCTAGGCTTGCCGGCGACCGCCAGTTTTGCATTTGTGACCGGGTCTCAGATGGCGCATGTGACATGCCTCGCGGCCGCGCGCCACGCTCTGCTCGCCAAACGCGGGTGGGATGTCGAGCGTAAAGGCTTACACGGCGCTCCGCCAATCCGCATCCTGAGCAGCAGCGAGCGGCATGGTTCCATCGAGCGCGCCGTACGGCTTCTCGGGTTCGGAGCCGAATCCGTGGTCGATGTGGCCCCTGACGATGATGGCCGACTGCCCCTGGATGCACTCCGCGTGGCATTAGAGGCGCACGCCGATGGGCCGACGATCGTCGTGTTGCAGGCCGGCGATCTCAACATCGGCGCCTATGACGAGTTCGGTGAACTGATTCCGCTCGCTCGTTCACACGGCGCATGGGTACACGTGGATGGTGCCTTCGGCCTGTGGGCCGCTACGAGCCCCACGCTGTGCCATCTGCTGAGGGGCGTTGCCGAGGCTGATTCGTGGACGACTGATGGTCACAAGTGGCTCAACGTGCCCTATGACTGCGGTTACGCGTTTGTGGCCGACCCCGAGCCGCATCGAGCATCGATGTCACACCGAGCCAGCTACACGATCTATGTCGAAGACGCCCGTGACCAAATTGACTGGAATCCGGAGTGGTCACGACGCGGGCGCGGTGTCGCCACGTACGCGGCCATTCGCCAGCTCGGCCGGCGCGGGATAGCCAATCTCATTGACCGGAGCTGTCGCCACGCCCGCACGCTCGTCACCCGTATTGGCGCCTTAGCCGGCGCCGAGATGGCCTGGGAGCCTCAAGTCAACCAAGGACTGGTGCGGTTTTTCGACACGAGCCCTGGCGCAACCGACGCTGATCACGACCGCCGTACTGACGCGGTGATTGCCGCGATTCGCGAAACCGGGGAGGCCTTCTTCGGCGGCACGACCTGGCGCGGCAAACGCTGCATGCGCGTGTCCGTGAGCAACTGGCAGACGACCGACGCCGATGTCGAACGCGCAGTCGCCACGGTTCGGCGGGTGCTGAGCATGTGACGTCGGTGACCCGTGCCGGTGGGTGTCCAAGGAAGTACATCAAGGCGACTGCTCACACCGTGGCTGATGCGGATGTGTGACAGACCGACGGCCGCCATCGACATGGCGGTGCGCGTGGTGGCCCGCTACTTCGGCGGCGCCGTCGGCCGGGCGACGGCGCCACATGGAATACCTGTTTCCCGAAGACAATCGCCGACGCGTCTGGGACCGCCCAGGCGGTGATGCCTTGACAGCAGAAAGGAATTCCATGCTCTACCGTGGAATGGTGCGGGCCGAACTCGACGCGGCGTACAACAACACCGCCGCCGTGGGCCAGACGAAACGCGACGCCTACCTCGCAGACTGGACACGACGCAGCGACGCCATGCGTACGACGCCGGGCGCTCGGCTCGATCTTCGCTACGGCGACGGCGCCCGTCACCGACTCGACGTCTTCCCCTGCGGCACGCCGGGCGCGCCGACGCTCGCCTACATCCACGGCGGCTACTGGCAGATGAACGACAAGGAGCCGTACGCGTTCCTCGGCGAGGGTCTCCGCGTCGCCGGGTTCAACCTGGCGCTGATCGAGTACACGCTGGCGCCGGCCGCGCGCATGGACCAGATTGTGGATGAAGTCCGGCGCGCGGTGGTCTGGGTAATCGACCACGCGAAAGAGCTCGGCGGCCATTCTGCGCGCGTCTACGTGTCCGGGCACTCCGCGGGCGGTCACCTCACCGCGATGGCGATGACCGAGTCGCGTCTCGCCGGCGGCGTCGCGATCAGCGGCATCTACGACCTCGAGCCGATCCGTCTGAACTATTTGAACGAGAAGCTCGGCCTGGATCCTGCGGAGACGGAGCGCAACAGCGCGATGCGCCACCTGCCGAGGAACGCGGCGCCGCTCGTGGTGACGGTCGGCCTCGGCGAGCTGCCCGAGCTCGTGCGCCAGTCGCAGGAGTACGCCGCGGCGTGGCAGGCGCACGGACTGCGCGGCCGCTATCTCCCGGTCCCGAAGCACGACCACTTCTCGATTCTCGAAGAGCTGGCGCAGCCGAATGGCGCGATCCTCGAGGCGCTGCAGGAGATGACGTAGGCGGGCGTCGGGCACCGGATCTGAGTTTGTGCCCAGATTTGTGCCCAACTCGGGCACACTCCAGCGCATTCCGGGGCACGAAGGCTATTCGGAGGGACCGCGTCGGGCCCGGCGCAAGAGTCTGCTAACGCTCACCGGCCCTTTCTTCGGGAGGGGGAGGGCGGCTGGCGGCCTGGTTAGCGGGGAGGCTAGTTCCTAGATCGTTGAGTTCTAGGAGCGCAATCTGCGACCGCAGGCGCTACGGCGATATCTCGGGCTCCTTCAGGGAGGCCCGCCAGACGCAAGCTCTCCAGGAAGTGATCCCGATCCTCCTTTTTCCGGAACGGACGATCGCTAAACCGTGCCACTGATGCCGTCGGCATTATTTTCAGATAGGACGTCAGTGCCTTCGCACGTCCTCCACGGTGCCCAAGCCGAGCGTGGCCACAGGCGAGGTAGAAGTGCCCCATCGGGTAGTCCTGCTTGATCTGGACAGATTTCGTGGCCCAGAGAATGGACTCTTCATAGTCTCTAAGAACGAGATACCCAAACGCGATCTCGACATAAGGGAAGAATGCGGCCGGGTTTTGCGGATCGAGCCGAAGCGACTTGTTGGAGGCTTCGATTCCCTCCCTGGGCTCGCCGAGGTAGGTCAAGGCGGTGCCAAGCGAACCGTAGCGGGAGTATGGCGTGACGGTCCGCATCCGAGTGGGGCTAAACTCCGGCGAGGTGCTTCCAAGTATCGTTGTAGATTGACCTCTTCGTCCTGGCGACTAAGCGCATCCGACCAGTTTGGTCTCGCCGGACGGGGCTTCACGAACCTTCGGGTCGCCACGGCCGAAACAGTACAATCGAAAGGCCAACCACAACTAACGCCACTCCCGATACCGCCATTCCCCATCGGATGCTCGCGGGCCGGAATTCAAATACGATCCGCCGGACACCCGCATCGACGACGCATGCCTGTAAGTCACCATAGGCTCGGTAAATCTCGATCGGCCGGCCGTCCTGCGTCGCCTTCCAACCGGAATCAAAGCTCTCCGACAGGACCAGCAGCCGTCGTTCTGGCGTCGACGTGACGATTTCGATCAGGCCAGGCCTGTCGGACAGAATATTCGCGGTGGATGCCGACGCCGCCTCGGTATCGCTCTTTTCCTCCACGACTTGTCCAAGACTCGCAACAGACCGATCCAAGACCGCCGTCCGCTCGACGTCGATCTGGCGGATGTCACTGGCGACGTTGTCGCTGACCACCACCGTCCGCACCATGCGCGCACGCGGGAGAGGGCGCGACACCTCGGTCCATACTCCCTCTTTGAGGATCCACCGAACGCCCAACAGGCGTTGCGTGATCAAATCACCGGAGGGCAGTCGCTTCCTGGGTTTCAAGGAGAAGTGCCCCTCGCTTACTCGGTACCCGTTCATAGCGAACATGTTCACGTCGTATTCTGAGGGTTCGACGATGTGCAGACGATCTCGCGCGCTCGCCATGGGCGGCTTCGGATATCCGTCCGCAAACGCCTGAAGCGTTTGCGGCGGAATACTCCAGATATAGCTGAAACCCCAGCCAGATAGGTCGATGACCGTCAGGATGATGAGGCCCGCGGGCGCCCAGCGATGTCCGCGAGCGAGGGCCGAAAAGATGACACACGTGGCCAGGAACATTCCGGTGCCGATCGCCGCCAGGCCAACGGGGGCTAAGTGTGTCGACCAAGCATAGCGTACCGGGCCCTTCAGCATCCACAGGTGAACGCCGAAGGTCACGACGCTGAGTGCGGCAGTGGCGCCGAGGGGCCACAAGGACCGAAGCGACATGCGGTCGTCTCGGCGGTTCAATCTGAGCCCGTCCGCCAACGCGAGGGCCGCCATGACAGCAAGAGCGAGGTGTACGAGCAGTATGTGGCGCGATGGGACACGGAAGAAGCTGGCCGGAGGCACGCGAGCGACCAAGCGATAGAGTCCTCCGTGAGAACCCAAGGCAAAGACGAGCATGGTGGTCGCAAAAATCGCGGACCCCGTGAACAGCGAGCGAAACCGACCGAGGCGGTGCCACCGCATAAACAGCCAGACGACGGCTACCGTGCAGACGGAACCGCCGTACAGCCCGAACTCGTGCGGGTTCCCACCTTTCACTCGGCCATTCAAAGCATAGGGCGACCACAGCTGAATCAGATTCGCGCGTTCCAGTGAGAATACGAGCGGAAAGTCACGCGACGGACTGCCTCGGTCGGATCCTGCCAGCGCGTGCAGAGTCGGCAGCACCTGGATGGCTCCTAGGAGTACGCCGAGGATCGTGGCCCATCCGAGCACGGGTATACGTCGCCACCTCCCACCATTCCTCAGGCGCCAGGCCACAAAGGCAAGTTCGGCTAAGAGCGAATACCAGACGAACTGGGGATGCCCCGCGAGAAGTTGGGAGCCGGTGGCGAGTGAGACCGCGAGTTGACCCAGCGCGAGCGCTCGGCGACTCGTAGTGCGCAGGACGACATCGATTGCCGCCAGGAGCCAGGGGATGTGGGCAACGACGAACACGATATTGAGGTGCATGAAGTGAAGGAGATTGAATCCGCTGAATGTGAACGTCAGCCCCCCGAAGAGAGCGGCGGGGAGCGGCAGTCCTAGCCGCAATAGGAAAAAGCACATGCCCGGGAACATCGTCACATAGCTGAACAACAGCTCCGTGCTTAGCGCCGATTGCAGTGAAAGAGTGCGGTACAGGAGAAGATGAATTGGATGGTACATAGCCGCCTGGCCCTCGCCGTGGAGGTCGAAGCCCGTCATGAATTGCGGGGCCCAGAGGAAGGAATCGCCTGCGCGAAGCGCCGCCTGATAGACGTGGCGAATTGGGATGTGAAGGTCGCCGAGATCATCGTTGACGTATAGCCGGCCTGACAGAAGGGGCCAGGCCAGAACCAAGGTCATCGCGACGAACCCGAGAAGCACAGTGACCGCCAAGGCTCGACGAGTGCTGCGGCTCCAGCCTTCGTCGTCGGCGAACTGCTTCACCTGGCCCCCCTCAGGTGGATCGATCTTGAACGTGTACCATACCTTGCCCTCGTTTCGAGTTTGGGACAGTTGCGGAACATGCGAAGAAACGAAGGGGTCGGATGGAACTCCCACCCAGGCACCACGGTGAACCGGACAGCGCGTTCTTGCAAGCTGGTCAGGCGGCCTCCTAGGATTACCCCGGAGCCATCCTCACCGTCCCTCACCGCGGCCTATCGTGGACCGACGAGCGTTCCTTAGCGAGCGTTCGTAGCCACAGACGCCACAGAAGTTCCATCGAATCGTGATGTTGGAGCGCCCTTAGACGGCGAGAAATGCAACGTGGAAAGTACCGCTCCGATGATCAAAGCCCTCATCGTAGTTGCCCGTCCGCTCGGCGGTACGAAAGCCAATTCAGCCAGTGACCGGGCCGGTCCATGCTGCCGTAGTCCCTCCGAATGCGCTCGGCATACCGGATTCCTGAAACTCGCGAAAATCCATTGCTGGATTTCGCTCTTTCTAGATGGCTGTTGATTCAAAGGCGTTGGTTCCTCGGCGGGCTCCGTCGCCGGCTTTGCATACTTCTTGATGGCTTTGATGCAGGAGACGACGAGCGTAACGACTCTGGAGTCCTGCTCCTCGCCAGTCTCTTCGATGATGAGCCCACGTAGCTTCTCGTCCGTGAGTTCATGCATGTGCTCGTTGCGTACATACAGGGCCTTATAGCCCATCTTGAGGGCTTCAGCGGCTGCTTGTCCCTCCCACGGTCACTGGTTCAAATTCAGCCTCGCTCAATGCGGCCAGATCAAATCGATCTCGAAGGTGATGATGTTTGATATCGATGATTGCAGGCCCCTGCAAACACCGAACCCGGCTCCTTGCGCCACCGCTGGCCGCGAGGCCGGATCAGGTCTGGGTGGATGACGTCATTTTCCTTTGGGAGACTCGCCCCCAAGCTGCTCTGGCCGTTCCCGCATTTGACAGTACGACTGCCGGTATTTGTCTGACCAAGGCGAGGAACGAGGCTAACCAACTGTAATCATATGCGGTGTTCTTTGGTCTGAGTCTTGCTGCCTGCAACTGGCGTGGAGGAGTTCGCCTGGGCAGCCCGTGATCTCGTATACCCGCGACATCCCGTCGTCGAGACCTCGGTGGACGGGTCCCATTCCTTGTATCGGCTGGTCGTGACGACCGGCCATACCGGAGCCGCGCCGATGAACGACGATCGTTCGGTCGCTCCCGACGGATCTCCCATCCAGCTCGACGTCGCTCTCCGGCGCGTCGACGGCGACGCCGAGTTCTTGGGGGAGCTTGTCCGGACCTTCCAGGACGACCTCCCGGGGCGCCTCCACGCACTCCGGGAGGCGATCCGGAGCCGTGACCAAACGGAGACCGCTCGATCGGCACACAGTCTAAAGGGCTCTCTCGGAGTCCTCGCCGCCGAGCGGGCACGGACGCTCGCCCAAGAGTTGGAGACATTGGCTGGCACCGGGAGGTTTGACGATGCCGCTCGAGTCTGGGCGACGCTTGAGCAGGAGATGGTACGAGTCACCGCGTTCTTCGATTCGCCGGACTGGAAGAAGCGTTCCCAGTGAGGGTCCTTGTTGCTGATGATGATCCGCTCGCGCGGCGCCTGCTGGAGGTCACCCTCACAAGGTCCGGATACGAGGTGCTGGCAGTGGCGGATGGCGTGAAAGCATGGGACGTCTTGTGCGGCCAGGACAGCCCCACGCTCGCCCTCCTGGACTGGATGATGCCAGGACTGACTGGCGTGGATGTGTGTCGTAAGGTGCGCGAGGCCGCGCCAAGCGGCCCGATCTACCTGATCCTGGTGACGTCGAAAGGCCGGACCGAGGACGTCGTGAGCGCCCTCCGAACCGGCGCGGATGACTACATCACCAAGCCGTTCGAGATCGAGGAGCTGAGGGCGCGGCTCGCCGTCGGTGAGCGCCTCGTGACCTTGCAGCAGCAGCTGGCCGACCGGGTGCGGGCGCTCGAGGAGGCGCTCGCCCACGTCCACCAGCTGCAGGGGCTCATTCCCATCTGCGCGTGGTGCGGGCAGGTCCGGAGCGACGGCAACTATTGGGAGCAGGTTGAGAGCTACCTGGCCAAGCGCTCAGGGCTCCAGTTCACCCACGCCATTTGCCCGCCGTGCCGGGTCAAGGCATCGGCACCGCTCAGGCGCGATGCGGGGGTCGAGACCTGAGGCGCCGCGGCGGCACGCGGCTCTTCACGCGGGCCGGTATTCCCAGAAGGAGACAGCCCCTGCGCGCCTGCGAATCAGCTCGCTACTTTGCGAGACAGCGACGCCCTTGCGGTGGGCGGCGTTAATTCTCATGGAGCACGGAGATGATCGCGCGCGTCATCTCCCTCGAGCACGTCTGACGCCGGCAGTCGCGACACGCGCGCCGAGACCATAAGGGAGGCGATGGATGGAGTCACTCGGACCGCATTGGGGATTCCTCGACAGCAGTATCGATGCGCGGCTCGCGCTGGCCGGGACGTATGACCCGATGCTCGTCGCGCTTTCGGTCGTGATCGCGTCCCTGGCGGCCTATGCCGTGCTGGGGCTCGCGGAACGGATAGGCGCGGCAGGCACGCCGCTCGCCAAGCGATCGTGGCTGGCCGTCGGAGCAGTGACGATGGGCATCGGCGTGTGGGCGATGCATTTCATCGGCATGTTGGCGCTTCGATTGCCCGTCCAAGTCAATTACGATGTCTGGATCACGCTGGTGTCGGTGGCCCCGGCCGTGCTCGCCAGCGGGATCATGCTGTACGTCATCAGCCAGGCGAGGATCTCGCCCAGGACATTGATCCTCGGCGGCGCGCTCATGGGCGCGGGTATCGGCGCGATGCACTATACCGGCATGGCAGCGATGCGCATGGACGCGGTGATGCGCTATGATCCGGTGCTCTTCGTGGTGTCCGTCATCGTGGCGGTCGTGCTCGCGATCACGGCACTCTACACAAAATTCCTGGTCAGCACGAAGAGCGGCCGCGCACACCGCCACTGGATGAAGGTGGGAGCCGCGCTGGTGATGGGCTGCGCCGTGGCCGGCATGCATTATACCGGCATGGCCGCCTCGTATGTGTTCCCGGGACACGGTCCTCACGTGGTTGGTGCCGGGCTAGACCCGACGTTCTTGGGGGCCTGGGTCAGTATGGCCACGGTTCTCATCACCGGGCTCGCCATCTTCATCACCGTCGTCGATAGCCGCCTGGAAACCGCGGCGCACTCCGAGCGTCTGAGCCGGGCTCGCCTGCTCGAAGCGATCGAGAGTATCTCCGAAGCCTTCTCGCTGTACGACAGGGACGACCGGCTCGTACTCTGCAACAGTCGGTATCGCGAACTCGCATTTGCCACCCTCGCGGACGGGTTAGTGGGGATGACGTTTGAACAGATCATCCGGACAGCCGCCGAGAGCGGCCGGATGCCGGACGCCACGGGACGTGTCGACGCGTGGATCGCAGAGCGCCTCGTCCGGTACCACCACCCCACTGGACCCTACGTGCAACAGTTGAGCGACGGCCGCTGGCTCCAGATCAGTGAGCGCCAGATCAAGGAGATTGGCACCGTCGCCGTGTACACCGACATCACGGAGCTCAAAGAGGCCGAAGCTGAAATGACGCGGGCCATGCATGCCGCCAGGGAAGCTCGTACCGCCGCCGAGGAGGCCAATCGCGCCAAGAGCGCCTTTCTCGCGACCATGAGCCACGAGATCCGCACGCCGATGAACGGCGTGATCGGCATGACCGGGCTGCTGTTGGACACCGAGCTGACCACTGAGCAACGAGAGTTCGCCGAGACGGTCCGCCGGTCCGGGGAAGCGCTCCTGACCATCATCAACGATATTCTGGACTTTTCCAAGATCGAGGCGGGCAAGATTGACCTGGAGGAGATCGACTTCGAGCTCCGAATCACAGTGGAAAATGTGCTGGAGCTGCTCGCTGAACGCGCCTACGGAAAGGGGCTGGAACTGGCCTATCTGCCGTATGCGACCCTCCCGACGTGGGTCGGCGGCGACCCCGGCCGTCTCCGGCAAGTCCTCACGAATCTGGTCGGCAACGCCGTGAAGTTCACCGAACGCGGCGAGGTCGTCGTGCATAGCACCCTCGTCGAGGAGACCGATAAGGACGCCGTCATTCGCTTCGCGGTCACCGATACGGGCATCGGCATTGCGCCGGAGGCCCGTGAGCGGCTGTTCCAATCCTTTTCACAGGCCGACAGTTCGACCACGCGCCGTTATGGTGGGACCGGTCTGGGTTTGGCGATCTCCAAGCGGCTCGTGGAGATGATGGGGGGGACGATCGGCGTCGAGAGCACCCATGGGGAAGGGAGCACGTTCTGGTTCACCGTGCGACTGGCCAAGCGGCCCGTGCCATCCACCGCCCCGCGCGTCGACGTGACCGAGCTGCGGCGTCTGCGCGTACTGGGCGTCGACGACAACGCGACGAACCGCGCCCTGCTGGTGGCCCAGTTCAGCGCCTGGGACATGCATGTGGACTGCGTGGCCAACGGCTCCCGTGCCCTCGAGTGCCTGCGGATAGCCCACCGCGACGCACGACCGTACGATTTGGCCATCCTCGATCACCAAATGCCGGACATGGATGGCATGACCTTGGCTCGCGCCATCAAATCGGATCCCGTTCTCGCGACGCTCCCCCTGGTGCTGCTCACGTCGGTGAGCTACCGCGGATGCGCAGGAGAAGCCCAGCACGCCGGCTTCAGCGCCTTCCTCCTCAAGCCGATCCGCCAATCCCAACTCTATGACTGTATCACTGCCGTGATCGGCACGGCGACTGCGCCGTCACCGACGCGGCTGATCACGCGCCATACCCTGAAGGAAGCGCAGGCCCAGTTACGCGCGAGAGTCCTGGTCGCCGAGGACAACGCGGTGAATCAGAAAGTCGCGCTGCGGATGCTGGAGAAGCTCGGGTGCCGTGTAGACGTGGTGGCGAATGGACGCGAAGCGGTCGAGGCATCTGCCCGTATTTCATATCAGTGCCTCTTCATGGACTGCCAGATGCCAGAGATGGATGGCTACGAAGCGACGGCGGTAATTCGCGAGCGAGAAGCGCACACAGGTACCCACATTCCCATTATCGCCATGACGGCGAACGCCATGCAGACGGATCGCGTACGGTGCCTCGCAGCAGGGATGGACGACTACATCTCCAAACCGGTGGAGCCCAAAGAGCTGGCGACGACGCTCCACAAGTGGCTGCCGCCGGCCGACGACGGGCCCTTCCAACCGATACCCGCAGTCTCCGAGACCGCACCGCCTGCTCCTGAGTCGGGTGGCACAGGCGCCCGGCCACGGTGAACGTCATGGCGTTCATGACGCTCCGCTGACGGGGACACCGCGTTCCTCTTCCGCATCATCGAGTCGTTCCTTCGCGAGGCCCCGGTCCACCTCAACAGCCTCCGTCAGGGCAGTGACCGCGGACGACGCGGCCCACACGCGGAAGTCGGGCAGTGCCCATGGCGGTGCCCTCAGTCTGGTGGAGCGTCGGGAGCGGGAGATGCTGGGGGCAGGCAGGGGCGATGGGTGAGGCTCCGACAGCGGCGTGCCGCTCGCATACGAATTCGAGCGCGTCCGCAAGGTATGCGATCGAGAACGTCAGCGCGTAGGACGCACCCACACCATGCTTGGCCGCTCGCTTAGGCGATCCGGTCCCCAGGCGGAACCCCTCGGGGGAATGCTGGGACGAAGGTGAGTGGAGCGATGGGTCCTCGATTCGCAGACCGCCGAAGTGCAGACGGGGCAACGCAAGGCGTCAGCTCAGGGCCACCACGGGTCAGGCCGGCTGTCGGACCCCCCTCGAGCGGGCGGTCGGGCAAAGGCGGAACGAGACGGGGTACGAGACGCGAGGACCTCACACACCTTTTGGGTGAGGCCTTCAACGCTGAAAGGTTTGGGGAGGATCGGGCTGCCGGGTTCCAACCCAACTCCTCGCTCTAACATCTCGTGCTGAGCGCGAACCAACGCGAAGCCGGACATGTACAGCACCTTCATGTCGGGTCGCTGAGGCTGGAGCTGTGCCGCCAACTCGTGGCCGCTCATGCCGGGCATCATGACATCGGTCAGCAACAGGTGGATCGGCTCCGGGTGGCTCTGGGCAATCCGCCGCGCCTCATCGGCACCGCCGGCTTCCAAGATACGGTACCCTTTCGCCTCGAGAATGTCACGGGCGAGGTGGCAGACATCGGGCTCATCGTCCACGAGCAGGATTGTTTCCATTTCTGCCGTTCTCCTTCTCCGGCGACTCAGCGGTCCGCATGCCCGCGGCGCCAGCGCGCCATCATCGTGGGGAACCCCTGGTGCGTAGCACGGCCAGTCATCCGTCTACTCCACTGCGATCCCCGCAGTATCCAATACCCGCCGGACACTACCGGCGAGGGCATCCGGTAGAAAGGGCTTTTGGATGAAGGGCGTGCCGGCATCCAAGGTCCCATGATGGACGATGGCATCGTCTGTATACCCTGACATGTAGAGGATCTTCATCTCCGGGCGCAGTGGCGCCAGTCGCTCCGCCAGCATCCGGCCACTCATCCCGGGCATCACGACGTCCGTCAGGAGCAGTTGAACAGGTCCCGGGTGCCGCTCCGCGATCAGGAGGGTCTCGGCCGGCACCCGCGCTTGAAGGACCTCATACCCGTAGGTTACAAGGACCTCACACGCGAGTGCGCGGACGTCGTCTTCGTCTTCCACCACGAGAATGGTTTCGGTCCCGCGGCCCGGCCGGACCTGCGCTAGCTCCGCCGTATCCTCCGCGTCGTGGACGAGG
>WNFF01001372.1_pt1 | contig 19564 bp, 19 predicted proteins | sample 5400441 | NCBI WGS metagenome assembly WNFF01 (sample SAMN13153345, study PRJNA577476) | soil metagenome | isolation source: 120 cm saprolite under Douglas fir tree site 2 hole 3 replicate 1 | place: USA:California | collected 2015-04-18 | reverse complement strand
CCGAGCTTGGGATCGGGGATGGGCACCAGCTCGTAGCAGCCCTTCACCAGCGCCGACATGACGCCGGTCTGGCCCTCCAGCATGGCATCGTAGGCCATGTTGCCGAACGTCAAGCCCACCAGCTTGTCGACGAAGTCCGGGTCGCCCGACCGCAGGTCGTAAGTGAGGTCAGACGTCATCGTTTCCTCGCCGGTGCGCCGCTTGATCTCGTCGGCCAGCGACTCGGCGACGCTCGCCTTCTTGCGGTGGCCGTATGCATCGGGGTCGCCGTATTCGCGCACTTGATAGCCCTCCCACTCGGCGCCCTCGCTGAGCACAACCAGCGCATAGTTGCTCGGATTTGCGCGCTTCTCTTCGATGAGCAGCCGGATGAGCTTGTCGAGGTTGACCTTGTATTCGGGGACGACGCAGCGGATCGAGGTGGTGTAGGCCGTGTAGAGCGCCGTAAAGCCGGCATCGCGGCCGAAGACGCGAAAAATGCCGATGCGCTCATGCGAGGCCACCGTGGTCCGCTGGCGCTGGATGGCGTCGCTGGCGCGGGTGATCGCGGTCGAGAAGCCGATGCAGTACTCGGTGTTGTGAACGTCGTTATCCATCGTCTTGGGGATTGCAATGATTTTCACGCCGAGCTCGTTGAGCTTGGCCGCATAGCCGAGCGTGTCGTCACCGCCGATGGCAATGAGGTGTTCGATGCCCAGCGCCGAGAGGTTCGCCAGCACCTGCTTGGAGACATCCCAGGTGTTGGTGGCGATACCTTTATTACCAACGGAGAGCGGAAAATCCTTGTCGGCGAGGTGGTCGGGCAGCTTCGCCATTGTGGCTGGGTTGGTACGGCTGGAGTGCAGCACCGTGCCACCGCGACGGTCGATGATGCGCGTGTTCTCGCGGTCGAGCGGCATGACGTAGCGGCGCCGGCTGTCCGGATCCTCGGGGTTCAGGTGCGTCAGTGCCTCCCAGCCGCGGCGCAGCCCGAGGACCTCGATATCGTTCTCGCTGCTGCGGTAGGTGACGGTCTTTATGACCGAGTTGAGGCCAGGGACGTCGCCGCCCCCAGTGAGGATGCCGATTCGCTTTTTCGCCATGACGACACCTCTACTGCACTTTCACGGACTCCTTCGTAAACCGATGGACGCCGGCTAGTTATCGCGCGGCGGCGACTCCCGGCGAGGATGGGGCTACCCCTTTGCCGAGTCTCTTCACGATCTCCGCGACGATCTCGCGCGGATGCGCAACGATCGAAACAACGATCGGATGTTCGTCCGCCTGCGGCTCTTCGAGCGTTGCGAATTGGCTGTCGAGCAGCGAGGGTGGCATGAAATGCCCGTCGCGCGCCGCCAGTCGACGCGCGATCAGATCCCGTCCGCCCTTGAGATAGACGATGCGGACGTCGGGGCGATTGCCGACCAGGACATCGCGATAAGCCCGTTTGAGCGCCGAGCACGCGATGATGCCATGATTGCCGACGCGCCGCGTGGCGTCGATCCAGGCGGCAATACCATGCAGCCAGGGCCAGCGATCCTCATCGGTGAGTGGCACGCCGCCATGCATCTTCGCGACGTTCGACGGCGGGTGGAACCAGTCGCCCTCCTCGAAGGTCCAATTCAGCCGGTGGGCGAGCATCGACGCAATCGTGCTCTTGCCGCAGCCGGAGACTCCCATCACCACGACGACGGAAGGACTCCCCACAGGCGAAGCGGCTTTGTTGTCAGATTCTGAGCCTCGTGTCCGGCGCGACGGAGACAGCCGATGACGCGGCGCAACTGCGGATGTCCGCTTCTTACGGCGTTTGATCATGAGCATGCGACTTGGCGTTGACCCGCCACCTGAACGAGGGGTCAACTTCGCCAGCAAGGATAGCATAGCGCGGGCGCTATCCGTGTGAACCGGTCAATTTGGATAGGCGATCTCGCCCACGTAATTCAATTCCGACCACTGAGTTCCAAGTGATCCGGCAGAAAAGGCCCATATCCTCGATGGATCCGACTCCTACCATGCTGAGCTCGCGCGTGGATTCGTGATCGAAGGAGTCGCTCGCCCGGGTGCTTTTCACCCGACGCCGTTCACGGCCCCCAATTTGCCTCACTGCGTGGCGACGACCGCGTGGGACAGGTAGAGAAATAGAGCGCAGCCCAGAAGGACCAGCAAGAGAGCAAGCGCCACGTCGATGCGCGATCCCGGACCTGGGTGCGGCTCTTCGCTGTCGATGTTCTTCGCGGTAACTAGAAAGCGGACCGCTGCGGTGGCGACTATGGCAGTGCCAAGGACGATAAGCGCCAGTCCGGCGATGTTGCCGAATCTTTGGCCCGGCAATGAGAGCGCGCGGCCGGACAACGACGGAGCAGCAACCTCAAGGAACAGGTCGAACTTCTCAACGAGGAATCCGAAGGCCATGACGGCGATGGCCGTGCGGACCCAAGCGAGGAACGTCCGCTCATTGGCGGCATGGTCGCTGTAGCCACGGATCATAAAAGCCTCACTCATCATCAGACAGGAAAGTCTTCCGGTCTTGCTTCCGAAACTCGGTCCGTTTGACGTGGCGTGGCGCGTTCGCGCTCCTTGAGACCACATCGTCGGAACCCGATGCCTGAAACCGCCGCCTGTCGGGCAACCGGCGACGCGAAACCGCCCATCACTCTTCCAGACGTTCGATTTCGAGATTCAAGCACTCCCCGATCTGGCATCGACAGCCAGCGCCGGCAGCCAGCAGGTCGCGCGCTTGTTCCGGCGATTCAGCTTCGACATGCCACTCCTCAACGCGGGTCACGTGCACGGTCGCGTGGAACGTCTTCAGCTTGGATGTGTTTTTCAATGCGGCGACAGCCATGGCGCTCACTCGTGGCGAATCACTTGCAGGTGCAATTTTAGCTCGGTCAGCGTCCCCAGAACAAATCGACAACGAAACCCCCATGGACTATTGTAAGGAGTTTCGCGAACGCCGTTCGAAGACTTCGCCCGCATAACGGCTCTCACGTCGTGCGGCCCACCTGGGTCGCATCGAAGAAATATGTTCCGGCCCAGATTCGGACTACGGACGCCCCATATCCCTTGGAATGGCACCGCTGAAGTAACCGATGCAGTAAAAGGAGTCAGTCGTGGCCCCACGTGCGTATTGGAAAGGCTATTTGAAACTCTCGCTCGTATCGTGTCCGGTTGCACTCTTCCCCGCGAGCAGCGAACGAGAAAAGATCAGCTTCCACCAGATCAATAAAAAGACGGGCAATCGTATCAAATACCGAAAGGTCGATGCCGAGACCGGAGACGAGGTCGACTCGTCCGACATCGTCAAAGGCTATGAAGTCGGCAAGGGCGAATACGTCGAGATCGAGCCGGAAGAACTCGAGGCTATCGCCATCGAGAGCAAGCGCACGATCGAGATCGACGAGTTCGTGCCGAAGAAGGAAATCGATGAGCTGTATCTCAACAGCCCGTACTACATCGTGCCGGATGGCGAAGTCGGCCAGCAGGCGTTCGCGGTCATCCGCGAGGCGATCCGCAAGGAAGGCATGGTGGTGCTCGCCCGGGTGGTCTTCACCTCGCGCGAGCATGTCATGGCGGTCGAACCGCGCGGCAAGGGTCTTCTCGGCATCACGCTGCGATATCCATATGAGGTGCGCAAAGAAGACGAATATTTCGACGAAATCGAAGATGAAAAGATTCCGAAGGACATGGCGGATTTGGCGGCGCACATCGTTGAAACCAAGGCCGGGCATTTCAAGCCCGAGAAGTTTCAGGATCACTATGAGGAGGCCCTGAAAGAAGTGCTGAAGAAGAAACAGGCGGGCGAAAAAATCGAAGTACCGAAACAACGCGAGCCCGCAAAAGTCATTAGTCTCATGGATGCGCTGCGCCGGAGCGTGCAGGCCGAGCGGGGCGGCGGGGCGAGCGGCAAGAATGATCGACGGGCGACAAGCCGGCGTCGGGTGTCGAAAAAATCTGCCCGCTCGAGCGCCCGCCAGAAGCGGGCGAGCTAGCGCCTCGGCAAAGGCATTAACTCGTCAGCGGCACCCGCCCGCCGTCAATTTTAGAAGTAGCGCTTACCCGGGCTTGAATCCGATGCGCGGCGTGCGAGCCCGGCACATGCGGCGTAGGCCGATCGCACGCTCGATTTCGCACGATCAGGTTCGGAAATGCTTGGATAGCTTGAGCCCCTGCGCTTGGTAGTTCGAGCCGATGCGCTCGCCGTAGAGCGAGTGGGGTCGCTCCAGCATTCTCTCGTAAACGAGCCGGCCGACGATCTGGCCATGCTCGAGGATGAAGGGCACCTCGCGCGAGCGCACCTCCAAAACCGCGCGCGCCCCACGCCCGCCGGCGCCCGCGTAGCCGAAGCCCGGGTCGAAGAATCCGGCATAGTGCACGCGAAACTCGCCCACCAGGGGATCGAACGGCACCATCTCGGCGGCGTAGTCGGGCGGCACCTGCACCGCCTCCTTGGAGGCGAGGATATAGAACTCGTCGGGGTCGAGAATGAGGCTCTGGTCCTTGCGCGAGTGCATCGGTTCCCAGAAGTCGGCGACGTCGTAGCCTGCGCGACGCTCGACGTCGATGAGGCCGGTGTGGCGTTTGGCGCGGTAGCCGACGAGGCCGTCGGGACCAAGGCCGGAAAGATCGACACTGACCGCGATGCCTTCGCTCACGTCGGCGTCATCGTCGTCGACCAAGCGCTCGCGCGCATGCAGCGCGCGTAAGGTTTCCGCATCGAGCAGCGCATTGCGGCGGCGGAAGCGGATTTGCGACAGGCGCGAGCCCTCGCGGACCAGCACCGGAAACGTGCGCGGGCTGATCTCGGCATAAAGCGGGCCGTGATAGCCCGCCGAGACATGGTCGAAGCCGCGCGTCTCGTCGGCGATCACGCGGGTGAAAACGTCGAGCCGGCCGGTCGAACTCTTGGGGTTGGCGGCGGCCGCAATATCCTCGGGCAGCGCGAGGCTTTCGATCAGCGCCACGATGTAGACGCAACCGGTCTCGAGCACGGCGCCGTCGCCCAGCGCGATCTCGTGCAGCTTCAAGTCGTCGATGCGCTCGGCAACGGTGGTGTCTGGACCGGGCAAAAAGCTGGCGCGCACGCGATAGGCCACTTCGCCGAGTCTCAGATCGAGGCTTGCGGGCTGGATCTGGTCGGGGACGAAGTCATAGGCCCGCAGGATGGCGCCATCGCGTGCGAGCGCCGCGATCATGTGGTCGGGCAGGATGCCTTTTTGGTCAACTGCAGAGGCCAGCGACACGACGCAAAGTCCCCGATGATGCCCAAGTATTCTCCGCCGATATCGACACAAACTGCGTCGTCATTGCCGGGCATCGCGCGTCCTCAAGGGCGTTCACGCCCATCTTCGACGGGCTATGGACGCGCGTAAACGCGCTTATGACCCGGCAATCCATCTTCTTCGCAAGACTTCTTGTGAAGAGTGATGGACCCGCGGGTCGAGCCCGCGGGTGACCTGGGATGTAGCCGATGACCGTCTTGACGAAAAGCCATCGATCGCGCTAGAGCATCGTTATCCCGTGGTCATTTGAGCCGGCCGGCTTGCAGCCACGTAAAACAAATCGCTAAAGGGCCGGGGACGCGTAGGACCCGGCGGAGCTTTTCCGGCCGGGTTTTATGTTGGGCAAAGGAGACCCTCATGTCCGCGTCCGCCAAACGAAGCTACCGCCCCGAGACGCAACTCGTGCATGCCGGAATCCTGCGTTCGCAGTTCGGCGAGACGTCGGAGGCGCTATTCCTCACCCAAGGCTATGTCTACGACAGCGCCCTGAGCGCGGAAAAGCGCTTCAAGAACGAAGAGCCCGGCTACCAATATTCGCGCTTCTCCAATCCCACCGTGAGCATGTTCGAACAGCGCATGGCCGCGCTCGAAGGCGCACAAGCCGCGCGCGCGACCGCGACCGGGATGGCGGCGGTCACCACCGCGCTGATGGGTCAGGTCAAGGCGGGCGATCATATCGTGGCGTCGAAGGCTTTGTTCGGCTCCTGCCTCTATGTCGTCGAGGAGCACCTCCCCCGCTATGGAATCGCCTCGACGCTGGTCGACGGCACCGATCTCGACCAGTGGCGCAAGGCCGTGCGACCGAACACCAAGACGTTCTTCCTCGAAACGCCGACCAATCCGGGGCTCGACGTGCTCGACATCAAGGCGATCGCCGAGATCGCCCACGGGGCGGGCGCAACGCTGGTCGTCGACAACGTGTTCTCGACCCCGCTGTTCCAGCGGCCGCTCGAACTCGGGGCCGACTGCGTCGTCTATTCCGCCACCAAGCACATCGACGGCCAGGGCCGCTGCCTGGGCGGCGTCATTCTCGGTTCCGAAAAATTCATTCAGGACCACATCCACACGTTGATCCGCCAGACCGGCCCGTCGCTGTCGCCGTTCAACGCCTGGGTCCTGCTCAAGGGGCTGGAGACGCTATGCGTGCGCGTGCGCCGGCAGACCGACACCGCGGCGACGGTCGCGGTCGCGCTCGCCGACCATCCGAAGGTCTCGCGCTTGATTTATCCGGGCCGGCCCGACCATCCGCAGGCCGAGATTGTGCGCCGGCAGATGCAGGCGGGCTCGACGCTGGTCGCGTTCGAGATCAAGGGCGGCAAGGCCGCCGCATTCCGCTTCCAGGACGCGCTCAAGCTCGTGCGCATCAGCAACAATCTTGGCGACGCCAAGAGCCTGATCACCCATCCGGCAACGACGACGCATCAGCGGCTTACGCCGGCTGCACGCGCGGAACTCGGCATCAGCGACGGGCTGGTGCGGCTCTCATGCGGCCTGGAGCACCCGGACGACCTCGTCGAGGACTTGCTGGTCGCGCTTAAGGCGGCCTGAGGCGCAGAGAACAAGCGGCGGACGCCGCAAATGGACGTCATCCGTCGGGTAGGCCCGGCGTCCTCGTTCAGCGCGGTGCGATTTGCGGCCCGATCGCGGTCGCGGTCGGCCGTGTCGCGGCCTCGGCAATCGCCACGCCGAGCGCCTTGGCGAGGCAGGCATAGCTCCAGTCGTTCATGTGCAGTCCGTCCGGCGACACGAAGGTTTCGAACGGCAGATGCTCGCTCTGGTACCAATGGCGCATGAGATCGAAGCGGTGAAGAAGACCGACATGCTCCGCTTTTGCGACGGTGGCGATCAGCGACACCATCTCGTCGATGTTCGGTTTGGCGATCACTCTCGGCGCGTATTGCGGATCGATCAGGACGACGTCCGCGCCGGTGGCCTTGAGGCGAGTGAGGCCCTCGTGCAGAAGCGAGGCGTGCGGCGATACTGCTTTGTCCCGCAACACCGAGTTCGTGCCCGCCTGCCACAGCACCAGATCGGGCTTCTCGGCGATCACCGCGGTGTCGAGACGCGCGAGCATATTGGCGGCTTCCTCGCCGTTGACGCCGCGATTCAACACCGTGATCTCATGTCCAGGGAAATGACGGGAGAGTTCCTCCGCCAGCCGGCTCGGATAGGAGGCGGCGGACGTGCTCGCACCCGCGCCGAAGGTCGACGAGGAGCCGAGCGCGACGATCTTGATGGGCTTACCGCCGGCAAGCAGCCGTGCCGTGCGGACCAGCGGCACATCAAAGCGCACCTGCTCAGCGGTTATGACGCATGCGGCCGGTCGCGGCGCCGGGGATGTCAGCGCGGCCGGCGTCGCAATCGACCCAGGCGTCTGCGCCCGGGCCGGAAGCAGCGCAACTACACCTGCCGTCGCAGCGACCGCGAAGATGGCCGCGCGACGCAAAAAGAGATGGCGATGCATGATATGAGTTTCGTCCCTGCTGGAAGTTTTTTTCCTGTTTTGACGCCTGTTTATTGACCCGCCTTGGGGTCGACCGACCGCAGATGGGCGGCATCGATGATCATGGAAGCAATGCTACGACCGATACAGTCATGCACGCGGTGAGCGAGCACGTTGTCCTTGCCGGCGGCATAAAGATCAAAAGCGCCGGTCTCGGACCAGTGCCGCATGATGGCAAGCCGGTCGAACAACAGGACCTCGTGCTGCTGCGCCACCACACGCATGTTATCCGCGTACGGACCGGGCGCAATCATGATGTCGGTCCGCGGGCTGTATTGCATGTTCATCAAGATGACGTCCGCGCCGCCCTTATGCAGCGTCTCTACCCCCTCTTCGAGCGCCGCCCTGAAATCGTCGGGCTCGATTCTGCGTATGGCATCGACGGTTCCTGTTTGCCATATCACCAAATCGGGCTTCTCGTCGACCAGCCATTTGGCCATTCCCCGCGCCAGGTCCTCGGCGCTCATGCGCGTTCTGACCAGGGTCACGACCTTGACGGCGACCGACGGCAGCCGCCGTTTGAGCGCCTCCTCGAGCCGCGCTGGGTAGGCCGACAGGGGGCCGTCGGGGCCGGCCAGAATCGAGGACCCGGTGCCGACTACAGCAATGGTGAGCCGCCGATCCTTTTTGACCGCCTCCGTGACGTGCTTCAACTCGTTGTTCCCAAACAACAAATAGTCCGGGACCTCGCAGCGCTGCCCCTCCGCGGCGACCGTACCCGCAAGTGCCAACAACGCCGCAGACAATCCGGCCAAAGCTGCCGCCACCGGCGTCTTCATGCCTCGCCTCCCGCGAGATCCGCGTCCGGCGTCTTTCTCCGACGCGATCCGGGACTACGTTCTTCTGCCCTCTTATACCATCCTAGCAGGCCGGCCACCGCAACCATGACGACAATGCCCACCCCGCTGGCGACGAATTGTACCCAGACGGCAGTTGACACCTCCACCATCGCAAAATGCGCGGCAAAGGACAGGAATACGCCCAGGCAGAAAATTTCCAGCGAATGCTGCCCGCAGACGATGGGCGGCCAAGCCCACCACGATTTCAGCAGCGGCCAGTCGCGCGGCACGAAGCGCACCGTCAGCACCGCCAGCGCGAGGAAATGCGCAAAGCGCAGGACGTCGAGATTGACCTTGTCGATCGGGTAGATCAGCTCTTCCAGCCAGTGCGGGACGTACTGGCTCATGCCGGGCAGATACCAGGTCAGCGAGATGACGAAGGCAAACAACAGGTATGCAGCCGCGATCGACACTGTCACCGGTGACTGCGAGACCCGCGAGAGCCGCTGCGCTCCTCCCAGTGCGCACCAGGCGCCGAATACGAACAGCAGTTGCCAGGCGAAGGGATTGAAGTACCAATGTCCGCTGGGGTAGCTCGGCATGTTCCAGTTGAAGTGCCAGGTGAGCACGTAAAGCAGAACCGACGCGCCGAGCGCGAGCGAAGAGCGAAACTGCAGCAGCCACAGGATCGGCGGAAACAACAACAGGAGGATAATGTAGAGCGGCAATACGTCCATGTTGGACGGCTTGAATTTGAGCAGCAGCGCCTGGACGATCGTCACGTCGGGCTGCTTGAGAAAATCGAGAATGTTCATTTCCTCGGCATAGAGCGGGTTCTCGAAGCTGGTGGCGACGTAGGAGATTTCGGCGAGGTAGATCGCGAACAAGAACACGTGGGCAACATAGATTTGCCAGGCTCGCCGCAGGATGTGGGCGCCCGCGATGATGAACCCGCGTTCGCGCATTTCCTTGCCGTACACGAACGCAGCGGTATAACCGGAGACGAAGACGAAGATTTCAGTCGCGTCGCTGAAGCCGTAGTTGCGGATGGTGCCCCAGGCGACGAGGTTCGAAGGGATATGGTCGAGGAAGATCAGCCATAGCGCGATCCCACGAAAGAAATCGAGCCGCAGATCGCGTCCGGTGGGGGCATGCATTCCAAGCGATCTTTCGCGCGGTGATGGATGTAGCTAAATTGTAATGATCCTTTGCCGCACTTGGGAGTCGCCTCATCGCGACGGGTTGCAGGCTAGGAACGTAGGCTGTTCACTAAGGTCGACGACATACGCGACGAAATGCCCGGTTTTGGGGCCAAAGGCCGACAATGGATGCCGCCAAAACAGCGTATCGTGCTGTGACCCGCCAGATCGAGGTCACGGCGAACCCGCGCTTCCTGCCCGAGCGTTCCTCGCCCGAGAACGGCTATTTCTTCTGGGCTTATACCATCACGCTTACCAATCTCGGCGGCGAGACCGTTCAGCTCAAGACGCGGCATTGGCGCATCACCGACGCGCAAGGCCGCCTGCAGGAGGTCCGCGGCGCCGGCGTGGTGGGCGAGGAACCGGTGCTCAAGCCGGGTGAGAATTTCGAGTATACCAGCGGCGTGCCGCTCCCCACGCCATCCGGTTTCATGACCGGAACCTATGGCATGGTGACCGCGGCCGGCGAGCAATTCGACATCGATATTCCGGCGTTTTCGCTCGATACCCCACAGCGGGAACGAACGATCAATTGAGGCCTGCGAAGGTGGGCGAGGAGGCAGCGCATCGGCACGACCGAGGGGGTTTGCGCAGCATGCCGCCTTGCGGCCCGCTCATTCACTCACGATGATGGCGTCGACTCGCGCACGTCCAGCGGCTCGAATGTGTAGGTCGTGTTGCAGAACTCGCAGGTGACCGTGATCTTTCCGTTCTCGACCATGTGGTCGCGATCGTCCTGGGAAAAACTGCGGAGCATTCGCTCGACCCGCTCGCGCGAACACGAGCATTGCGCGTGCAAGTCCCGGCTACGGAAGACGCGCACGCCGCGCTGATGAAACAGCCGATAGAGAAGTCGCTCGGCCGATACGTTGGAATCGAGTAATTCGACGTCCTCGACGCTCGCCACGAGAGCGCGGCCTTCCACCCACGCGTCGTCCTCGGGCGGCACATGGATCTCGATCCCCTCCGGCACGTCGCCGGGATCGAGGTCTCGCCGCGAGCGTTCTGGCGACTGGGGCAGGAATTGCAGCAAAAGGCCGCCGGCTCTCCAGCGATGACGCGTGCCGTCCGCGCCCGCCCGCAGTTCCTCCGCCACCGCCAAGCGCACGCGCGTGGGGATCTGCTCGGAGCGCAGAAAATACTCGTGCGCCGCGTGTTCGAGGCCCTTGCCCTCGAGCGCGACAATGCCTTGGTAGCGGGCGGTGTCCGGTCCCTGGTCGATGGTCATGGCGAGATGGCCACGGCCCAGCAACGCGCCCGCGTCGGCTGCTCCCGCTGTAGTGGCGGCCGCGACGCGGGCGGCGTCGAAACGGGCGCAGGCACGCACTTTGCCAGGCGTGGTGTAGTCGATGACCAGCATACGCACCGGCCCGTCGCTCTGGGTTTGGAGGATGAAGCGGCCTTGGAATTTGAGGGTCGAGCCGAGCAGCACCGCAAGCACGATCGCCTCGCCCAAAAGCTTCGCCACCGGCGTTGGATAACGGTGGCGCGAAAGAATCGTGTCGATCGCCGGACCGAAGCGCACGACGCGCCCCCGCAGATCGAGCGCCTCGACCTGGAAGGGCAAGATCGTGTCATCCGCGGAGGTCGCCGCCGGCGCGCGTGCTGGAATTTCGATGCGGGGATCGGACATGATGCCTGAATATAGGGTGTGATCGGCAAAAAAGCGGCTTCCACCTGGTTTTCAGCGGTAGGCCGCGTGCGCGCAGCGGGCATTCAGCGTGCGTTCAAGCACCAGGCCAGAATGCCTTTCTGTGCGTGCAGGCGGTTCTCGGCCTCGTCGAACACGACCGATTGCGGCCCGTCGATCACCTCGTCCGTGACCTCGTTGCCGCGATGGGCCGGCAGGCAGTGCATGAACACCGCACCCGGATTCGCTCGCGCCATCAACCGGGCGTTGACCTGATAGCGCTTGAGCAGGTTGTGGCGGCGTTGGTCGTCCTTATCCCCCATCGAGACCCACGTATCCGTGACCACGCAGTCGCAGCCTTTCACCGCCTCCTCCGGATCGGTGCCGATATGGATCGCGGCGGCTGAACTCTTGACCCAGTCGAGCAGCCACTTCTTCGGCGCGAGCTCGGGCGGGGTTGCCACCTGCAGGCGGAAATCGAAACGCTCGGCGGCGTGCATCCAAGAGGCGAGCACATTGTTGGCATCGCCGGTCCAGGCAACGGTTTTGCCGCGGATCGGCCCGCGGTGTTCCTCGAAGGTCATGACGTCGGCGAGCACCTGGCAGGGATGCGAGCGGCGGGTCAGACCATTGATGACCGGCACGGTGGCATGACGCGCGAGCTCGGTCAGCGTGTCGTGGTCGAGCGTGCGGATCACGATGATATCGACGTAACGCGAGAGAACCCGAGCCGTGTCGGCAATGGTCTCGCCGCGGCCGAGCTGCATCTCCTGGCCGGTCAGCAGGATGGCAGCGCCCCCGAGCTGGCGCATGGCGACGTCGAAGGACACGCGCGTGCGGGTCGAGGGCTTGTCGAAGATCATGGCGAGCGTGCGGCCATCGAGCGGCCGCAGACCGCGCTCGCGGCGCGCCTTCATGGCTCTGCTGGCCTCGATCATCCCGCGCAGGTCCTGCGGAGGGATGTCGATGAGGTCGAGAAAGTGGCGCCTGCCGTTCGCGCTCATCCGGCAGCTCCCCGCTCTTGCGGTCTTTCCTGCCGTTGGGCGATGCGGGCGCAGGCGCGCTCGATGCGCCTCACCGCTTCTGCGATTTCGTCCTCGCTCACGATCAGCGGCGGCAGCAGTCGCACCACGTTGTCACCAGCAGCGACGGTGATCATCTTGTCCGCCCGCAGCTCGTCGACGAGCTCAGCGCTCGGCACCACCGCGCGCAGGCCGACGAGAAGCCCTTCGCCGCGCAGCTCGGCGATGACCGTGGGATAGCGGTCACTGATCTCGGCGAGCCTTTGCTTGAGGAGGAGCGAAACGCGGCGCACATGCTCGAGGAAGCCATCGGCGAGCATCACGTCGAGCAGCGCGCCGGCCGCGGCCATCGCCAGTGGATTGCCGCCAAAGGTCGAGCCGTGCGTGCCGGTGGTCATGCCCTTCGCGGCCTCAGCGGTGGCGAGGCAGGCCCCGACGGGGAAGCCACCACCGAGGGCCTTGGCAAGCGCCATGATGTCGGGGGTGACGCCGCAGCGCTGATAGGCGAAGAGTTCCCCGGTGCGCCCGAGCCCGGTCTGCACCTCGTCGAACACCAACAGCAGTCCGTTTTCGTCGCACAGCCGCCGCAGCGCCCGCAGGAATTCGGGCGGCACCACGCGCACGCCGCCCTCCCCCATGATCGGCTCGATCATGATCGCGGCAGTCTCGGGCCCGACCGCACGCTTAGTCGCGTCGAGATCGGCGAACGCCATCTGGTCAAAACCTTCGACCACCGGGCCGAATCCGTCGAGATACTTTTTCTGGCCCCCGGCGGCCAGCGTGGCGAGCGTGCGCCCGTGGAAGGCACCCTCGAAAGTGATGATGCGGTAGCGTTCCGGCCGGCCGCTCGCCGATTGGTATTTGCGCGCCATTTTGATCGCGCATTCCATCGCCTCGGCGCCGGAATTGCCGAAGAACACCACGTCCGCGAAGCTCGCCGCGCACAGCCGCTCGGCGAGGCGCTCGCTCTCGGGGATGCGGTAGAGATTGGAAACATGCCAGACCTTGCTGGCCTGCCGGGTGATCGCATCGACCAGGTGCGGATGGGCATGGCCCAGCGCGTTGACCGCCACGCCCGAGGTAAAATCGAGGTAACGGTCACCATTGGTCGCCACCAACCACGCGCCCTCGCCGCGCTCGAAGGCGAGATCGACACGCGCGTAGGTCGGCAGCAAATGCGATGTCTGGGCGCTGCTCATCGCCAAGCCGACAATCCGTGGAAACGAAATGTGCCGCCTCTGCGGGCGGCACGACACGGTATTGTATTGCAGCACGGTCGGCTGTCAACATGACCGAGGACGGCATGGCAACCGCCGCAAACCTTAACGCACTGCACAAGGGCGCAGATAAGTGTGGACGCATTGGGTACACGTGGACAGAAGGTGTGGAAGCAGGCCGGTCGGACTCTTGCGCCTGACTCCCGCCATATTGTAGCTTTTCCATCGTCGAATACGACACTTCGTGCGGCGGACAAGTCATAGCGTAAATCGGTGGCGCGGGTATGCGTCGGGCCAACTGGTCGTTGCCCAGGCCCGCAGTGGGATTCTGTCTGGACTTCTCCGCCGCGGCGACTGGCGAGGAATTGAGGCATGACCTGGACCGATGAGCGCGTCGAAACACTGAAGAAACTCTGGACAGAGGGGTTGTCGGCGAGCCAAATCGCCGCGGAGCTTGGCGGCATTACCCGCAATGCCGTGATCGGCAAGGTGCACCGGCTCGGGTTGTCGGGCCGCGCCAAGTCGCCGTCCTCGGCCGCTCCGCGCCCGCGCAAGGCGCGCCCCCATTCGCACATGCTGCGAGTCTCGCGGCCGTCGATACGGGGTAACACCGCGCTCGCCCAGGCCTACGAGCTCGAGGTCGAGCTGGAGCCGGAACTCATCGACAACGTCATCCCGATTGGCCAGCGCCGCACCTTGCTCGAGCTCAACGAGGAGACCTGCCGCTGGCCGATCGGCGATCCCGGCCATCCCGACTTCTTTTTTTGCGGCGGGCAGGCCATCACCGGCCTGCCCTACTGCGCGTACCACTCGCGCGTCGCCTATCAGCCGGCCCACATGCGCCGCGACCGGCGGCCGTTCAGGGGTTGATCGACCGACCGAATCCGCCGCCCGCGCTGATTCCACTTCGCGCGGGTGCGACGGGGTCAATCACGCCGTCTTCCCAAATCGGTCGTCGAGCGCGTAGCCGGCGCCGCGGACGGTGCGGATCGGGTCGGTATCGTGACCGCGGTTGAGCGCCTTGCGCAACCGGCCGACATGGACGTCGACGGTGCGCTCATCGATATAGATTTCGCTGCCCCACACGCCGTTGAGAAGCTGTTCGCGCGAGAACACCCGACCGGGCCGCTCCATCAGAAATTCGAGCAGACGATATTCGGTCGGGCCGAGATCGATCGCGCGGCCGGCGCGCGACACGCGCTTCTTCTCGCGGTCGACCTCGAGGTCGCCGAACGACAGCACGTCGGCGAGCCGCTCGGGCAGCGCCCGCCGCAACAGGGCGCGTACGCGCGCGCTCAATTCGGGAACCGAGAACGGCTTGACGATGTAGTCGTCGGCGCCGGTCGCCAGCCCGCGCACGCGCTCGCTCTCCTCGCCGCGGGCGGTCAGCATGATGATCGGCAACTGTTTGGTCTCGGGGCGCGCCCGCAGCCGGCGGCAGAGCTCGATGCCGGAGAGCCCCGGGAGCATCCAGTCGAGGATGACGAGATCGGGCGAGTGCTCCTTGAGCAGCAAATCGGCCTCGTCGCCGCGCGCAACCGTCTCGACCTCGTAACCTTCCGCCTCGAGGTTGTAGCGCAGGAGGAGCGCCAGCGCCTCCTCGTCCTCCACGATCAGGATATTGGCCTTCATCCGCTCAGCGTCCCTTGATCATTTCTCCACATCGAGCATTGCAAAAGTGGTGGTGTCGCCCTTCGGGCGTTGGTCGGCGAGCGCGTGGCCCTCGATCATGTAGTACACCGTCTCGGCGATGTTGGTGGCGTGATCACCCATGCGCTCGATGTTCTTGGCGCAGAACATCAGATGGATGCAGAACGTGATGTTGCGCGGATCTTCCATCATGTAGGTCAGCAGCTCGCGAAACAGCGAGGTGCACATGGCGTCGACCTCTTCGTCGCCATTCCACACCGCCAACGCTTTCTTGAGGTCATGGCGCGCGTAGCTGTCGAGCACCTCTTTGAGCTGGGCCAAAACCAAGGAGCCCATATGCTCGACGCCGCGGATCAGCTTGGGCGGATGAAACTCGCCGTCGAGAGCCATGACGCGCTTGCCGATGTTCTTGGCAAGATCGCCGATACGCTCGAGGTCGTTGGAGACCCGCAGCGCCCCGACGATCTCCCGCAAGTCAACCGCCATGGGTTGGCGGCGGGCGATCGTCAGCACGGCTTTTTCCTCGATTTCCGCTTGCAGCGCATCGATATCGGGATCCGCGGCCACGGTCCGCTGCGCGCGATCGGTATCGCGTCGCGCGAGCGCATCGACCGCGTCCGCGACCTGCTTCTCCGCGAGACCACCCATCTCCGCCACCATGCGGGTGAGTTCTTGGAGGTCGACGTCGAAGGCCTTGGTGGTATGATCGGTTATTACCATCTACCTCGTCCTGGCTGGCGAGCCGTGCGATCTAGCCGAAGCGTCCCGTGATATAGTCCTGCGTGCGTCGATCGCTCGGCGCGGTGAACATCTTGCTGGTCGTGTCGAACTCGATCAGCTCCCCGAGATACATGAAGGCGGTGAAGTCGGAGACGCGCGCCGCCTGCTGCATGTTGTGGGTGACGATCACGATCGTGTAGTCCTCTTTGAGCTCGTCGATCAGCTCCTCGATTTTGGCGGTCGAGATCGGATCGAGCGCCGAGCACGGCTCGTCGAACAATATCACCTCCGGCTGTACCGCGACGGTGCGCGCGATGCACAGGCGCTGCTGCTGCCCGCCGGAGAGGCTCAGCCCATTGGCGCTGAGCTTGTCCTTCACCTCTTCCCAGAGCGCGGCGCGGCGGAGCGAGGTCTCGACCCGGCCATCCAGCTCCGACCGCGGCAGCTTTTCGTAGAGCCTAACGCCGAATGCGATGTTCTCGTAGATCGACATCGGAAACGGCGTCGGCTTCTGGAACACCATGCCGATGCGCGCGCGCAGGAGGTTGAGATCCTGCTTGGGCGAGAGAATGTCCTCGCCGTCGAACCGGACGTCGCCCTCCGCCCGCTGGTTGGGATAGAGGTCGTACATCCGATTGAGAATGCGCAGCAGCGTGGACTTGCCGCAACCGGATGGGCCGATGAAGGCGGTGACCTTGTTTTCGTAGAGCGGCAGGCTGATGGCTTTGAGCGCTTTGCTGGTCCCGTAATAGAAGTCGAGATTCCGGATCGAAATCTTTTCGTCCAGGCCGGTTGTGCTGATCGGCGCGTGGGTGACGGTGGGAACGGCGACCGAGGCGGAGGCGACATTCATGATGGTTTTCTCGATGCGGAAAGGGCACGCGCGGCGATCGAGAGCGCGAGCACGGTGAAGGTGATGATCAGCGCCCCAGTCCAGGCGAGCTTCTGCCAGTCCTTGTAGGGCGAGAGCGCGAACTGGAAGATGACGACCGGCAGGCTCGACATCGGGGCGTTGAGATTGGTGCTCCAGAACTGGTTGTTGAGGGAGGTGAAGAGGAGCGGCGCGGTCTCGCCGCTGATGCGGGCGATGGCGAGCAGCACGCCCGTGATCATGCCGGCCTTGGCGGCGCGGTAGCATACCTTGGCGATCACGAAGGCGCGCGGCGTGCCAATCGAAACGGCGGCCTCGCGCAGTTGGTCCGGGACCAAGAGGAGCATGTCCTCGGTGGTGCGCACCACCACCGGAATGACGATCACCGCCAGCGCGACCGCTCCGGCGAGCCCGGAGAAGTGGCCCATCGGGGCGACCATCACCTCGTAGATGAATAGGCCCACCACGATCGACGGCGCGCTGAGGAGGATGTCGTTGATGAACCGCACGACCGAGGTGAGCCGATCATGCCGGCCGTATTCGGCCATATAGGTCCCGGCCAGCATTCCGATCGGGGTGCCGATCAGCACCGCCAGGACCGTGAGGATCAGGCTGCCGAAGATGGGATTGAGCAGCCCGCCGTCGGCGCCCGGCGGCGGCGTCATCTCGGTGAAAACCGCGAGCGAAAGCCCGCTGAATCCCTCCCACAAAAGCACGGAGAGAATCACGACCAGCCAGCCCAGCCCCAGCAGCGTCGCAGCGAGCGACAGGCTCAGCATGATGCCGTTGCGGCGGCGGCGGGCGGCGTAGAGGCTGCTGTTCATGGCGTCATCCGATCCGGCGCTCGATGCGCAACAGCATGTAGCGTGCGATCGCGAGCACGATGAAGGTAATGACGAAGAGGATGAGGCCCAGCGCGATCAACGAGGAAGTATAGAGGTCACCGACCGCTTCGGTGAATTCGTTGGCGATGGTGGCCGAAATGGTGGTGCCCGGTGCCAGCAGGGAGGCCGATACTTTGTGCGCGTTGCCGATCACGAAGGTCACCGCCATGGTCTCCCCGAGCGCCCGGCCAAGTCCCAGCATCACGCCGCCGATGACCCCGACCCGCGTGTAGGGCAGCACGACGTAGCGAACGACTTCCCAGGTGGTGCAGCCGACGCCGTAGGCCGCTTCCTTGAGCACGGGCGGAACGGCGTCGAACACGTCGCGCGAGATCGACGTGATGAAGGGCAGCACCATGATCGCGAGGATCAGGCCCGCGGTCAGCATGCCGATGCCATAGGGCGGGCCGGCAAACAGCGTCGACAGCACCGGGATATTGCCGAAGGTCGCGATCAGGAACGGTTGCAAAGTATCCTGCAGGAACGGCGCGAATACGAACAGGCCCCAGATGCCGTAGATGATGCTCGGGATGCCCGCCAAGAGTTCGATGGCGATGCCGATCGGCCGCCGCAGCCACATGGGGCACAGCTCGGTGAGAAACACGGCGATCAGCAGCCCGACCGGCACCGCGATCAGCATCGCGATGAACGAGGTGACGAGGGTGCCGTAGATCGGCGCGAGGGCGCCGAATTTCTCCGTAACCGGGTTCCAGCGCTCCTCGATGAGGAAATTCAACCCGAAGGCACGCAGCGCCGGTAGCGACCCATCGATGAGCGAAATGATCACGCCGCCGAGGATGACCAGCACCGCGATCGCCGCGGCGCGGGTGAGAACGCGGAAGAGAATGTCGGCGGTGCGCAGCCGGCTGAGCGCCTTGGCCCGCGCCGCCACCGCGTAGGTTTCAACCGCGTCGCCTTGCAGCGCAACATCGACCACGGATCGCCTCCTGGCGGGCTGCATCCCGGCTCTCCCTATGGCTGTTGCGGGGAGTGCCGATCAAAAGCGACCTCTTGGCCGCCGACAAGTCGTATTTGGACGCAACAAGGGAAGGGCCCCAGGACGGCGCCCTTCCCAACGCAACCTACGTCAGTGAGCCATGGCGTAGAGGGGCTTGCCCGAGGCGTCCTTCACTTCGTCCGCCCAGGTCTTCTTGACGCTGTCGGCGACGTTCTTCGGCATCGGGATGTAATCGAGATCCTCCGCCATCTTGGCGCCCTTGTCATAGGACCAAGCGAAGAACTTGAGCGCCTCGGCAGCGGCCGCCGCGTCCTGGGGCTTCTTGTACATCAGGATCCACGTGGCCGCCGTCATCGGCCAGGATTGTGCGCCCGGCTGATTGGCGAGAATGACGCCGTAGCCGGGAACCGAGGCCCAATTGGCGTTGGCCGCAGCTGCTTGGAAGGTCGCGGAGGTCGGCTCAACGGGTTTGCCGTCCTTGTTGAGCATGTTCGTATGGGTGAGCTTGTTCTGCTTGGCATACGCGTACTCGACGTAGCCGATCGAGCCCTTGGTCTGGGCGACGTTGTTGGCGACGCCTTCATTGCCCTTGGCGCCGATGCCGACCGGCCACTCGACCGACGTGTTGAAGCCCACCTTCGACTTCCACTCCGGACTGACTTCGGCCAGGTAGTACGCAAAGTTATAGGTTGTGCCCGAGCCGTCCGAGCGATGCACGACCGCGATCGGCTGGGACGGCAGCTTGGCCGACGGATTGAGCTTGGCGATAGCCGGATCATTCCAGGTCTTGATCTCCCCGAGGAAAATCTTGGCGAGCGTCGGGCCGTCGATCACGAGATCGCCGGACTTGACGCCCTCGATGTTGACGAC
>WNFF01002976.1_pt1 | contig 19567 bp, 14 predicted proteins | sample 5400441 | NCBI WGS metagenome assembly WNFF01 (sample SAMN13153345, study PRJNA577476) | soil metagenome | isolation source: 120 cm saprolite under Douglas fir tree site 2 hole 3 replicate 1 | place: USA:California | collected 2015-04-18 | reverse complement strand
ATCGGCATGGGCACCGGCTTCACGGCGGGCGGCCTGCTCTCGGCCGCCAAGATCGCGGAGATCGCCGCCGTGCCGGGCGTGTCCGGCGTCCAGGCCCAGGTCATGATGCCGCTCAACACGAGCACCTCGCAGTTCCTCACGCTCACCCAGGAGCTGGTCTTCGGCATGGACCTGAGCGTGCCCATTCCCAATCGCCACTATCGCGAGCTGCCCGTGCGGGCCGGCCGCCCCCTTCGCGCGGCAGACCGGCGCGTGACCGTGCTCGGAGCCGATTTCGCGGCCTCGCGCAAGCTCGGGGTGGGCAGCTCCGTCTCCCTGGGAGGCCAGGACTTCGCCGTGGTCGGCGTCCTCGACAAGACGTTCACGGCCCCGGATCGCTTCGCCCTCGTGGGGATCGACGATGCGCGCGATCTCTGGCTGCGCCGCGACCCCCTCCTCGTCCAGGCCTTCGGCGCGGGCAGCCTGCGGCGCAACGACCTCAACACAGGGGCGGCGGTGGGGTGGAAGGACGGCGAGGATCCCGACGCCGTGGCGCGACGCATCCAGGCGACGGTGGCCAAGGTCAACGTCACCATTCCCGGCGAGGTCAGCCGGCTCTTGCGCCAGTCGACGGCGTTCTTCTCCGCCCTTCTCCTGGGCATCGGCGTGCTGGGACTTCTCATCGGCGGCCTGTCGCTGTCCAATACCGTGACGGCGGCCGTCTTCGAGCGCATTCGCGACTTCGGGGTCAAGCGCGCGCTGGGCGCCACCGACCTTCATCTCCTTCGCGAAGTGCTCGGCGAGGCGCTCGGCGTCAGCCTGTCGGGCGGCGTGGTGGGCGTGCTCCTGGCCCTCGGCATCGGCACCGCCGTCGATACGCGGGTCATCCGCGAGGGACAGCAGCTCTTCCTCTTCTCGCCTCGTCTCCTGGCATTTGCCGTCGTCTTCTCGGTCGTGCTGGGCGGGCTCGCCGCCGCCTACGCCACCCTTCGCATCGCGCGGCTTTCGCCCGCCGAAGCCATCCGGCGGGGCAGCTGATGTTCGAGCTGAGACGGGGCCCGCTGTTCGAGCTGAGCGGCGGCCTCTGGCCGTCGCGAGGCGAGAGCTGAATGGATCCCGTAGGCGTGGCAGTTCGAGCTGAAGGGCGAAGCCCTGAGGCGAGGGCTGAGAAAATCCCAGCATGCTGCTGAAGGCGAGGGGACTCCGCAAGACTTTCACGGGCCCCGGTGGCATGCCCGTCCCCGTGCTCCATGGGGTGGATCTCGAGGTGAAGGGCGGCGAGCTCGTGGCCGTCTCGGGCACTTCGGGCTCCGGCAAGTCCACGCTCCTCAACCTGATCGGGCTGCTGGAGCCGCCCGACGCGGGAGAGATCTGGATCGGCGACGAGCGCGTGAGCCATCTGGGGCGTCGCGCCCAGTGTCGCGTGCGCGGTGCCTCCATCGGCTACGTGTTCCAGTCCTTCCTGCTCCTCGCGGGCTTGACGGCGCTCGACAACGTGCTGCTCGCCGCGCGCTACATCGGCCGCGATTGCGACGACGCCCGCCGGGATGCCCTCGGGCTCATGGAGCGCCTGGGCGTCGCCCACCGGGCGGCGCATCTTCCCGCGCAGCTCTCGGGCGGCGAGCAGCAGCGCGTCGCCTATTGCCGCGCCGTGCTGAACCGCCCCCCCCTCGTCCTCGCGGACGAGCCGACGGGCAATCTCGACGACGACCATGCCCGGGTCATCCTGGACGAGCTCCACGCCCTCGCCGCCGACCGCGGCACCGCCGTGATGCTCGTCACCCACCGGACCGAGGCGAGCGCCCGGGCCGATCGCGTGCTGCGTCTCGACCAGGGGCGGCTCTTCATCTCATGACGGCAGGACCGGCCCGTAGCGCTTCTCGAGCCGCATGAGCTTTCTCCGCTCGCCCGGGGGCGTCGCGGGCCTGATGGCGGTGCTCACGCTCGCCCTCCTGCTGCCGTGGCTGGGTGCGGCGCCATTCGATGATCCGGGCGAGGGGCAGCATGCGGAGATCGCCCGCGAGGTCGCGGTCTCGGGCGACTGGCTCACCCTCCGCCTCGCCGGTGTCCGCTACTTCGACAAGCCGCCTCTGCTCTACTGGCTGATCGCGGCGGGGTTCAAGGGTTTCGGTGTCTCGGAGTGGGCCGCGCGCCTTCCCGCCGTGCTGGGAGCGGCGGCGGCCGTTGCCGGGACGACGCTCCTCGGCGTCCGCCTTCTCGGCCCCGGGCCCGGCGTCCTGGCCGGCGCGGCCCTGCTCTCGTGCGCGCTCTTCGCCGCCTTCGGCCGCTATGTCCGGCCCGAGACGCTCTTCGTCGCCGCCATTCAGTGGGGATTTACCGGCGTTCTATTGGGTCTGGGGGGGAGCGGCGCCGCTCCTCCCCCAGGCCCCCCCACCGCAAGCCTATCGCCGGGTCTGGGGGGGAGCGGTGTCGCTCCTCTAACCTCATCGCCCCATAGCCGGCGGTGGGCGGTGGTCGGATGTGCGGCGCTGGGTGTGGCCGCGCTCGCCAAGGATGTCATCGGGCTCGCGGGACCGCTCGCCGCCATCGCGCTGGCGCTCGCCCTGGCCGGGCGGCTGCGTCCGATCGGCCGCTGGCTGCCTGTCCCCGGCGTGGCCGCGCTCGTCGTTCTGGGGCTGGGCTGGTATGCGCTCGCCTCCATGCGCAATCCGGGCTTTCTCTGGTACACCGTCGTTGACAATCATCTTCTCAACGCGGTCCAGCTGCGCCGGTTCCCCGACGAGGACGTGTCGCTCTCGTCGCTCGAGTTCCTCCTCGTGGCCGGACTCGGGGCTTTTCCGTGGACGATCCCCGCCGTGCTCGAGATTGGGCAGCTCGCCCGGCGCCGCGCCTGGAGAATCGTCGAGGACATCCCGTCGGTGGCGCTCGCCCTCTGGGCGGTCGCTCTCGCTCTCGTCTTCACGCTCTCGGCCTTCAAGCTGCCGCACTACGGCCTGCCCGCCTATCCAGCCATCGCGATCCTCGCCGCGCGATGGTGGTCGCGGCGAGACGGGCGAGACCGACGCCCCGCCCTCTGGCATCTGGCCATGTTCGCGTCGCTTGCCGCGTTCCTCGGAGCCGCCGCCCTCACCGACGGGCGCGCCTTCATGGACACGATCTTCTCGGCCACCGACGTCTACTCGCGCAAGGAGGCGGTCGCGACTCAGATCGCGCCGCTCCCCGCGTGGTCGGCCCTGCGTCCGCTCGTGGGACGCACCGCCCTCGTGTTCGCCCTGGGAGCGGCGGCGCTGGCCGCGGCGGCCGTGTGGCGGGCCGGCCGGCTCGCGGTCGTCGCCGTCGCCGTCACGATGCTCGCCGTCGTGCCGAGCGTAGGCCAGGCCCTGGCCCTCGTCTCGACGGCCCGGGCGGTTTCCGGCATGGCGGCGGAGATACGGCTCGGCTGGCGGCCTGACCTCGTGCTCGTCCACGAGGGGCCGCTCGAGAACTCCGGCGCGCTCGAGCTCTATTCGGGCGTGCGGCCGGTGCTCGTGGAGGGACGTCGCAGCGTGCTCGGCATCGGGTCGACCTTTCCAGAGGCCGGCGAGACCTTCTGGGCTGCCGACCGGCTCACGCGCGAGTGGGTCTCGAGCCGGCCCATCCTGCTCGTGACGACCCGCGAGCCTGAAAGGAGCGTCGTGGCGAGAATGCCGCGCGGGCGCGTTCATCTCCTGGCTTCCCGCCAGGGACGCTGGCTCTGGAGCAACGTTCCGCCTCGGGCGTAGCTCTCCCGCCTTCAGATCTCCCGCCTTCAGCTCTCCCGCCCGTCAGATTTCCCGATAGAAGAGCAGGAGAAGCCCGATGAGGGCGAGGCAGGGCGCCCAGATCCTCCCGGCCATGGCGCCTTCCGGGTCCGGGAGCCTGAGCTCGAGCCATCGAGACCAACCGACGACGATGCCCACCACGGCCAGGGGCAGGTGAGTCACCTCCATCAAGTAGGCTTCCTTGGCGTTCTGGAGCGTATGGGCGTGGGCCAGGAGCAGCGCTCCAGCCGCCGCGCAGACGAACGGAAAGACGAGAGCGAGCCGCTCGTCGCGCAGCCGTCCCGTGCGCACGAGCCACTCGAAGACGCCGAAGATCACGGGCAGCAAGCCGAGGAGGCGGTGCTGCAGCACCTCCGGATCCCACAAGCTCTGCCAGAAGCCCTGCGGGCCCAGGGGCCAGCTCTCTGGATCGCTGCGGAAGAGCAGAAAGGCTCCCAGCCCCACGAAGAGGAGCGGCCAGTTGCGCGCCCACGGCGCGTGGCCCGTCCGCTCCAGCATGGCGAGGAGGCCCATGGCCAGCACGAAGAGCCCGGAGACGTTGTGGTTGTACTCGGACCAGAGGCTGTCCTGGGTGGTGCGGGGCGCCTCTCTGTTCGTGAGATCCGATGCTTGAGCGAGCTCTGTGAAGGTCGGCGTCGAGAGCGTCGGCCACCTCGGCGTGAAGCGGAACGCCACCTCCGCGAGAGTCGCGCGGTCGGCGATCTGGTCCACGGCGGGAGGCACGGAGCCCAGCGCCGCCGCCAGGAAGAGCACGGTCACCGCCCCGCCCACCTCCACCTCGACGAGCCGGCGGAGGGTGAGCGGAGGCGCGTCCGCGTCGCGACGAAGGCGACGCACGGCGAAGAAATTGAGCGCGCCCAGGCCGAGGAGACCGATGAAGAGCACGCTCTTGGTCAAGGTCATGGCGCCATACGCCGTCCCGAGAGCGGCGCCGAGCCCGCCGACGTACAGGAGCCACAGCCCGATGGCCGCCGCGGCCAGCGTCGCCACCGCGCCCTGGGCCAGCCGCGAGAATCGCCGGAGCGTTTCCGCCGGCCAGGGTCGAGAGGCGCGAGCCCACGCGAGCACGAGGAGATGGATGAGGCCGCCCACCCACACGCCCGCGGCAAGCTGATGGACGGCATCGAGGGTGAGGTAGAGCGGGCCACGGGCGAGCCGTCCGGCGGCATGGCTGATCCACGCCGCGCTCACCGTCCCTGCCGCGGCCAGCGCGACCAGTGCGATCCAGGGACCGAGCGAGCGCGGGCTCCTGCGCACGACGGCGCAGAGCGCGATCACGCAGGCCAGGAGAAGGGCGCGGGCCATGGCGGCGAAGAAGAGGGGCGTCTCGAGGGCGCGGCCGACCGGCCAGCCCTCGGGGCCGGCCGTGGAGGCCACGATCACGAGAAAGGCGAAGACCTGGCAGGCCGCCGCGAGCCCCGCGCCAGCGGCGACGAGCCGGAGCGCCCGGCGCATGTCGCGCTCGACGTCGGACTCGCGGACGAGCCAGCGTCGCAGCACGAGGAGCCCGAGGACCGCCCCGCCTATCGCCACGGACTGTCCCACGAGGCCGAGCGCCCTCAGGTAGACCTGGATGAGCGCGGTCATGCCCCGAGGCTCACGAGCGAGCGGCGGGGGCGAAGGCCAGCCGCTCGAGCAACGCCTCGGCCACGGCGCGCGCGGCGCCGGGGCGCCGGATCTCCCGCATGCGCTTGGCGAGATCGTCGAGGAGACCGGGCTCGGTCAAGCTCCGCGTGACCACGACACGGAGCTCCTCGGCCGATCGGGCGCTGAGCGCGGCGGAGGCGGCGACGAAGAAGCGCTCGTTGCGCCGCTCGTGGCCCGGGAGAGACCCGAAGCAGACGACGGGAAGATCGCAGGCGATGGCTTCGGCGAGGGACACGCCTCCCGCCTTGGTGACGAGGAGATCGGCGGCGGCCATGAGGTGGCGCATCTCCTCTGTGTAGCCGAGCACGCGCGGGTCCACGGGCCGGTCGAACTCGACGCGCACGGGCAGGCCGGTGGCGAGCACGCGATCGGCGGGGATGCCGCGAGCGATGAGGTCGGCACGGATGCTCTCCGCGGGCACGCAGTGGAGATCGACCAGGGGAGGGATCCACTGGCTGTGGACGGCGAAATCGCTGTACACGAGGGCGTGGGGAAGCCGAGTGACACCGCGGCGGCGCAGGACCGACAGGGCGCCCGCGGGCGTCGGGTGCGTGGAGACCACGAGATCGGGGCGCTCCCGCTCGAGGAGGGCCCGCAGCCGCGGCGTTCCCAGCGAGCCCATGCCGAAGACGAGCCCCGAGGAGGTGGTGAGCCGGTCACCCACCCAGTAGCCGAAGCCCCAGAGCGCGGGCGCCCGGTGCAGGATGGCGCCGTAGAGCCGGCGGCTCAATCGATCGAAGGCGGGATGCACGAGATCGCGGAAGTGATCGACGATGCGCGTCTCGGCGCCGAGCGCCTGGAGGGCGGCGTCGACGGCGTGGGCGGCCGCATTGTGTCCGGAGCCGTAGCTGGCCGACAGGATGAGGACTCGCGGAGCTGCCGTACCCACCTCGGCAAAATGGTAGCACGAGCATCCGTCACGCGTTCGTGAAGAAGCGCCCGGCGCGACGGAATGGGTGGTGAGGCCGCGCCGCTTTTGCTAAGGTGACGGGGACATGACCGTCGACTATCTCCGCACGCTCTTCCTTCACCCGCCGTCTCTGGACGGCTTCGACGGCGGCGCCGGCTCCCGCTACCAGGCCAAGCGAGAGATCCGCTCCTTCTGGTACCCGACCTGGCTCGCCCAGCCCGCCGCGCTCGTGCCAGGCTCCCGGCTGATCGACGCGCCGCCCGACGGGTTGGCCCTGGACGATGTCCGGCCCTTCGCGCGACAGTACGACCTCTGCGTGCTGCACACGAGCACGCCGTCTTTCCCGGGAGACGTGGCGGTCGCCGAAGCCCTCAAGGCCGAGAATCCGCGCCTGCTCATCGGCATGGTCGGCGCGGCGGTGGCCGTGGCGCGCGAGGCGTCCTTGCGCGCCAGCCCGGCCCTGGACTTCGTGGCGGGGAGCGAGTTCGACTTCACCATCCAGGAAGTGGCGCAGGGACGGCCCCTCGGGGACGTCAGCGGACTCTCCTATCGGGCCAACGGGCGCGTCGAGCACACCGCGGAGCGGCCGGTTCTGGAAAACATGGATCTCCTGCCCTTCGTCACGCCGATCTACAAGCGAGACCTGACTGTGGAGCACTACGCCATCGGCTATCTCCGCTATCCGTACGTCTCGCTGTACACGGGGCGCGGCTGCCGGTCCAAGTGCACGTTCTGTCTGTGGCCCCAGACGGTGGGCGGCCAGCGCTACCGGACCCGGAGCGTGGGGCACGTGGCCGAGGAAATGGCGCTGGCCCAGCGGCTCTTCCCCCAGGTGAAGGAGTTCTTCTTCGACGACGACACCTTCACGGACGACCTGCCGCGGGCGGAGGCGATCGCGCGGGAGCTGGGCAAGCTCGGGATCACGTGGTCGGTGAACGCCAAGGCCAACGTGCCCTACGCGACGCTGAAGGTGCTCAAGGACAACGGCCTGCGTCTCCTCCTCGTCGGGTACGAATCCGGCAACCAGCAGATCCTGAACAACATCAAGAAGGGCGTCCGTCTCGACGTGGCGCGGCGCTTCACGCGTGACTGCAAGGCCCTCGACATCGCCATCCACGGCACGTTCGTCCTCGGCCTGCCCGGAGAGACGCGCGAGACCATCCAGGAGACGATTCGCTTCGCCTGCGAGATCGATCCCACGACCATCCAGGTCTCGCTGGCCGCGCCGTATCCGGGCACGGCCCTCTACGCCGAGGCGCACCGCAACGGCTGGATCGAGGCGGAGGCGCTCGTGGACGAGGCGGGGGTGCAGACGAGCGCCATCGGCTATCCGCACCTCTCGCGGACGGAGATCTTCCAGTCGGTGGACCTCGTGTACCGGCGCTTCTACTTCCGTCCGCGGAAGATGATCTCCCTGGGCGCGGAGATGCTGCGCGACCGCGAGCTGATGCGCCGCCGGCTCCACGAGGGGCGCGACTTCCTCCGCTTCCTCCGCCAGCACCGCGCCGAAGTCCCCGCCTCTTAGTCACCCGGCCGTCGTCGGCCTCGGCGCGACTTACTACACGTTCAATGACGCCACTCCGAGACAACGCGAGTTGTTTCTCCTCTCGGGAGGGCGGGTGGCGGGCAGGCATCCCCTCGGGAGCGAATCCGACGAGCCGTAGCGCGCCCCGAAGCGCAGGGCGCCTCCGCCGCGCGAGCCAGCCCGCGAAGCAGGCTGGCGAGCGACCCCCGTCTCGGGGGATGGGGGGCCAGGCGGAGGCGCCTTCGCTAGTGTGGCGCGCGAGGCGAGGAGGTTGAGCGCACGAGGGGATGCCTGCCCGCCACCCGCCCGCTGCTCACGCGCGGGCTCCGAACGACTCGCGTGTTAGCATAAGAACATGCGCGTACTTGTCATCGACGCCATCGCTCCCGAGGGGATCGCATACCTCGAGGAGCGGGGCTTCCAGGTGGAGCAGGTGTCGTCGAAGATGCCGCGGGCGGAGCTCTTCGCCACTATCGCGGGCTACGAGGTCATCATCACGCGCTCGTCCACCACCGTGAACGCGGAGTTCCTCGGCCACGCCCGCCGTCTCCGCTTTCTCGGCCGCGCCGGGGTGGGCGTGGACAACATCGACGTCGAGGCGTGCTCGCGCCAGGGCGTGGTGGTCGCCAATGCGCCCTACGGCAACGTGGTCTCGGCGGCCGAGCACACCATCGGCATGCTCCTCAGCCTCGTGCGAAAGATCCCCGCCGCCCACGAGGCCCTCAAGCGCCTCGAATGGGATCGCGGCATCTCCGGCTCCGAGCTCTTCCGCAAGACGGCGGGAGTGATCGGCCTCGGCAAAGTCGGCTCGCGCGTGGCCGCGAGGCTGCGCGCCTTCGACATGGACGTGCTCGTCTACGACCCGTATATCCCCGAGAGCCGCGCCCGCGACCTGGGCGTCCGCCTCACCGACCTCCAGACGCTCCTCACCCAGGCCGACATCGTCACCGTCCACGTCCCCCTCTCGGAGGACACCGAGAACATGCTCGCCGCCCGCGAGATCGCCCTCATGAAGCCCGGCGTGCGCATCGTCAACTGCGCCCGCGGCGGCATCATCAACGAGGGTGACCTGCTCGCCGCCCTCGGCTCGGGCCACGTGGCGGGCGCGGCCGTGGACGTGTGGACCGAGGAGCCGCCCGTCTCGCCGCTCGTCCGGCGCCTCGTGCAGCATCCTCGCGTGGTGGTGACGCCGCACCTCGGCGCCAATACCCAGGAGGCGCAGGTCAACGTCGCCGTCGACGTCGCCCGGCAGCTCGTCGCCTTCCGGGACGGCGAGCTCGTCGAGCATGCCGTCAACGTGCCCGTGGGCGACCGGGAGGCCATGGCCGAGCAGAGGCCCTTCGTGGCCCTCGCGGAGATCCTCGGGCGGTGCTGCCTCCAGCTCGAGAAGGACAATGTCGAGCGTGTGGAGGTCGAGGTGGCGGGGCAGGTGGCGCGGCGCGATCCCGAGCTGATCGGGCGCGCCGTGCTCAAGGGCCTCCTCGACGGCGTCACCGCGGAGGCGGTCAATCTCGTCAACGCGCGGCTCGTGGCCCGGGAGCGCGGGCTCGAGGTGGTGATCAGCACCGACGAGGCGGCGCCGTCCGGCTATACCAACCTCGTCACCGTGACCACCCAGGCGGGCTCGGGACGGAAGATCATCGCGGGCACCGTCTTCGACGGGGCGCCGCGCATCGTGCGCCTCCGGGACCTCCACATCGAGTTCATCCCCGAAGGGCACATCCTCGTCCTTTCGTACGAGGACCGTCCCGGCATGGTCGGCAAGATCGGCTCCATCCTCGGGCGCCACAACGTGAACATCGCCTCCATGCACGTGGGTCGCCGCACCAAGCGCGGACGGGCCATCGTCGTGCTCCTCCTCGACGAGGACGTCTCGACCGAGGTCATCGAAGAGGTCTCCAAAGCCGTGGAGGCCGACTTCGCCCGCCTCGTCCGCCTGGGCGCATGATGGCGGCCTCGACCGCGAAGAAGCGCCCGGCCTCGCGGAAGGCGCGCGCCTTCGTGCGCCGGCCCTGGGGAGGATTCGAGAACGTCGTGGCAGGTCCGGGTTACAAGGTCAAGCGCCTCGTGGTCATGCCCGGCCATCGGATCAGCCTCCAGCGCCATCGCTTCCGCGCGGAGCAGTGGGTGGTCGTGGCGGGGACGCCGCGGGTCGTGATCGGAGCGCGGAAGCGCCGGGTCGAGCTGCGCGAGACGGTGCTGGTGCCGCGCGGGGCCTGGCATCGGATCGAGAACCCCGGGCGACGCCCCGTCGTCATCATCGAGGTGCAGCACGGTCCATATCTCGGCGAGGACGACATCGAGCGCCGCGACGACGACTACGGCCGCGCGGGTGGCGGATAAAGGCCCAGCTGCTTCGTTGGCGCGGGCGGCGGCACCCGCTCAACGTACGGACAGTACGCCTCGGGGTGCCGCCGCCCGCGCCGCCTCGCATCTGGACCTTTCTCCACCGCCTGCTCCGGTTGCCGCCTGTCGGCTATCGGAAATAGCGGGAGATTCGTAGGTAGAGGGCCGCCAGGCCCAGGTATTCGTGCAGGACCGCCTCCGCCTCCCGGCGCTTGCGCCACCAGCCGTCGGCCTCGATGCTGTCCTCGGGGGCCAGGGCCACGAGCCCTTCGATCCCCGGGGGAGCCTGACGTCCCCAGACGAGCTTGACCCGCCGGGAGTGCTGGGGCGAGGTGACGAGGATGACACGCCGCCAGCCGCGCTCCTGCGCGACCAGGCCCACGCGCCGAAGCTCCGTCTCGGTGATCTCGACGGGCTCGCGCACGAGGACGAGGGCGGCGGGCGGCACGCCGTGGCGCTCGAGCACGAGCCGCGACTCGCCCTGGAAATCGTGCTCGCGGATCCCCATGCGGATGAGCTCGTTCACGCGCGGGGGCGTCAACTGGTTGGAGACCACCACGCGAGGCGCCAGGCCTTGCCGGTAGAGCGCGGCCGCCGCGGCCTCGCGAGCGGGAATGCCTCCGGCGAGGACCACGATGGCGTCGGCCGGCTTGAGGGCGTCCTCCACCACGAGGGCCGTAGCGAGCCAGCGGAAGGCGGGAGCATGGCCGAAGGCGATGGCGAGAGCGAGGACGACCAGGATGGCGCCCCAGCGGAGCGCGCGTCGCCCGCGCGGCGTCATCGCTCCAGCTCGACCAGGTACTCCTTTATGCGGCGGGCATCGGGCGCGTCGGGCTTGAGCCCGAGGTACGCGCGGAAGGCGGCCATGGCCTTCTCGGGGTCCTTGCTCTGGTAGTAGAGCAGGCCCAGCTGGCGGAAAGGATCGGGGAAGGTCGCGTCAAGCTGGGCGGCGCGCTCGTAAGCCTCGCGCGCCTGGCCGAGCAGGAGCGGCTTGTCCGCGGGATTCTTGGCGCGCTGAGCCTGCAGGCGGTAGAGATCGCCGAAATAGAGGTGCGTGGTCGGGTCCCTGGGGGCCAGCGGCAGCACCCGATCGAGCTGCGCCTTGGCGAGCCCGAAGCGCCCGGCCCGGATGTCGAGGGCCGCGTTCTCGCGCACCACCGTGCGGGTGCGGAGCGCGAAGTCCTGGGCCTTCGCGGCGAGGACGCTCGCATCCGGGGGAGGGGGGTGAGTCTTGAGGAGCTCACGCGTGTTGGCGATCCGCTCGTCGAGCTGCGGGTGATTGCCGAAGAAGAAGTTCTCGAGGCGGCTCCCGTCGCCGTGGTCCTCCTTGAGGAGCTCGAAGACCCGCGGCGCCTCGCGCGGGTCGTAACCCGCCGCCACCATGCGCTCCAGGCCCTCGCGATCGGCCTCGCGCTCCAGGTCACGCCCGAACCCGTTGACGGCGGCGATGTAGGCGAGCTGGAGCCCCAGCCCCAGGAAGATGTTGGAGGTGGTCCTCAGGACTTCCGCCGAGACGTAGTTGCCCTGGCGCTGCTCCTGACCTGCGGCCACAGCCACGCCGAGGGCCGCCGCGATCCCCGCCATGGTGAAGAAGATCTGCTTGTTTCGCGCGTCTCGGTTGAACTTGAGGGCGTGGCGGTTCGTCACGTGCGTCAGCTCGTGGCCGAGGATCATCGCCAGCTGCGACTCGTTCTGGAGCCGGCTGAGTAGCCCCGTGTGCACGTTCACCTTGCCGTTGGGCATGGCGAAGGCGTTGAGGGTGGGGTCCTTCAGCACGGCGATCCGCACGGCGGGGGCGCCCGCCTGCTTCGCCTCCTCGGGCACCAGTCTGGCCGCCACGCTGGAAAGATACTCCTCGAGCAGCGGGTCGTCCCAGCTCTTGCCCAGCTTGGCGAGCTTCTCCTCCTCTTTCTCGGCGTCGCTCCAGAGCTGCTTCTCGTCGGCCGCCGGCCGGTACGGCTGGCCCTGGTAGCCCATGGGCGGGACGTTGGCGGAGGCGCAGCCCGCGAGCAGAGAAATGACGAGGACCACGGCCAAAAACTTGGTGGGCCGCCCCCAGCGGCTGTACCATGACGCGCAGGAGGTACTAGCCATGCGCCGTATTCTCGTCATCTCGCTCTGTCTTCTGGCCGCGACCGCCTGCGCGTCCACGCCGCCGCGCGTGCAGCGCAGCGAGTTCGAAGACATTCCGGTCCCGAAGGGGCTGACGGTGGACATTAGCCGGTCCACGGTGATCGAATCCCCGGCCGTCAAGGCCGCCCGGATCTTCTACAAGGGCCGCCTCGAGGTGGACAGCCTCGCCGTCGCGCTCCGCACCACGCTCGAGGCGAATGGCTGGCGCCATCTCTCCTCGACGACGGCCTCGGACAAGGGGATCACCCAGGTCTATGACAAGCCCGGGAGCTCGCTGCAGGTGACGGTCTACGAGAGCTGGTACTACACCTGGGTCGAGATGGCCGCGACACGGTTGATCACCCCGGCGGGTACGGCCAGCACGCCGCCCACGGCGACCCCGACCCGGCAGTAGCAGCTCGTCCGGGCGCGCGCAGCCGTAGCCAGGCCCATTCATCCCGCGCAGCAGTGAGGCGCGGTGACGGTCATTTCTTCTTCAGGATCTTCTGGACGACCTGGACGAGCTGCTCGACGCCCTGCGTCTGCTTTCCCGTGAGATGCACGCGTACCACGCGTCGCCCCGCCTCCCGCAAAGCCTGAAGATCTCCAAGGGCCTGCGCGGCCTTGAACGTCGAGAAGCCATAGCCCATCCCCGGAATGGCCATGTCCTCCTTGTCATCACCTGTGATCTGGACGAAGAGCCCGTTCGCCCGCCCGCCCTTGTGGAGCTGCCCGGTCGAGTGCAGGTAGTGCGGCCCGAAGGACACGGTGGTGGCGATCTTGAGCCGATCCCGTAGGAGCGTCCGGAGCTCCTGGAGCCGGCTCCACGTGTCGGCGGTGGGCGCCAGGTAGGCCTGAATGGCGAGGTAGTCTCCGGGCTGGGCCTGCGCGAAATGGGCACTCAGTCCCGGGCCGAAGCCCGCCACCTTCTTCCCCAGGTTGGCCATGAGCAGGAGGCCGTTCTCCTCCGCGTCCGCCGGCCACTCGGGAAGCTTCTTGCTCTTCTTCCAGGCGGCGAGAAGAGCGGCGGTGTTCTCCTTGGCGCGGGTGACGTCGGGCTCGTCGAACGGATTGACGCCGAGGAGGACCCCGGCGGCTGCCGTGGCCAGCTCCCAGCGGAAGAACTCCGCGCCGATCTCGAGGGTGTCCTTGATGGGAATGCGGATGACGGGGTGCCCCGCGTCCTCGAGGGCGTCGAGGTACACGTCGTATGTCCCGTCGCCCTCGAGCGTGATGGCCACGAAGACGCGGTCAGCGCCGTACACGGCGGGCGATCCCAGCGGCTCGTCGTCCACGGGCACCAGCCCCTTGCCGTCCTTTCCGAGGGACTCCGCGAGGAGCTGCTCGATCCAGGGGCCCAGGCTCCGTAGCTGGCGCGACAGCACGAGGGTGACCTTGTCGCGCCCGCTCTTGGCGAGCCCGGCGAGGGCGGCCCCGAGGCGGACGGCGGCGCTGTCGCGCGGCCCCAGGGCATTGCCGCACGTCTCAACCATGCTGTGCGCGCGGTCGATCAGCATCGTGATGTCGATGCCGATGAGGGCGGCGGGCACGAGGCCGAAGAAGGACAGGGCCGAGTACCGGCCCCCGATGGAAGCGGGATTGAGAAAGGTGCGTCGGAAGCCGGACTCCGTGGCGAGCTTGTCGAGGGGACGCCCTGGATCCGTGATGGCGACGAAGTGGATGCCCGCGCGCGGCACCGAGGAGGACTCGACCTGGCCGCGGAAGAACTGGTAGAAGGCCATGGTCTCGGCCGTCGCCCCGGACTTGCTCGCCACGATGAAGAGCGTGCGGGTCAGGTTGAGACGATCGAGCGTCCGCTTGACCGCCTCCGGATCCGTGGAGTCGAGAAGGAGGAGATCGGGGAAGCCCATCTTGGAGCCGAAGGTCAGGTTGAAGACCTCGGCGCCCAGCGAGGAGCCGCCCATGCCGACGAGGACGACGTGGGTGAACTGCAGCCGCCGGATCTCGTCGGCGAAGGTCTTGATGTCCTCGGCGTGGCCCCGCATGATCGTGGGCGAGGTCAGCCAGCCGAGTCGATTGCGGATGGCGGTCGTCTCCCCTTTCCACAGCGTGGCGTCCTTGACCCAGAGGCGGTCGAGGAAGTCCTGGGTCTCGAGGAGATCCATCGTCTCCTGCACCGCGGGGAGCTTGAAGACCTCGTCCACGGGCCGGGCGGGGCTGGAGGGCGCCAGGGGCGCCGCCATCTCCGTCCCGCTCGCCGCGTCGTCGACCACCAGCGAAGGCTCGAGCGCGCTCTCCTCGTACGCCTCGGCGATGGCATCCGGAGGCTCGGCCAGGGCCTCACGCGCGGCGGCCGGGGCTGCCGTCGCGTCTTGACGCAGCGAAGCGGCCGGGCGGGTCGGGGTCTTGTCGGCCACCCCGGAACCAGCCTCGAGCAACGCCACCTTGGAGACCTTGCGTACGAAGCGCTCGTCGCCCTTGAAGGATGCTGTGACCCAGGCGATCGTGATCTCGACAGCACGGGCGGGTTCCACCTCGCGCGCGCCCAGGCAGAGGACATTGGCGTCGTCTTCCTCGCGGGAGAGGCGGGCGGCCTGCGCGTCGTGGCAGAGGGCGGCGCGGATACCGCGCAGCTTGTTGGCCGCGATAGAGGCGCTGGTGCCGCTGCCGCACATCAGGATGCCCGCGTCCACGAAGCCCCGTAGCACGGCCTGCCCGACCGCGCGGGCATAGTCGGGGTAGTCCACGGGATCCTTCGAAAAGGTGCCGAGATCGAGCAGGTCGTGACCGGCTGCTTCGAGGGCCGAGGTCACGTGCTCCTTGAGGGGAAAGCCGGTGTCGTCACAGCCGATGGCGATTCGCATGGGCTCCTTATTCTCTCAGGAGAGGCGTGGCCCGACAATGATGTCATACAGGTGTCGCTGGCGCCCCATGGCGGCGGCGTACATGGCGTGGCGGCGGCCATCGGGCGCGACGGTGCGGCCGGGGGGCAACGCCGGAGGCTCGGGCACCCCGAGGGTCTCCAGGGCCAGGAGCGCGGCTCCACGGCCCGAGGCCTCGGCCAGGGCGGAGATCTCGAGCGGCCGGCCCAGGACATCGGCGACGATGCGGGCCCAGGCGGGGGAGCGCGCGAGCGCGCCGCCCGTGGCCACCACCGTGTGGTCCGGCGAGGCCAGGGGAGCCAGGAGCTCGTACACCGCTCCCAGACGATAGGCAACCGCTTCGAGGAGGGCGCGGAGCATGTCGGGCGCAGTGGTGGCGAGACTGAGCCCGGTGAGCGCGGCGCGAGCGTCCTCGTGCCAGCCCGGGCTCCGTTCCCCGGCGAGGAAGGGCAGGGCCGTGAGCCCGTGCCCGTCGGGCGCGGTCGCGGCGAGCGCCTCCTCGACGGCTCCGTCAGGCTCCGGCAATGCGAGCACGCGACGCGCCCACGCCCACACGTTGCCGCCTTCCGACGTCGCGCCGCCGACCAGGTGGCGCCGGGCGTCCACGCGATAGTGCCAGAGCCCCCACGGAACGCGGGGCGCGGCCTCTGTCACGAGCCGGAGGGCGGCCGAGGTCCCCACATTGAGGGCGACGCGATCGGGCCCGATGCACCCCGAGCCGAGATTCGAGCAGGCTCCGTCTCCGGCGGCGGGCCGCCACAGCGCGTCTTCGAGGGCGGGCCAGCGACGCCGCCATGGAAGCTGCAGTCCCCGGACCGGCGCGTCGTCGATGGGCGGCAGCTGACGGGCGGCCACGCCGGCTGCCTCGAGCATGGCGGGATCCCAGACGGCGCCCGACTGGTCGAGGAGTCCCGTGCCCGAGGCCATGGACAGGCTCGAGGCGAGGCGCCCGGTCATCCGCAGCAGGAGGTACTCGGCGAATCCGCAGATGGTGGCCGCGCGCGCGAGCCGCGCGGGATCTCGCTCGCGGAGCCAGGTGAGCTTGGCGGGGAAGAAGGTGGCGTGAAGCGGCGCGCCCGTGCGCGCGTGGATCGAGGCTTCGTCGAGCCGAGCGCGGAGAGCCCTGGCGGCCACCGCGCTCCGGGTGTCGGCCCAGGTGAAGACGGGCGAGAGGGGAGCGCCCGCTCCATCGAGCAGGAGCAGGCCGTGCCAGAAGGTCGACGCGCCGATGGCGGCAGGCGGCTCGGTGGCGCCGGCGACACATCGATCGATGGCACCCGCCACCGCCTCCAGGAGATGGTCGGCGTCGAGCTCGACGCCGCCATCGGCGGTGAGGACGGGCTCATACGGGACGCTCGCCTCGAGGCCGGCGATGGGGCGGGCGGCCGCGTCATAGCCGACGGCGCGCGCGGAGCTCGTGCCCACATCCAGCGCCAGAACCCACATGGGTGCGGTATATTCTGGGCTATCCGGCGCGCGAGCGGGCACGCTTTTTCGCCGCCGCGCGAGGGAAAGCGAGGAGCCGAATGGCCGAGCCGGAGTGGGAGCTATTGACCGTGCAGGGGCTGTCGATGACCGACGAGACGGCCGCCGAGTTCGTGGGCACGTTCGTCATCCATCGGGACGGCAGCGCGGAGCCGGTGGAGCAGGTGCGGCTACGAGTCAAGCGGAGCGTTCTCGAGGAGGTGTCGCGCACGCTGCAACGCCTCCTTACGCGCTCCACGAAATTTTCCCGGTAGCCCCGACCAAGGAGCGTGCCATGGCCACCATCACCGTGCTGAGCCCCGTGGGGGAGCTGCGCCAGGCAACCTTCGCCGTGCCCCCGCTGCCCCCCGATCTCCGCGGCCTCACCGTGGGATTCGTGGACAACACCAAGCACAACTTCGATCTCCTGATCGAGGGCATGACGGTGCTCCTCAAGGAGCGCTTCGGCGTCAAGGCCGTCGTCCACCGGAAGAAGGCCAATGCCTCGACGCCCGCGGCCGACGAAATCATCGAGGGACTGGCCAAGGATTGTGACGTCGTCTTCGCCGGCTCCGGTGACTGAGGCTCCTGCACGTCGTGGAGTCTCCACGACTCGCTGGAGCTGGCCAAGCGCGGCACCCCGTCGGGGCTCATCGCCACCACCGTGTTCCAGGGGCTCGCGACGAGCGAGATGGCGGCGCTCGGCGCCACCGCGCTCCCGCTTCTCCTCGTACAGCATCCGCTCGGCGGTGAGAAGCCCGAAGCCGTGAGCCGGCGCGCCCTGGAAGCCGTCGAGCAGCTGGCGAGCCTGCTCGGCTCGGCGTGAGGCGGCCGACCCCCGTTCCCGATCCTCGCCCTCGCGTGGTCAGGCCGGTCCGGGCCTGATGCCCGTCCCGCTCCTCGTCGTCTCCTCCGCGCTCTTCCTCTCGGGCGCGGCCGGGCTCGTCTATCAGGTGGTGTGGCTCCGCATGCTCGGGCTCGTCTTCGGTCATGCCGTGGACGCGCTCACCGCCGTGCTCGTCGCCTTCATGTCGGGACTCGCGCTCGGCAGCGCGCTCGGGGGCCGGCTCTCCTCCCGCGCGCGCTCGCCGCTGGCGATCTATGCGTGGCTCGAAGCGGGCATAGCGGTTTATGCGCTCTGCCTTCCCCCCGGGCTTCCCGCTCTCACCCGCGTCTCCCTCACGCTCCGGGACGCCCTCGGCCTTTCCTACGAGGGCTGGAGCCTGGTGCAGGTGGCCCTCGCTTTTCTCGTGCTGCTGCCACCTACGGTGCTCATGGGGGCCACGCTGCCGCTGGTGTCGCAGGCCCTCGCCTCGGGCGGCGAGGCGCCCGGCCGTCGCGTCGGCGCGCTGTACGCCGTCAACACCTGGGGCGCGGTCACGGGAACGCTGGCCGCCGGATACTTCTTGCTTCCTCCCCTGGGCAACCGAGTCACCGTCTGGATCGCCGCGGGTGCCAACCTGGCCGCCGCGGCCCTCGCCCTCACCATCGCGCGCCGGGGCACGGCGCTCGCCCCTCAGCCTGTCCTCTCCGCCCCCGGAGAGGAGGGTTCCTCTCGAGTGGCGTGGCTGATTCCGGCGGCCATGGCGGTCTCGGGGGCGGTGGCCATGGTCTTCGAGATCGCATGGACGCGCGCGCTCTCGCTCCTCCTGGGAAGCTCGACCTATGCTTTCACGGCCATGCTCCTTGCCGTGCTCATCGGCCTCGCCATGGGCAGCGCGGTCTATGCGTGGCGCTGGGGAAATCGCCGCGTGGGCCCCGCCACTCTGGGCGTGATCCAGGGAGGCGTGGGTCTCTCCGCCGCGGTCGTTCTCGCGAGCTTCGATCGCTTGCCGGATCTGATCCTGGCCGCGCTCCGTATCTCCACGGTGCCCAGCTGGGTGGATCTCGTGGAGATACTCGTGAGCGTCTCCGCCCTCACCATGGTCACGCTCTGGATGGGCGCGGCCTTTCCGTGTGCCATCGCCGCGTGGGCGCCCGCGGGAGCCCGCGTGGGACGAGGTGTTGGGCGCCTCTACGCCGCCAATACCGCGGGCGCCATCGTGGGCGTGCTCCTGGGCGGTCTCGTGCTCGTTCCCACATGGGGGATTCACGGCTCGCTCAAGATGGCCATCGCGGCTACCCTGATGCTCTGCGGAGCGCTCTTCGTGGCGGGATCGAGCTCGACCATGAGGCGCAGCCTTCCCGCCGCGGCCGCCCTCGCCCTCGCGCTGTCCGTGGCGTTCCTGCCGGACTGGGATACGCGGCTCATGTCGAGCGCTCCCGCCGTCTACGCGCGCAGCTATCTCCGAGCCGGGGCAGGCCGCCCATTGCGAGAGCTCGTGCGAGACCAGGAAGTCCTCTTCTACCGTGACGGGCGGAGCGGCACGGTGGCGGTGAGCCGAGAGGGAGGCCAGTTGTTCCTGCGCATCAACGGGAAGATCGATGCCGGCACCGTCGTCGACATGCCGACCCAGATCATGGCCGCTCATCTCCCGCTCCTCACGCATCCCGCGCCGCGGACGGTGTTCATCCTGGGCATGGGCTCGGGGATGACCGCGGGCGCGGCCGCCCGCCATCCCGTCGAGCGCGTGGACGTCCTCGAGATCGAGCCGGCGGTGATCGAGGCGTCGCGCTTCTTCCGGGATTTCCACGGTGACGTCCTCCGCGATCCGCGCGTGCGCGCCACGATCGGAGACGGACGGAATTTTCTGCAGGCCTCGTCCGCGGCGTACGACGTGATCATCTCGGAACCGTCGAATCCGTGGATGAGCGGCCTCGCGGCCCTCTTTTCCCGCGAGTTCTTCCTCCTCGCTCGCGAGCGCCTGCGTCCGGGCGGCGTCATGCTCCAGTGGGTGCAGAGCTACAACCTGGCCCCCGAGCATCTCAAGATGGTGGTCGCCACCTTCAGGGAGGCCTTCCCCGCCACGAGCATCTGGGAGCCGACGCCCGGCGATTTCCTGCTCCTGGGCCGCGTCGACAGGGTGCCGCTCGACGCGCG
>WNFF01001370.1_pt1 | contig 19575 bp, 19 predicted proteins | sample 5400441 | NCBI WGS metagenome assembly WNFF01 (sample SAMN13153345, study PRJNA577476) | soil metagenome | isolation source: 120 cm saprolite under Douglas fir tree site 2 hole 3 replicate 1 | place: USA:California | collected 2015-04-18 | reverse complement strand
ACCGGCGCTCGGGATCCGGAATCTGCACCTGGGCGAGGAGCTGCACGGCGCGGGCGCGCACCCGGGCTCGTGGCACCCCCGCGTGGCGGAGGAGCACGTCGCCGATCTGCCGGCCGACCTGGCGAATGGGATTCAGCGCCGTGCGAGGGTTCTGGAAGATCATCGCGAGGTCGCGCCCGCGCCGGAGCCCGAGCTCCCGCTCGCTGGCCGCGATCAGGTCGAGCCCGCCGAAGGTCGCCCTCCCCTGCGTGATCCGCGCGGCGGGGTCGAGGATGCGCATGAGGGACAAGGCCGTCACCGACTTCCCCGACCCGCTCTCCCCTACCACGCCCACCGTCTCGCCCCGGCGGATCTCGAAGCCCACGCGGTCCAGGGCCTTGACCACGCCGTCACGCGTGCGGAACTCCACCGACAGGTCTTCCACGGACAGCAGCGGCCCCGCGTCCCGCCTCACGTCCGCCTCCGAGGATCCATGATGTCGCGGAGCCCGTCGCCCATCAGGTTGAAGCAGAACACGGCGGACATGAGGGCGAGTCCCGGAAACAGCGCGATCCACCATTCGCCCGAGAGGATGAACGAGGCGCCCTCGGCGACCAGGATGCCCCACTCCGGCGTGGGCGGCCTCACCCCCAGGCCGATGAAGGCGAGGCCCGCCGCGTTCAGCATCGCCCAGCCGAGATTGAGCGAGGCCTGGACCATCATGGGCGGTAGGCAGTTCGGATAGATGTGCATGGCGAGCACGCGCATCGTGCTGTTGCCGGAGAGCCGCGCCGCCTCCACGAAGCCGGCCTCCCGCCTGACGTTGGCCTCGGCGCGCGCCATGCGGGCGTAGAAGGGCAGGTTGATGATGGCCGTGGCCAGGATGACGTTGAACACGGAATTGCCCAGGGCCGCCACGATGCCCATGGCGAGGACGAAGAGCGGGAAGGCCATGATCGTGTCGCTGATGCGCGACACGACGCGCTCCGTCCAGCCTCCGAAGACTCCCGCGCAGGCGCCGGCCAGGCTGCCCACGGCGAAGGACAGGGCGACCGCCGAGAAGGCGATGGCCATGTCGAGCCGCGTGGCGACCATGACCCGGCTCAACATGTCGCGGCCGAGCTGGTCCGTGCCGAACCAATGCCGAGCCGAGGGCGGCTTGAGCGTGTTCGCGGTGTCGCTCTTGAGCGGATCGTAGGGCGCCACGACGGGGCCGAGGAGGGCCAGGACGAGAAGCCCGAGCAGCATGGAAAAGGCCACGAGGGTGACGGGGTTCTCCGTCACCACGTAGCGCGCGTGCCGAAGAGCCGCCGTGGTCACGCCTCGATCCTCACCCTCGGATCGATGAGCCCGTACAGGATGTCGATGCCGAGATTGAGCAGCACGTAGAGGGTGGCCATGGTCAGGATGAACCCCTGCACGGGGGCGTAGTCGGAGGCGAGGAGCGCCTCGAGGGCGAACGACCCGATGCCCGGCCACGCGAAGACCTTCTCGACGAGGACGTTGGCCCCCAGCATGAAGGAGAAGATCATGCCGAGGGTGGTGACCACGGGCAGCATGGCGTTGCGAAAGGCGTAGGTCCAGAGCACGGTCCCGCCCGCGAGTCCGCTCGCGCGGGCGGTGCGGATGAAATCGCTCCCGAGGACCCCCAGCATGGAGGCGCGCGTCATCCGCGCGAGGGGGGCCATCACGAAGAGGGCCATGGTCACGGCGGGAAGGGCGAGCTGTCTGAGGCAGGCGCGGAAGATCTCGAGATCGCGCGCGAGCAGCGAGTCCGCCAGATAGAAGCCCGTGAGCGTGGGGGGCGTCGGGAAGAGCGAGTCCAGCCGGCCCGTGGGCGACGGCGCCCACCCGAGCAGGTAGTAGAAGACGTAGACGAGGAGAAGGCCCGTGAAGAAGGTCGGCAGGGAGACGCCGGCCGTGGTGAGCACGCGCACCGCCTGGTCCACCAGCGAGCCCGGCCGCGTGGCCGCGAGCACGCCCGCGGGCAGGGCGATGGCGACGGCGAGGAGGAGCGCAGTCAAGGTCAGCTCGAGGGAGGCGGGGAGGCGCGCCAGCATCTCGGCGCGGACGGGCTGGCCCGTGGTGACGGACTGGCCCAGATCGCCGCGCGCGAGATCCCGGACGTAGACCACGAACTGCTCGGGCAGGCTCTTGTCGAGGCCGAGCTTGGCGCGGACCTGCTCGATCGCTTCCTTGCTCGCGGCATTGCCGGCGAAGTAGGCGGCGGGATCGCCGGGGAGCGCCCGCATGAGGAAGAAGGTCACCACCACCACGCCGACGAGGCCGGGGGCGGCCGCGCCGAGGCGGCGCGCCATCAGGCGCAGGAATGGGCGACGCGCGCTCACGCTGTCACGACTCGGGGCGTCGACGAAACCGGGCGGGCCGGGCCGCTCCCGCCTCCGTCCCGCTCAGCTCTTGGCCAGCTGGCGGAAGTCCAGCTGGATGTGGAACCAGTACTGGTAGCCCGTGACGCTCTTCTGCATGGCCACGTCCAGGTAGAGCTGGACGTAGGGGAGGCGGGGGATGTCGCGCATGGCGACCTTCTGCATCTCCCGCACCTCGTCGGCGTACTTCTTCTGGTCGGTCTCGAAGCGCGCCGCGTCGATCCACTTGTCCATCTCCGGATTGACGTAGGAGCTGACATTGAAGGTGGCGTTCTGGCCGTGGTAGTTCCAGAAGAAGAAGTACTCGGGGTAGTTGAGCCACCCCCCGAACTGGTCCACGAAGAGCGGCATCTCCTTCTTGCCCTGGTTGGCGCGCCAGTTGGCGGCCGGGATCTTCTCGATGGTGGTCTTGATCCCGATCTGGGCCAGCGCCTCCTGGATGAGCGCCGCGGAGGGTTCGTCGGTAGTCGCCCGCCCCGCATCGAGAAAGAGCGGGGTCTCGAAGCCGCTTGGATACCCCGCCTCCGCCATGAGCTGCTTGGCCCGGGCGGGATCGCCCATCTTGTACGGGTAGAGCTTGGGATCGTAGCCGAAGGTGTTGCTGGCCACGGGCGTGGGCAGGAGGATGCCCCGGCCGAAGAAGGCCGTGGAGAAGATCTTCTCGTAGGGCAGGACGTGGGCCACCGCCTGCCGGACCTTGAGGTTGCTGAAGGGCGGCTTGACTACGTTCATGCCGAGGTAGCGATGGGAGTTCTCGATGGGGATGCCCGTGACCTTGAGCTTGTCCTCCTTGGCGATCTCCGCGAAGTCCTTGGGCGGGAGGTCGAAGGAGATGTCGGCGTCCCCCTTCTCGAGCATGGCCCGGCGCGTGCCCGCGGAGGGGATCTCGCGCACGATCACCCGGCGGATCTTGGGAGCCGGGCCCGACTTCCAGTCGTCGAAGCGCGCGTAGACCGTCTCCTGCCCCGGCTTCCACGACTCGATCTTGTAGGCGCCGCCGCCCGCGTCGTTCTGCTTGACCCACTCGACGGCCCACGGGTCCTGCGCCGTCGCGTGCTGCTTGGCGAGCTTGGAGTTGATGATCACGGCCACGGGGACGCCCATGTCGGGGAGGGTGAGCTTGTCCCTGCGCAGGAGCTTGACGCGGAAGGTGTAGTCGTCCACGACCTCGAACTGATCCGGCTTCTCGAGGGAGCCCGCCTTCATCTGGAACGTGGGGAAGCCGCCCACGGTGACCGCCCGATCGTACGACCACTTGACGTCATGGGCGGTGACCGGACTGCCGTCGTGGAACTTGGCGTCCTTGCGCAGCTTGAAGACGACCGAGGCGCCGTCGGGCGCGACCTGCCAGCTCTCGGCCAGCTCGGGCTTGAGCGAGGCGTAGTCGTACATCTTGCTGCCGTCCTTCAGCGTCTTGTTGCCGAAGGTGATGAGCCGGTCGTAGATGTTCCAGGACGCCTGGTAGCTCGGCCGGTTGGCGCCGGGCGCGTGGATGTCGAGCATGTTCGGGCCGACCTCGGTGACGACAACGAGGGTGTCGGCGCGACCCTGGGCGAGGGCCGACGCCGGCAGGGCGACCAGGCCCATGGCCAGGACCAGCAGAAGGGGCTTGATCCAGCGCGTGCACGTCCTCCCGGCGTAGTGATCGTGACGTTCTTAATCGTGACGTTCTAAAAGGAGGCGACCGATGCAGCCGCCGTCGCAAGGAATAGCAAGGCCGGGGCCAGGCATGCCGATCAATGAAATCAGTCTATTGGCATTTGCTCGCGTGCCTCCCGCACGATCGCCTGCCCGGGAAGTGAGCAGGCCAGCCTACATCTTGCGCAAGGCGAGCGGGCCCAAGTTCCAGAGGCCGTTCCGCCAGCCCGTCCACGCAAGATCGATGGCTCGCTGAAGCGCTGGAGCCGAGTGAGCGAGGAGACGAACGACCACTCCGCCCCGGGCGAGCATGGTCACTCCCGCTCTCGCCTCGAGCCCGCTCCCTTCGAGCGATGTCGCCAAACCGGACGCGAGGTCATCGAGGCGCGTATGCGTTGGCGAGAGACAGGCGACGGTGGCGATGTAGGCCATGCCTTCGGCGGCGCCGAGCCCACCCCACCCCTGGGCGCCGCCCAGGATCAGGCGGTCCTTGAAGAGCAGCCCCTCCGAGTCGCGCACGATCGTGCCGCTGTCGAACAGATCGAAGCGCCAGGCCTCCCCGCGCGCCGCGCGTCCGACGGCCCAGGCGTCGCAGAGCACGGCGGAGGCGCCCGGAGCCAGATCGACCTCCACGCTCTGGACGAGACGCGCCCCCGGTGAGGGAATGACATGATCGGGCACGTACTCGAGCCGGGCGCCTTCACCCACGCGAAGGATCACGCGCTGGACGGACGCCTCCCCCGCACTGCGGTAGACGCGCGTCGCGCTCGGGGTCGAGAGACAGACGTGGCTGCCCGGGCCGAGCTCCACGCGCGTCTCGAGATGGTCGCCCCCGAGCACGCCGCCCGTCGGGTTCAGGAGAAGCAGCGTGGCCGCTCCCGTGTCGTCGAGGTCCACGGGCTCGAGCGCCTGCAGGGGCAGCGTGAAGCGCCGGCCCGTCAGGACCGTGCGGCCCGCGCGGCGCTCGAAGGCGAGACCGAGGAAGCCGTCGCGCCCCGTGCGCGGGGGCGACGGCGCCTCAGGGCTCGAAGAGGAGCTCGCGGCGGATCCAGTCCACCACGCGGTCGGCGCCGGTCCCATCGCGAAGGTTGGTGAAGACAAAGGGGCGATCGCCCCGCATTCGCTTGGAGTCCCGCTCCATCACGGAGAGATCGGCGCCGACGTAGGGCGCGAGGTCGATCTTGTTGATGACGAGCAGATCGGAGCGGGTGATCCCGGGCCCGCCCTTGCGCGGGATCTTGTCCCCTTCCGCCACGTCGATGACATAGATGGTCGCGTCCACGAGCTCCGGGCTGAAGGTGGCGGCGAGGTTGTCTCCCCCGCTCTCCACGAAGAGCATCTCGAGGGCCGGGAAGCGGCCGAGGAGCTGGTGGGCCGCTTCGAGGTTGACGGAGGCGTCCTCGCGGATGGCCGTGTGCGGGCACCCGCCCGTCTCCACGCCCATCACGCGCTCCGACGGCAGGGCGCCCCGCCGGATCAGGAACTGCGCGTCCTCCTGCGTATAGATGTCGTTGGTGATCACGGCCACGTCGTAGCGATCGCGCAGACGCAGGCAGAGCGACTCGACCAGGGCCGTCTTGCCCGAGCCCACCGGCCCGCCGATGCCGATGCGAAGCGGCCGGGGAATCCTGGGATCCGCGCTCACGAGCGGAAGAGCCTCATGTCGAGGGTGGCGTGCCGGATGCCGGCCAGCTCGATGCCGGGAGCGAAGCTCCACAGCTCGTGGGGGCCGCGGCCGGCCGCCTCGCTCGCCACGCGCGCGATGACAGGATGGAGCGCCCACAGGACGCGCTGCCCCTCCATCTGCCCCATGGAGAGGAGCCGCAGCGCCGCGCCGATCAGAAGCGCCGTGGTCGAATAGAGATAGGCGGCCGCCGCTGCCTCCGCCTCCCAGCCGAGGGCGGCGGCCGTGAGGCCATAGCCGACGGCGTGATGGCCGGGCACGAGAGCCTTGTCGACATCCGCCGAATAGGTCGCGAGCCGCGGGTCCCCGGTGAGGGCGGCCGCCACCCGGAGGGTCTGGCGCCCCATCTGGCGGCTGCCCTCGCGGAACTCCTTCACGGGCTTCATGGCCTCGAGGGTGGCGTCGATCTCGCGGCACGCGTCGAGATCATCCCGGGCGGCAGCTCGGAGCGTCCCCACGACCGCAGTCGCGTCGCAGGGCCCGACCGCGCCTTCGAGCTGCGCCATGAGAAAGCGCTCGAGCTCCTCGCGTCCTTTCACGCGGCCCTCCTGGCAATAGGTCTCGAGGCCGAAGGAGTGCGCATAGCCTCCCGTGGGAAAGGCGCTGTCGGCGAAGTGCAGCAGCGAGAGCAATCTCGGGTCGTTCATTTGGAACTGGGGGGGAGCGGCGCCGCTCCTCCCCCAGGCCCCCCTACCGCATGTGTATGACCGTCTGTGGGGCTGTGACCGTGTTCGTGCGAGTGGCCGGCGCCGAGGGGAGCGAAGACGGCCGCAGAACGCTTCCAGGCCACGCCCAGCCTGGTCAGGAGCTGGCTCATCGCTGTGTCATCGGGCACGAGAAGGTCGTCGCCCGCGATGGCGACAGGGAAATGCCGGTTGCCGACATCGAAGGCAATGCGAATGGCCTCGTTCCTGTCCTTCGGCGTCACGGCGAGCACCGGCTCGGGCCTGCCCTCGACCTCCAGATACCAGTCCGACTCGACGGCCACGATGTCCCCCGGATGGAGCAGGCTCCCCGTCGGCAGCGCGAGGGCGACCTCTCTCCCGCCCGTGGTGGTCATGCGCTTGCGCGTCCAGCGCCGCTCCTCCCAGGTCAGGCAGAGCGTGTCGCGCTGCTTGCCCGCGAGGGCGGTCGCATCCACGTGCAGATGTGGCTCGGTGATCAGCAGCACAGAAGGACACGCCCCACGCTAGAAGAGCCCACGTTAGAAGAGATAGTAGCGCTGGGCCATGGGAAGCACCCGCGCGGGCTCGCACGTCAGGAGCTGGCCGTCGGCGCGCACCTCGTAGGTCTCCGCGTCCACTTCCATGCGCGGGCAATACGAGTTGTTGACCATCTGGGCCTTGGTCAGCCCGCGGCAACCCTTCGCCGCGGAGACCATCTTGCGCAGGCCGAGACGCGCGGGGACCCCGTCATCGAGCGCGGCCTTCGACACGAAGGTCATCGACGTGGAGTACACCGCCCCCCCATAGGAGGCGAACATGGGTCGGTAGCGGACGGGCTGGGGCGTCGGGATGGACGCGTTCGGGTCGCCCATGGCCGCGGTGACGATGAGGCCGCTCTTCAGCACGAGCTCCGGTTTCACCCCGAAGAAGGCGGGCTTCCAGATCACGAGATCGGCGAGCTTGCCCGCCTCGATGGAGCCGACCTCGTGGGCGACGCCGTGGGAGATGGCGGGATTGATCGTGTACGTGGCGACATATCGCTTGGCGCGGGCATTGTCGTGGCGCCCGTCGCCCGGAAGGGCGCCACGCTGGCGCTTCATCTTGTCCGCCGTCTGCCAGGTTCGCGTGATCACCTCCGCGATGCGGCCCATGGCCTGCGAGTCCGAGGAGAGCATGCTGATGGCGCCCAGGTCGTGCAGCACGTCCTCCGCCGCGATCGTCTCGGCGCGGATGCGCGACTCCGCGAAGGCGAGGTCCTCGGGAATCTTGGGATTCAGGTGGTGACACACCATGAGCATGTCGAGATGCTCGTCCATGGTGTTCACGGTGAACGGCATGGTCGGATTGGTGGACGAGGGCAGGCAGTTGGCCTCGCCGCACACGCGGATGATGTCGGGGGCGTGGCCGCCGCCCGCGCCTTCCGTGTGATACGTGTGGATGGTTCGGTTCTTGAAGGCCCTGATGGAATCCTCGACGAAGCCCGCCTCGTTCAGCGTGTCCGTGTGGATGGCCACCTGCACGTCCATCTCCTCGGCCACGGAGAGGCAGGCGTCGATGGCCGCCGGGGTCGTTCCCCAGTCCTCGTGGAGCTTGAGGCCGATGGCGCCGGCCGCCACCTGCTCGCGCAGGGGGTCGGGGCGGGAGGCATTGCCCTTGCCGAGAAAGCCCAGGTTGATGGGAAGGCCGTCCGCCGCCTCGAGCATGCGGTGGATGTTCCACGCCCCCGCCGAGCACGTCGTGGCATTGGTGCCGGTGGCGGGGCCCGTGCCGCCCCCGATGAGCGTGGTCATACCCGCCGAGAGGGCCTCCTCGACGAGCTGCGGGCAGATGAAGTGGATGTGCGAATCGATGCCGCCCGCGGTGACGATGCGTCCTTCGCCCGCGATGACCTCGGTGGAGGCCCCCACGATCATCCCCGGAGTGACGCCCGCCTGGATGTCCGGGTTCCCCGCCTTGCCCACGCCGACGATGCGGCCGCCGCGCACGCCGATATCGCCCTTGACGACGCCCCAGTGGTCGAGCACGACGGCGTTGGTGATGACGAGGTCGAGCACGCCCTCGCCCGCGGTGGCGCGGGCGGACTGGCCCATGCCGTCGCGAATCACCTTGCCGCCCCCGAACTTGATCTCGTCGCCGTAGACGGTGAAGTCGCGCTCGATCTCGATGAGGAGCTCGGTGTCGGCCAGCCGCACCCGGTCGCCCACGGTGGGGCCGAAGAGATCGGCGTACTGGCGCCTGGGCAGCCTCAGGCTCATGTCGTCACGCTCCCTGGAATCCGGCCTGGGCGGCCTTCCGCAGCGCGGCCTCCCGGCGCGCGTCGTCCACCTTGCCGTCGGCGAGGGCGTTCAGGCCGTGGACCTCTCGCGCGCCGGCCAACTCCACGAGCGTCACGATCTTCTCGTCGCCGGGCTCGAAACGCACGGCGGTGCCCGCGGGGATGTTGAGCCTCATGCCCCAGGCCTTGCCTCGCTCGAACCGGAGCGCGCGGTTGGCCTCGAAGAAGTGGAAATGCGAGCCCACCTGGATCGGCCGATCGGCCGTGTTCGCCACGGTCAGCTCGAGAGTCCGGCGGCCCTCATTGGCGACGATGTCGCCCTCACCCAGGATGTATTCGCCCGGAATCATCAGGCAGACTCCCACGGTTGACTGCCGTGTGGGGGAGTGCGGGGGCCATTTCTGGGCCCCCGCTGATAAACGAACGAACGGGGCCCGTGTCCACTCATCGTATTGGATGGTGTATCGTCACGAGCTTGGTGCCGTCGGGGAAGGTGCCTTCGACCTGGACCTCGTCGAGCATCTCGGGCACGCCCTCCATGACATCGCCGCGATTGAGAATGGTGACGCCGAAGGCCATGAGGTCGGAGACGCTCCTGCCGTCGCGTATACCCTCGAGCACTTCCGCGGTGATGAGGGCCAGGGCTTCCGGGTAGTTGAGCTTGAGTCCCCGCCCCCGCCGCCGGCGCGCGACCTCCGCGGCGGTGAAGATCAGGAGCTTGTCCTGCTCTCGAGGGGTCAGGTGCATGGCCGGGGTGATTCTACTTCAGACGGTCAGGTGCTGTCTCACCACGTCATGGCGCAGGTCGGCCGTGAGGCCGCTCGAGACGATGGCGCCCTTGCGCATGATGGCGTAGGAGTTCGCGAGCCGCCAGGCGAACTCGAGGTATTGCTCCACGAGGAGCACGGCGATGCCCCGCTCCTTGATGCGCCCGATGGCGTCCTCGATCTGGAGGATGACGTTGGGCTGGATGCCCTCGGTGGGCTCGTCCATGAGGAGAAGCTTGGGCCGCGCGAGGAGGACGCGGGCGATGGCGAGCTGCTGCTGCTCCCCGCCCGAGAGCACGCCGCCCTTGCGGGACAGGAGCTGCTTGAGCCGGGGGAAGAGGCCGAAGACTTCCTCGAAGTCACCCGCGCCGCGGCCATTGCCCGCGGACCGGGGCCGCCCGAGGAGGCCGACGCGGAGGTTTTCCGCCACGGAGAGGTTCGGGAAGATCTCGCGCCCCTGCGGGACATAGCCGATGCCGTGGGCGGCGCGCTCTTCCGGGCGCAGGCCGCCCAGGTCGGCACCGTCGAACGTGATGCGGCCGGCACGCACGGGCAGCAGGCCCATGATCGACTTGAGCAGCGTGGTCTTGCCGACCCCGTTGCGTCCCATCAGACAGACGACGCCGCCGTCCGGGACCTGGAGAGAGACGTCCCAGAGCACCTGGCTCTCCCCGTAGGCGACGTCGAGGCCCTGAATCTCAAGCATCTTCGTCACACATCGGGGTCACACATCGGTGTCGCGGCTCCGGCCCAGATAGACCTCCATCACCCGGTCGTCCTTCTGCACCTGCTCCACGGGCCCCTCGCAGAGGATGCTGCCCTCGTGGAGCACGGTCACCTTGCGCGCGATGCTGCGCACGAACTCCATGTCGTGCTCGATCACGAGCACCGCCCGCTCCGCGGCCACGCCCTGGAGGAGGCGGCCCGTCTTCTCCGTCTCCTCGTCGGTCATGCCCGCCACGGGCTCGTCGACGAGGAGGAGCTCGGCGTCCTGAACCATGACCATGCCGATCTCGAGCCACTGCTTCTGCCCATGCGAGAGCCCGCCCGATCGTAAGTCAGCCTCGGCGAAGAGGCCGATGCTCTCGAGCGTGGCCTGCACGCGGTCCCCTTGCTCCCCCGTCAGCCTCGATCGCAACGTCGCGAGTACGCCCTTGCTCGCCCGGGCCAGGGCCAGCTCGAGGTTCTCGCGCACGGTCAGGTTGGCGAAGATGGACGGCGTCTGGAACTTGCGCCCCACGCCGAGGGAGGCGATCTCGTTCTCGCGCCGGCCGACGAGATCCGTGTTGCGGCCGAAGATCACCCGGCCCGCCGTGGGCTGGACTTTGCCCGAGATGACGTCGAGGAGCGTGGTCTTGCCGGCCCCGTTGGGGCCGATGACCACGCGCAGCTCCTTGTAGTCCATGAAGAAGTTGAGCCCGTTGAGGGCCTTGAAGCCGTCGTACTCCACGGTGACGTCCTCGAGGTAAATGATCGAGCCACCCGGCGAGGCGTTCATGGTCATGGGAGGAGCCCCGCCCTGGCCCTCATCGGGGCGTCAGCTCCGCGGTCTTGGCCGGCTCACTCGGCGCCGGCGCCTGCTGGGGCGTCCCGACGCGAGCGAAGCGCGCCATGAGCTTCTGGGCGGTGCCGACCACGCCGTCCGGGAAGAAGAGGACCACGGTCACGAACATTCCGCCGAGCACGAGGATCCACAGGTCCGGGTAGTGCGTGGTCAGCAGGCTCTGGAGCCAGTTGACCCCGAAGGCTCCCACCACGGGTCCGATGAGAGTCCCCCGCCCGCCCACGGCGACCCAGATGATCATCTCGATGGAGGGCAGCACGCCGATGCGGGCGGGCGTGATGATGCCGACCTGCCCGACGTAGAGGGCGCCGGCCAGTCCGGCCAGCACGGCCGAGACGGTGAAGACGAACATCTTGAAGGCGGCGGGCGAGTAGCCGCAGAAGAGCACGCGGGTCTCGCTGTCGCGGATGGCCACGAGCACCTTCCCGGCGGGCGAGCGGACGATCCACCGGCAGAGCAGATAGGCGCCGCAGAGGAAGAGCGCGGTGACCACGTAGAGACCACGCTGCGTGCCGGGCGAGTTGAGGGGGAAGCCGAACATGGTCTTGAACCCGCTGAGCCCGTTGGTGCCCCCGAGGTTCATGGCGTTGCGGTTGAAGGTGAGCCAGGCGCAGAGGGCGAGGGCCTGGGTGATGATGGAGAAGTACACGCCGCGGATGCGGCTGCGAAACGTCAGGAAGCCGAAGACGGCGGCGAACAGGCCCGGTACGAGGACCACGGCGAGGAGCGTGAACCACGCGCTGTAGAACGGCTTCCAGAAAAGGGGCAGCTCCGTCACGCGGTTCCACACCATGAAATCCGGGAGCACGTTCTGGTAGACACCCTTGGCGCCGATCTCGAGCATGAGGTGCATGCCCATGGCGTACGCGCCCAGTCCGAAGAAGACGCCGTGGCCGAGGGACAAGACCCCCGCGTAGCCCCAGATCAGGTCGATGCCGAGGGCGAGGATGGCATAGGTCAGGAACTTGCCGAAGAGGTTGAGGGTGAAATCCGAGACGCGCAGGGGCGAGCCCGCGGGGAGCGCGTTCAGGGTCGGCAGCACCACGACGAGGACGGCGGCCACGGCGAGAAAGGCCCAGCGCTCACGAGTCCGCATAGCGTCCCTTGGCCGCGAAGAGCCCGGACGGGCGCCGCTGGATGAACAGGATCACGAGGACGAGGATCCCCACCTTGCCGAAGACGGCGCCCAGGCCGGGCTCGATGATCTTGTTGAGGCCGCCGATGCCCACGGCGGCCAGGATGGTGCCGAGGAGCTTGCCCACGCCGCCCGTGACCACGACCATGAACGAATCCACGATGTAGTTCTGACCCAGCTCCGGCCCCACGTTGCCGATCTGGGTCAGCGCGCAGCCGGCCAGCCCGGCCAGCCCGGCCCCCAGGGCGAAGGTGAGAGCGTCCACGCGTCGCGAGCGGACACCGAGGCAGGCCGCCATGCCCCGATTCTGCGTCACCGCGCGGATCCGGAGTCCGGCGTCCGTGCGGAAGAGGAGGAAGTACATGGCGGCGACGGCAGCGGTGGCCAGGCCGATGATGAAGAGGCGGTTGTAAGGCAGCACGACGCCAATCATTACCGGAATGCCCCCGGAAAGCCACTTGGGCGAGAGCACGTCCACGTTGGCGGCGCCGAACCAGAGCCGGAGCCCCTGCTGGATCATCAGGCTCACGCCCCAGGTCAGGAGAAGCGTCTCCAGCGGTCGCCCGTAGAGGAAACGGATGACGCCGCGCTCCAGCACGAAGCCGGCCACGCCCGCCACCAGGAACGCCAGGGGAAGCGAGACGAGGAAATAGTATTCGAGAGACCCCGCGGCGTGGTCCTGGAACCAGGTCTGGGTCACGTACGTCGTGTAGGCGCCCAGGGCCATGAGCTCGCCGTGGGCCATGTTGATGACGCCCATGAGCCCGAACACGATGGCCAACCCCAGCGCCATGAGGAGCAGGATGGAAGAGAGGGACAGGCCCTGGAAGAGGATCTGCATGGTCTGGGTCAGGAGGGCCCAGCGCTCGATGCGCTTGACGGCATCGCCGGCCGCCCCGCGAAGCTGATCCGACGAGGCCGAGTCCTTCGCCACGTCCCGAAGGCGATCGATGGCGTCCTGGCTGCCCAGCGCGCCCAGGGTGGCCGCGGCCCTCGTGCGATCGACCTCGGACCCGGACTTGAGCTGGATGAGCGCGATGGCTTCCTGGAGCGCGTAGCGCACCCAGCGGTCCTTCTCCTTGGCGAGGGCTTCGGTGAGCGCGGGGAGCGCCCCTGCGTCGCCCGCATTTCCCATCTTGACGGCGGCGGCCTGGCGCACCGTCCAGTCTGGGTCGGCGAGCTGCGATTGCCCGGAAAACGCGTCGATCAGGGGTCGGATGGCGATGCGGAGACTTCGCCCGGTGGAGACCTCCTCGAGCTTGCCGAGCTCGACGAGGAGCGGCTTGCCATCGGGACCGAGGACGGGCTCGCGGCCGTAAGCGGTGAAGAGCGGGACCAGCGTCTTGTCGCCTTCGTTGACCTTGTCGCCGACGATGACGGTCTCTTTCTTGCCTCCGGGAAGCGGGCGGACATAGACGCTGCCTTCGCGGAGGGCTTCCAGGAGCGGGAGGACCTTGCGGTCGCCGGTCTTGCCCAGGGCGACGGCCGCCGCCTCCTGGACGGCGGCGTCGCTCGAGGCGACCTCGGCGATGGCCTTGACGATCTCCGGCGGCAGCGCCGGGGCAGCGCCCTGCGCTGCCGCCGGAGCGGTGAGCCCCGACAGCAGCGCGAGCGCCAACAGCAGACGGATGATCACGTGCGTGGCTAGGCCTTCTTCTGGTACGTGCCCTTTTCCTTGACCCAGTCGCAGCCCTTGTCCGGGCTCGTGTACTTGCTCCAGGGCTCGGCCTTGACCAGGCCCTTCGAGCGCGACACGATCTTGAACTGGCCGTCCTTCAGGATCTCGCCGATGAGCACCGGCTTGTAGGTGTGGTGGTTGGCCTCGTCCATCTTGATCTGCCCGCCCGGGGCCAGGAACGTCTGGCCATAGGTGGCCTTGCGGACCGCGTCCACCTCGAACGACTTGGCCTTCTCCGCGGCCTGCTTCCAGACGTAGACGCCGAAGTAGGCGGCTTCCATCGGGTCGTCGGTGACGCGCTTGTCACCGCCGGGGAGGTTGTTCTTCTTGGCGTAGGCCTTGAAGGCCTGCACGAACTTCTTGTTCTGCGGCGTGTCCACCACCTGGTAGTAGTTCCAGGCCGCGAGGTGGCCGACGAGGGCGGAGGTGTCCATGCCGCGCAGCTCGTCCTCGGCCACGGAAAAGGCCATGATGGGCGCGTTCTCCGAGCGGAGGCCCTGGTTGGAGAACTCCTTGTAGAAGGGCACGTTGCTGTCGCCGTTGATGGTCGAGAGCACGGCCGCGCTGCCTCCGGAGGCGAAGCGCTTGATCTTGCCGACGATAGTCTGATAGTCCTGGTGATTGAAGGGCGTGTACTCCTCGGCGATGCTGTCCGCGGGCACGCCCTTGGCGAGCAGGAAGGCGCGCAGGATCTTGTTGGCCGTGCGCGGGAACACGTAGTCGGTGCCCAGCAGGTAGAACTTCTTGTAGCCACCGCCCTCCTTGGACATCATGTACTCGGCGGCGGGGATGAGCTGCTGGTTGGGCGTGGCGCCCGTGTAGAAGACGTTCTTCGAGCACTCCTCGCCTTCGTACTGCACGGGATAGAAGAGCAGGCCGTTGTTGTTCTCGAACACGGGCAACACGGACTTGCGGCTCACGGACGTCCAGCAGCCGAAGACCACGGAGACCTTGTCCTGGAGGAGGAGCTGCTTGGCCTTCTCCGCGAAGAGGTCCCAGTTGGAGGCGGGGTCCACCACCACGGGCTCGATCTTCTTCCCCATCACCCCGCCCTTGGCGTTGATCTCGTCGAACGCCATCATGCACACGTCGCGGAGCGATACCTCGCTGATGGCCATGGTGCCGGACAGCGAGTGAAGCACGCCGACCTTGACAGTGCCGCCGCCCTGCGCCCGCAGCACGGCGGGAAAGCCCAGCCCCGCCGCCGCGCCGACGCCGACCGCCGCTGTCCCCTTCAGAAAGTCCCTTCGCGAGAATCCTTGCATGCCCGTCTCCTTCTGACTTCGGGGTGAGTGGTGGGCCCTCCGTCGGGCCAGTGATCTGGGGGCAGAACCGGCGCTCGGCCTCAGACCCCGCTGTCTCGGCGCGCCGCCCTCGGGGGAGCAAGCCCCATGCCCGTATACAGCCCCAGCCTTTTCCGTTAGTTACGTGGCTCAGGCTGAGAAAATCCAAAGGGCCGATGCCTAGTTGGTAGGCAGCGGCCCTTTGATGCCTCAGAATTCGGCAGATCTATCGCGTCGTGCGAAGCGGTCCCATCGTATTGGTCAAGAGCAGGGCCTGCGCGACCTCGGCCATGGTCTTGCGCGTATCCATGGCCGTCTTCTGGATGCGGCGAAAGGCCTCGGGCTCGGTCAGTCCCATGCGCGTCATCAGGATGCCCTTGGCCCTGTCCACCAGCTTCCGCGACTCGAGCTTCTGCTTGAGCGCCTCGTTCTCTTTCCGTACTGCCTCGATCTCACGGAAGCGCGAGACGGCGACGTCCAGGGCCGGGGCGAGCTCCTCGGGCCGGAGCGGCTTGACGAGGAAGCCCAGCACCCCGGCCTCCACGGCGCCCGCCGTGATGTCGGCATCGGTGTGGCTCGTGAGCAACACGATGGGACACGGCAAGGCCGTCATCACGCGGCGGGCCGCCTCGACCCCATCGCCATCCGGGAGGCCGACGGCGAGCAGCACGACGTCCGGGCGATGCTTGTCGACAAGCCGCACGGCGTCCTCGACGCGGCTCCCGTTGCCGACAACGGTGCCCCCCCGAGCGCCGACGGCCTCGGCCACGGCCGCCCGGGACGGGGCGTGATCATCCACGATCAGGACTCTCCAGCGTGTGGTCTTCATGCCCGTCGGAGGCAGCAAGGACGATGCCATGGAGCGCGCCCGCAAAATCGCGCAATTACGAACCTCCGAGTAGTTTGCCCCTGCTCAGCGGCCGCGCATATCACTCCAAACGCTCACTGGTTGAGCAATCTCACGGCCAAGCGTTCGAGATGTTGACTTCGCTAGGGAGCCGGTGGGATGCTCTGCCCGTGAACCGGCGACCCCTGCCCGTCAAGCTCATGGCCACGCTCTGGCTGGCGACCTATGTCGTCTGCATCGGGCTCGTGTGCTCCTTCATTCTCTTCGAGGTTCTCGACGTCGATGGCTCGGACTTCCCCACTCCGCCCACGACCTCGACGCCGATCAAGCTCGCCGAGCCCGCGCACGAGATAAAGCGCGCTATGCTCTCCGGTCCGGCGCAACTGTGGATGCTGCTCTCGATTGTCGTCCTGGTGCTCGAGGCCAGCGGCCTCCGACAGATCAGTGCGCCCGCGCATGCGCCGGCCCAGCCCGGCCCCCGCGGCCGGCGTGGCCCTCGCCTGGCCCTGCCCCGCGCTTCGCTCGCAGACTCCGCTCCGTCTGCCTGACCACCTCCTCGCCTTCACCGGATCAATCACCTCGCATCGAGGGAAACGCTTATGGTCAGGATGGTCATCGCCGTCTGCTGTCTCGCGCTACTCGGCGCCGGGGCAGCGGTCCATGCTCAGGAGCGCCTGTCCGCGCTCACCCTGGAGCAGGCGCTGCGGCTGGCGAGCGAGACCAATCCCAACGTGCGCGCCAAGGAGTTCGAGCTCAAGGCCGTGGGCGCCGGGGAGATCACGGCCGGGCTCAGGCCCAATCCCACCGCCAATTTCCTCGCCGAGCAGTTCGGCGGAGCCTCCTCGGCGTCCCAGACCCAGTACACCATCAACATCGGTCAGCCCATCGAGCTGGGCGGCAAGCGCCAGCGCCGCATCGACAGCGCCACCGCTCAGACGAAGGTCACCTCCCACCAGCTCGCCGATCTTCGGCGGCAGATCGACTTCCAGGTCAAGAAGAGCTTCACCGATATCCTGGTCGCGCGGGAATCAGCGGCCCTGGCCGAGCAGAACCTGGCCGCCCTGGATGACCTCGAGAAGGTCCAGCGGCTCCGTGCCGACAAGGGCGATCTCTCCGGCCTCGAGCTGCTCAGGATCCAGGTCCAGCGATATGGCCTGGAGCGGGACGCCGCGGACGCCCGGCAGGCGCTCACGGCCGGCAAGATCGCCCTCCGCGCCCTGGTAGGGCCGGACAAGGTCGTCGAAGAGTTCGACGTCACGGGCGCTCTGGACTACCGTGCCGCCGCCTTCACGCAATCGGAGCTCTACCGCCGAGCCCTCGACGCCCGACCGGACGTACGGGCCGCGGAGGCGGCTCGCGAGAAGGCGAGGGCGGACATCAATCTGGCCAAGGCCAACGCGTGGTGGGACATCACCCCGCAGATCGAGTACCAGCGCATCGGCCCTGACAACACCATTGGCTTCGGCGTGGGTCTGCCCCTCCGGATCTTCGACCGCAATCAGGGCGAGATCGCTCGCACCCAGGCGGATGCCCTGCGCGTCGACGCCGTTCGCGACGCCGTGGCCGTGCAGGCTCTCTCGGAGGTGGATACCGCGCTCGCCGCCGTCCAGACCGAGCGGGGCAAGGTACAGGCGCTCCGCGACACGTACTTGCCCAAGGCGACCCAGGCGCGTGACACGGTCGAGTTCGCGTACCGGCGCGGCGGCGTGAGCCTGCTCGACTACATCGACGCCCAGCGCACGTATCGGGAGACCGCCCTGGAATACGTCCGCGCCCTCGGCAACTACCGTTCGGCCATCCATCTGCTCGAAGCCGCGGTGGGCGGCTCCCTGAGGGACTAGAGATGCGTGCCATCCTCGTCATCGTCCTCGCCGCCGCATTGGCCGTCGGCTGCAAGGACGCCAAGTCCGCCCAGACCGGCCCCCCTCCCTCTCCGGGGGCGACGGCCGGGAGCCCCGTCAAGATCGTGATGCCCGAGCATCGCACGCGCACCGCCCTCCTCGAGACGACGGGCAAGGTCCAGTTCAACGAGGAGCAGCTGGTGCGGGTCAACGCGCCCGTCACGGGGCGGGTGCTGGAAGTGCTCGCGCGCCCGGGTGACGCCGTCGAGTCCGGCCACCGGCTCTTTGTCCTCGACAGCCCCGAGCTCGGCCAGGCCAAGAGCGACTACGCCAAGGCCACCTCGGACCTGCAGCGGTCGGAGAAGGCCATCAAGCTGGCCCGCGAGCTTTTCGAGATCAAGGCCACCGCCGAGAAGGACCTGCGCGACGCGGAAAACGAATACAATAAGGCCCTCGCCGAGCGAGACCGCGCCGCCTCGCGCCTCCGGACGCTCGGGGTGGGAACGGAGCAGCTCAAGGGCGTTGCCGCCCGCTCGGATGCCGCGACCACCATCACGGTGACGGCGCCCCGTAGCGGGATCGTCGTCGAGCGCACGATCAGCCCCGGGCAGGTGGTGGCGTATGGCCAGTCCGATACGCCCGTGAGCCTCTTTGTCATCGCGAACCTCTCCGCCATGTGGGTCCTCGCCGACGTCTACGAGCCCGACGTGCCCAGGGTGCGGCTGGGCCAGACCGTCCGCGTGACTCTTCCCTGCTGTCCCCAGGAACGCTACGAGGGAAAGGTCACCAACATCGGCGCCGCGATCGACAAGGAGAGTCGGACACTCAAGATCCGAGCCGTCGTCCCGAACGATCGCGGCACGCTCAAAGGCGAGATGTTCGTCAAGGTCGCCATCGAGACCGGAGCCTCGCAGGTCCTGACCCTGCCCCAGAGCGCCATCCAGCGTCAGGACGGGCAGACCTTCGTGCTCCTCGAGAAGGCCGCGGGCGAGTACGCGCGCCGCACGGTCAGGACGGGGGCCGAATTCGACGGCGTGGTGGAAATCCTGGACGGCGTGACGCCCCAGGACCGCGTGGTCAGCACGGGCGGGGTCCTCCTCAAGCGCGACGCGAGATGATCGAGCGCCTCATCGCCTTCTCGCTGCGCCAGCGCTTCATCACGCTGGCCCTCGCCCTCCTCCTGACCGTCATGGGCGTCGCCTCGTTCCGGAATCTTCCCATCGAAGCCTATCCGGATGTCGGCGACGTCCGCGCCGAGGTCATCACCCTGTGGCCGGGGCACGCGGCCGAGGAGGTCGAGCGCCTCATCACCATCCCGCTGGAGAACGAGCTCAACGGCATCGCGCGTGTGACCGTCATCCGGTCGGACACCCTCTTCGGCTTGTCCAACATCCGCGTCGTGTTCGCCGACGGGACCGATGACTACTGGGCCCGGCAGCAGGCGCAGGAGCGTATCGCCCAGGCCCAGCTACCCGCAGATGCCAAGCCCGGACTCGGCCCCATGTCGAGCGTGATCGGCGAGGTCTACCGCTACACCCTCGAGTCCAAGACCATGTCGCTCGTCGACCTCAAGGCCCTTCAGGACTGGGTCCTGGAGCGCGAGTTCCGCCAGATCCCGGGAGTGGCCGACGTCGTGTCCTGGGGCGGCGGCACCAAGCAGTACGAGATCACCGTGGATCCGGCCCGTCTCCGCGCCTACAACCTCACCCTCAAGCAGGTCCTGGACGCCGCCGCCGCCTCCAACTCGAACGCGGGGGGCGGGTACATCGCCCAGGGCGAGTACCGCGTAACCGTGCGCGGGCTCGGGCTCGTGCAGTCCATGCGCGACATCG
>WNFF01002972.1_pt1 | contig 19582 bp, 16 predicted proteins | sample 5400441 | NCBI WGS metagenome assembly WNFF01 (sample SAMN13153345, study PRJNA577476) | soil metagenome | isolation source: 120 cm saprolite under Douglas fir tree site 2 hole 3 replicate 1 | place: USA:California | collected 2015-04-18 | reverse complement strand
CGAGGGCGACGAGACGCGCATCTCCCCCGCCGATCCCAAGTGGGCGGAGCGGAAGATGGCCCCGTCGTTTCTCTCCATGAACGGCAACAAGCGGTCGATCACTCTGGACCTGCGACGGAAAGAGGCGATCGAGGTCGTCAGGCGCCTGGTGGTCGGGGCCGACGTGGTGTGGGAGAACTTCCGGGGCGGGGTGATGGATCGGCTCGGGCTCGGGTACGAGGCGCTGTCCGCCATCAACCCGCGGCTCATCTACTGCGGCGTCTCCGGCTTCGGCCGCACCGGCCCGGAGAAGGCCACCGCGGCCTTCGACGGCAAGCTGCAGGCGATGTCCGGGATCATGTCGATCACCGGCGAGCCGGCCTCCGGCCCCACCCGCGCGGGCTTCGCGCTCTGCGACACCATCGGCGGCATCACCGCGGCCCTGGCGGTGGCGAGCGCGCTCTACCAGCGGACCCACACCGGGCGCGGCCAGCTCGTCGACGTGGCGATGCTGGACGCGGCGCTGGCCTTCATCGCGGGGCCGGTCTCGGAGTACACGGTGGCCGGGGTCGAGCAGAAACAGATCGGCAACGGCTCGGTGAGCCGCAAGCCCACCGCGAGCCGCTTCCGCTGCGGCAATGGATACATTGTTCTGGCCGTCCTCACCGAGAAGCAGTTCACCGGCCTGATGAAGGCGCTCGGCCGGGCCGACGCGCTCGCCGACCCGCGCTTCAAGGACTGGGCGGCCCGCACCGCCAACGAGCCGGCCCTGCGCGAGATCATCGAGCGGGCGCTGGCCTCCGACGATCCCCGGACCTGGGAGGCGCGGCTGACCGCGGCCGACGTGCCCTGCGGCTCCATCTGGAAGGTCGACGAGATCGTCGGGCACCCGCAGCTCGAGCACCGCGACGTGCTGCAGACCATCGACTCGCGCTACGGCCCGATGCGGCTGGTGGGCGCGGGCTTCCGCCTGGAGCATGGGAGCCCTGGGATCGATCGCGAGCCGCCGACCCTCGGCGAGCACACCGAGGAGATCCTGACCGAAGCCGGGTACACCGCCGAGGAGATCGCGCAGCTCCGACGCGACGGCGTGGCCTGACCGCGGGCGCCCGATGAAGTCCGCGGTGACCGAGGGCCTCGTGAAGACGGATCGGCACACCACCGCCTTCCTCGAGGCGGGCGCTCCCGACGCTCCCCTGATCGTGTTCGTCCACGGGTGGCCCGAGCTCTCGCTCTCCTGGCGGCACCAGCTCCCGTGCTTCGCGGACCTCGGCTTCCGTGCGATCGCCCCCGACATGCGCGGCTACGGCCGCTCCAGCGTCTACCGCCGCCACGAGGACTATGCGCTCGAGCACGTGGTGGCCGACATGATCGAGCTGCTCGACGCGCTCGGCCGGGAGAAGGCGGTGTGGGTCGGCCACGACTGGGGTAGCCCGGTGGTGTGGAGCCTGGCCAGTCACCATCCCGAGCGCTGCTGGGGCGTGGCGAATCTCTGCGTGCCGTACCTCGCGGCGGGGTTCTCCCCGCGGAACCTCATCCCCCTGGTGGATCGCGCGGTCTATCCCGAGGCGCAGTACCCGGCGGGCCAGTGGGACTACATGCTCTTCTACGAGGAGAGCTTCGAGAAGGCGTGCGCCGCCTTCGACGCCGATCCCCGCAACACGGTCAAGGCCCTGTTCCGGAAGGGGAGCCCGAGCGGCAAGGGCAAGCCGTCGCGCACCGCGCAGACCCGCAAGGACGGCGGCTGGTTCGGCGGCACCGGCCGGGCGCCCGACGTGCCGATGGATGCCGACGTGGTGACCGCGGAGGAGCTCGACACGTACGCGGGCGGCCTCACGCGCAACGGCTTCTTTGGCCCGGACTCCTGGTACATGAACGCCGCGCGCAACCTGGCCTACGCGACGCGCGCGAAGGACGGCGGCCGGCTCACCCTCCCGGTCCTGTTCCTGCACGGGGCGTACGACTACACGTGCGAGACCGTGGACTCCCGGCTGGCCGAGCCGATGCGGCGGGATTGCCGGAACCTCACCGAGGTGGTGGTGCCCTCCGGGCACTGGATGGCGCAGGAGAAACCCCGCATCGTGAACGCGGCGCTGGCGAAATGGATGGCAACCCAGCTCCCGGAGGCCTGGCCCGCTCCATGACCGAGAAGAGACCGGCGACCGCGTCACGTGGCATGGTGGTCACCAATCACCCGCTCGGCTCCGCCGCGGGGGCGGAGATGCTCGCGGCGGGAGGCAACGCGGTGGACGCGGCCATCGGCGCGCTCTTCGCGCTGACGGTGGTGGAGCCGATGATGGTCGGCATCTTCGGCGCGGGGATGACCCACCTGCGGCTCGCCGATGGCCGGCACCTCGTCATCGACAACTACACCACCGCGCCCGCGGCCTCCCGCCCCGACATGTACCGGCCGGTCTCCGACACGTGGCCCGACTACCTGCGGGCCGAGGGCGACGTCAACCTGGTCGGCCTGCTCTCGGTGGGAGTGCCCGGCACCTTGAAGGCCTGGTCGCGGGCGGTGGCCCGCTTCGGGCGTCTCGACCTCGAGACCGTGATGCAGCCCGCCATCCGGCACGCCGAGCGCGGCTTCCGGGCCACGCCCTACCTGGTGGCGGCGGTGACCGAGACCGCGCCCGACCTGGCGCGCTTCCCCGAGACCGCGCGGACGTTCCTGCCCGGCGGCGCGCCGATCAAGGCGGGCGACCTGATCACGATGCCGGAGTACGCGGCCACCCTGCGCCTCATCGCGGCGAAGGGCCCCGGCGTGCTCTACGGCGGCGACCTGGGCGCGACGGTGGCCGACTACATGCGCCAAGACGGCGGGATCATCACCCTGGACGACCTGGCGCGCTACGAGACGATCGAGCGGTCGCCCGTCCGCGGCCGATACCGCGGCTTCGAGATCGCGGGCGCCCCGCCGCCCACCGCGGGCGGGCTCCACCTGATCGAGATGCTGAACATCCTCGAGGGTTTCGATCCGCGCACGCTCGGCTTCGGCACCGCGGACTACTTCCACCTGATCGCCGAGGTGCTCAAGATCGGCTTCGCGGACCGCAACGCCTGCACCGGCGATCCCGCTTTCGTGGACATCCCGGTGGAGCGGCTCATCTCGAAGGAGCACGCCGCGGCGCGGCGCGCCCAGATCCGGCTGGATCGAGCGGGGGAGTACGGCGCGGTGGCCGGCGTGGCGGCCGGCTCTGCCCACACCACCCACGTCACCACCGCGGATGCGGACGGCAACGTGGTGGCGATGACCCAGACCATCAACAGCTTGTTCGGGTCGAAGGCCACAGTGCCCGGCACCGGCGTCCTCCTGAACAACACCATGGCGCTCTTCGATCCGCATCCCGGCACGCCCGCCTCGGTCGCCCCCGGCAAGCGGGTGACCAGCAGCATGGCCCCCACCATCGTGCTGCGCGACGGCAAGCCCGCGTGGGCGCTCGGTCTGCCCGGCGGCGTGCGGATCTTCACCTCCGTGCTCCAGGCGCTGGTCAACCTGATCGACCACCGCATGACCCTGCAGGAGGCGGTGGAGGCGCCGCGGATCTGGAGCCAGGGTCAGGAGCTCGAGATGGAGCAGGATATCCCGGCCGCGGTGCGGGACGCGGTGGCCGCGCGCGGCCACCGGGTGGTGGCGGTCGGCGGCGTCGCGGGCGGGATGAACGCGGTGGCCTTCGCGGCGGACGGCACGCTGGAGGGCGCGGCCTGCTGGCGCGCCGACGGCACGCCCATCGGCGTGAGCGGCGGCCTGGCGCGGCCGGGGAGCCGCTTCCGGCCCGAGGCGAGCCGGCGCTAGCCCTTCGCTCCGGCCGCGGCGCGGTCCATCAGGTCCTTCGCGCCGGCCTGGATCCACGGGAAGAAGCTGGTCATGATGCACCGCACGCCGAGCCGGGTGTAGCGCTCGACGTTGCCCGAGTTGACCAGGGTGCCCGCCTGGCGGCCGGACCGGACGATCCTGGTGATCGCGCCGTCCACCGTCTTCTGCACCTCCGGCAGGTCGAGCTTGCCGATGTGGCCCATGGAGGTCGCCAGGTCGTTCGGGGCCACGAAGAAGACGTCGATGTGGTCGGTCTTCAAGATCTCGTCGAGGTTGTTCACCGCCACGATGTCCTCGATCAGCACGATCAGCAGGCTCTGGTCGTTGGCGGTCTTGAGGTAGTCGGTCACCGCGAAGCCCTGGCGGCTCGTGAACATGCCGCGCTTGCCGAGCGGCGCGAACTTGGCCGCCTCGACCGCGGCCTGCGCCTCCGCGCGCGTGTTGACGTGCGGCACCACGATGCCCTGGGCGCCGCGATCGAGCGTGCGGTAGATCGTCGCGTAGTCGTTGTCCATCACCCGCACCACGCTGGTCACGCTCCAGAGGTCGCAGGCCCGGGTCAGGTTGCCGAGATCGGCGTAGTCGACGCCGCCGTGCTCGCCCTCGAGCCAGATGCCGTCGGCGCCGAGCGGGCCGAGCTGGTCGATCAGGTCCGGGTCGTTGGTGCCGGCCAGGATGGTGGCCACCTGGCCGGCGGCGAGGCGCTGCTTCACGCGATTGGGGCGAATGTTCATCGGGGTGTCCTCTCTCCGGTCAGGGTGGCGGCAGCGCGTCGCCGAGCATCCGGCCGAAGACTACCATCTCCGGGCTCGTCTTCCGATAGGTGTTGAGCGCGGCCAGCACCGCGGGGACGTCGTCGGCCGGCGGTCGTGGCGGCGACGCGGGAACCGGAGGCAGCGTGGCGAAGAGCGCCGGGATCTCCGCGTCCACCGCGGCCAGCAGCCGCCCGAAGGCCTCGCGGGCCGCGCCGGTCCCGGCCGTGGCCCCGGCGATCTTGCTCCCGCCGGTCGTTCCATGATCGAGCAGTGGCTGCAGCACGGTCGCCACGTGAGCGAGGAAGCCCGGCCACGCCGCGAGCATCCGGTAGAGGCCCGGGACGAACGGCTCTCCACCCACCGTGGTGCCGAGGGAGGCAAGCACCGCCCGCTGCGGCGCCGGCAGCGCGGCCGGATCGGCGAGCGGGGGCAGCGGCCCGAGCGGCGCGGGCGGGGTGAAGGCCTCCTCGGTGCCGGTCCCGCCTGCCGGGCGCTCGCCGCGCAGCAAGCCGCGCAGGAGGCCGGAGAGCATGAGATTGATCGGGCTCACGCGGACGAAGCTGGCGCAGGCGGCCCGGATCGCCGCCTCCCCGGCCGCGTCGACGCCCCAGACGCGCAAGGCGTCGCGCGACATCGGGGCCAGGCGCGGGACCTCGAGGCCGTCGGCCGCGTGACGGGCCGCGGACTGGGCCCGCCCGCTCGCGAACGCGGGGGCCAGGACCGCCCACGTCCACTCGAGCCAGCCCGGGCGGGTGGCGAGGTGACGCTGCAGCGACGACACGTACGGGACTCTAGTCGGAGAGGCGGGTGGGCGGGAAGGTGAAGACGTTCGCGGGCTCGTGGCCGAGCCCGTGGTCGCGGCGCAGGCGCTCGGTCATCGCGAGCGCGTACGGGGCGCCTTCCAGGAGCTGGGCGAGCATCAGGTCGTCCAGCTCGAGGCCGGCGCGGCGCGCGGCCTGGGCGCAGAGATCGCGCGTGCGGGCGTCGGCCTGATCGGCCGGGACCGAAAGGACGGGCGGCGGGGTGACCGCGGGCGCCGCCGCCCCGGGCACGAGCCCGGGCCGCCGTCGATGCCACTCGGTGGCCCGCTCGTAGGCGTGTCCGATACGCAGGATGGTCGGCTCGTCGAAGGGTCGGCCGAGGATCTGCATGCCGAGCGGCAGCCCGTTCCGGCCGAAGCCGTTCGGCAGCGAGAGCACCGGCTGGCCGGTGACGTTCCAGGCGGTGAGCGCGCTTGGCTTCTGCCAGAACGAGACGCTCCGGTAGTCGCTGAGCCGCGGCGCCTCGCCGAGGCCGGCGGTGACGAAGGCGTCGAAGCGTCCGTAGAGCGGCTCCATCTCGACCATCATCCGCCGGTGCTCGCGGGTGGCCTGGACGTAGTCGTTGGCGGTGAAGAGCACCGCGGGCAGCGCGCGCGAGCGGAAATCCGCGCCGAACTCGCCCGGCCGCGCGATCAGGTCGCGGTGGTGGACGCTGAAGATCTCGGTCTCCGCGATGATGATCTTGACGTCGTAGTAGGCGGCGAGCGGCCGAACGCGACACTCCTCGAGCTCTGCCCCGAGGCGGCGCAGCACGTCGCGCGAGGCCTCCATCGCCTTCCGCACGTCCTCCGATGCCGGGATGTCCTGCTCCCAGTGGTGCCGCAGCACCCCGATCCGGAGCCCGCGCAGGTCCGGGCCGAGCGCGTCCTGGTAGCGCGGGATCGGCCGCCGCAGGCTGCCCGCGTCCTTCGGGTCGTGCCCGGCCAGCGCCTGGAGCACGAGCGCCGCGTCCTCCACGGTGCGGGTCAGGGGACCGCAGTGGTCGAACGTGTAGGAGTTGGTGATGACGCCGGCGCGGCTGACCAGGCCGAACGTCGGCATGAGCCCGACCACACCGCAGTGAGAGGCCGGGCCGCGGATCGAGCCGCCGGTGTCGGAGCCGAGGGCCATCGGGACCAGGCCCGCGGCGACCGCGGCGCCCGAGCCGGTGGAGGAGCCGCCCGTGAAGTGCACCAGGTTCCACGGGTTGCGCGCGGGCGGCCACGGCAGGTCGAACGACGGCCCGGCGTGGGCCATCTCGTGGGTGGCGAGCTTGCCGAGCAGGACCGCGCCGGCCTCGTAGAGCTTGGCGGTCGTGGTGGCGTCCTCGGAGGGGATCCGATCCCGGAAGATGCGCGAGTGGGCCGAGGTGAGGATGCCCGCGGTGTCGTAGATGTCCTTGAGGCCGAATGGAATGCCGTGGAGCGGGCCGCGCGACCGGCCCGCCGCGATCTCGGCCTCGGCCTGGCTGGCCTGGCGCCGGGCCAGGTCGAAGGTGGGCGTGATGAAGGCGCGGGTCTGGGCGTCGTATTGCTCGACGCGCCGGATCAGCGCGTCCACCAGCTCCACCGGGGAGAGGCTGCGCGCCGCGATCAGCTTCGACAGCGCGGCGATCGACAGGTCGTGGAGATCGGGGGTCATGGGTCGGTGGTCACCAGTCGATGATCCTGCCCTCTCGGTTGCTCCAGGTCAAGGCGGGTGACCGCGATCATCCGCCGTGCTCGGCGCGAGTCCCGTATACTCGGGCGGATCGTTCCCAGGATGGTCGATCCCAACGGCCGGCTTCGCCCGTGGCGGGTGCTCGCGGCGGCGACCGCGCTCAATGCGCCGGTCGGCACCCTCTATGCCTTCAGCGTCTTCCTGCAGCCGCTCGAGGCCTTGCTCGGGCTCCACCGAGCGGACCTGGCCCTGGTCTTCGCCCTGGCCGCCGCGTTCTTCGGGGTCGGCATGATGCTGGCGCCCGCGCTCTACCGGATCGCCTCGACCCCGCGCCTCGTGCTGGCCTGCGCGGCCGCGAACACGCTGGGGATCGCGCTGGCCGCGACCGCGGGCGGTCTGGTCCAGCTCGCGGTCGGCTTCGGGGTGCTCTTCGGGCTGGGCGGCGGCGCCGCGTACATCCTGACGCAGCAGATGGTGAACCTGGCGGTGACGAGTCGCCAGGGCCTCGTCAACGGCTACATCGTGAGCCTCCTGCCCGCGGGTGCGATGATCGCGGCTCCCACCTTCGGCTGGATCATTCGCGAGCTCGGCGTCCGCGCGGCGCTCGGGGGCTTCGCCGCGACCCTGGCCGTGACCGGCCTCGCCAGCGCGTGGCTGGCCGCGCGCGCCGGGATCTCGCTCGCGGGAGCGGCCGGCGGGGTCGCGCTGGACGCTCACGAGCGGCGGCGAGCGGTCTTCTGGCGGCTCTCGCTCGTGTTCTTCCTGGCCGCCTCCGCGGGCCTGATGGTGCTGAGCCAGGCCGCGGGCATCATCACCGCCTACGGCGGCGCGGCCCCGCTCGCGGTGTACGGGACGACCTTCATCACCGCCACCATCGCGGCGGCGCGCCTGGGCGGCGGCTGGATGGCGGACTGGCTCGCCATTCCCACCGTGGCGGCCGGCGCCAACGCCATCGCGCTCGCGGGGAACGTGGCGCTGACCCTCTGGCCCGGCCCGCGGGTCGCGGTGCTCGCCCTGGCCCTGGTGGGGCTCGGCTACGGCCTGGTCTCGGGCGTCACCGCCGCCGCGGTCGCGGTGTACTGGCGGCGCGCTCTGTACGGCCGGATGGCGAGCCGGGTCTACATCGCGTGGAGCGCGGCCGCCATCGTGCTGCCGATCGTCGCGGGGCGCCTCTTCGATCTCACCCAGGGCTACGGCGTGGCGGTGCTCATCGCGGGCGGCAGCAACGCGCTCGGCATGCTGGTGGCGCTCGGGCTGCCGCGGGGGCGCGCGATGCCCGAGCTGCCCAGCGCGAGCTGAGGTAGCATCTCGGCCATGGCCACGATGTCGCACCCGATCTCCCTCGCGCACCTCACCGTGCTGGACACGACGCCACCCGAGCTGGTGACGGTGGCGGCGGCCGCGGGCTTCCGCACGATCGGGATCCGGCTCACCGCCACGCCGAGCGTGGGCATCCCGCCCTACGACATCCTGCGCGAGGGGCCGATTCTACGAGAGACCTTGCTCCGCCTGGCCGACACCGGGGTCTCGGTGCTCGACACCGAGTTCCTCCGCTTCGAGCCCGACCAGCCGGTCGGCGTCCCGGGAAGCTTTCTCGAGGTGTCGGCGCGGCTCGGCGCGCAGAACGTGCTGGTGATGAGCGCCGAGCCCGACGAGGCGCGCACCATCGAGCGCTTCGGCGATCTCTGCGACCGGGCGGCTCGCTACGGCCTTCAGGTCTGCCTGGAGTTCGCGGTCTATACCGGAGTCCGGACGCTCGCCCACGCGGCGCAGGTCGTGGCCAAGGCGCAGCGGCCGAACGCGTCGGTGCTGGTGGACGCGCTCCACTTCAGCCGGTCCGGCGGGATCCCGGCGCACATCGGACAGGTGGACCCGGCACTCTTGCGCTACGCGCAGATCTGCGACGCGTCGGCGGACGTGCCCGCGCCCACCGACACCGCCGCCCTCATCCGCGAGGCGCGGACGGGTCGGCTCCTGCCGGGCGAGGGGGCCTTGCCGCTGGCCGAGCTGGTGGCGGCGCTGCCGGCCGGGGTGCCGCTCGCCATCGAGGCGCCGTGTCGGGCGACCGCGGAGCTGCCCCCGGCCGAGCGGGCCAGGCGGGCGTACGCGGCGCTGTCGGCGCTGGTCGGCTGACCGCTCACGGGTCGAGCCCTCAAGGATCGAGCCCTCACGGATCGAGATAGAAGCGCAGCACCTCGTTCGACCCCCGCAGGCCGCCCAGCTTGGCGTCGATGAGCTGGTAGAGCTCGCGGGCCAGGGAGGTGACCGGCATGGCCTGGTGCACCGCGCGCCCGCTCTCCACCGCCGCGGTCAGGTCCTTGAGCCCGAGGAACGTGGCGGGAGGATACTCGCCGCGCAGGATGGCGCCCTCGAGAGATCGGAGGATCCAGCTGTCGGCGGTGCAGGTGCGCAGCGTGTGGTAGAGGCGGTCGAGCGGCACGCCGGCCTGCTTGGCCATCGCGAAGGCCTCGCCGATAGCCAGGCGCCCGACCCCGATGATGAGGTTGTTGGCGACCTTGCCGACGAGGCCGGCGCCGAGCGGACCCATGTGGAAGACGTTGGCGCCGACCGCCTGCAGGAGCGGCCGCTCGGCCTCGATGGCCGCCGCGTCGCCGCCGCAGAGCAGAGTCAGGGTGCCCGCGGCGGCGCCGCTCACCCCGCCGCTGACCGGGCAGTCGACCACCGTGACGCCGCGCGCGCGGGCCCGCTCGGCGATCGGCAGCAGCTCGGAGAGCGCGATGGTGCTGCACACCATGACGGTGCCGGAGGTCATGGTGGCCAGCAGACCGTCGTGCCCGCCGAGGACGGCGTCGACCTGCCGGCCGTCGACCACCATCACCATCACGCTCGAGCACTCGTCGCCGATCTGGGCCGGATCGCGCGCGGCCCGGCCGCCCGCCGCGGTGAAGCGGGCGAGGGGCTCGGGGGCCACGTCGTAGGCCAGCACGTCGTGGCCGGCCTTGAGGAGGTTCCGGGCCATGCCGAAGCCCATCTGGCCCAGGCCGATGAAGCCGACGGGGCTCGGCGCGGAGGCGCTCATCGGGCGGGCTACCGGATCTCGACCAGCTCGAGGGCTTCGCGGCTCGGCCCCTCGATCATGACCGCGCGGGTGTCGCCGAGCTCGTAGACCTCCTCGAGGAACGTCACCCCCTCGCCTCGCAGCTTGGCGATCCAGGCGTCGAGATCGCGGACGCCGAGGCCGATGTGATCGTACAGGTGCCCGCGGGTGCCCACGAGCGGCCGGTCGCCCTGGCGCATGTAGGAGGGGAACGTGACGTCGCCGAAGGCGACGGCGGCGGACGGGGTCCGGAACATCCCGTCGCGGTCGAGCGCCGGGAAGGTGCGGTCGGCCCCGCGCGGCACCCGGCAGTCGGCCTCGGTCACCGGCGGGCGGGGCGTGCGCCCCGCGACCTGCGGCGCGTGGAGGTGCCGCTGGTACCAGAGCTGGGCGCAGAACGGATCCTCATGGTAGAGGTGCACGTGATTGAAGCGCTCCGCCGGATGGTTGCCCGCGTACTCCACGAGGGCGTCGTCCGGTCCGCGCAGATAGCCGAAGCCGCCGGTGCGGGTCGGCTGCACCCCGGTCGCCTTGGCCTCCGCGATCTGCGTCTTCGTGAGCCCCAGGACTGAGCCGGTGCCCGGCCACGTGTCGCTGCTCACGAGCACCGCGCCCGCGCTGTCGCCGGTATAGAGCGGCAGCAGCTCGACGTCCGTCTGGCCCTGGCTCGCCTGGCCCTGAAAGGTCGCGAGGGTGTGGCGCGTGTCGGGGACGTGCCAGCCGAAGTGCCAGATCGCGGTCTGCGGGGACGTCGGAGGCGGCGTCGGGACGCGGTCGAACAGCACCAGGACGTCGTTCGGAGCGCCGAGCGCGGGGCGCCCGCCCCAGCGCGTCTTCACGCTGGCGGGGAATCTCCGGACGTAGAAGTCGATGGCGGCGTCGGGGTCGACCGAGTTCAGGTGCAGGTGATGGAAGCCGGGCGCGGAGAGCATGACGGCCGGAGCCTAGCAGGGGCGCGGGGCGTCCGTCAACGCGCGGCGTGCTAGGATCCGCGCCATGACCCAGGCCCCGCCGCCCGCTTCCGCGATGGACGCGGAGTCCCGCGCGGTGTCGGCACTCGTCGATCCGGCCGAGCTGGTCGACCTGGCCGGCGCGCTCATTCGCATCCCGAGCTTCAAGACCGAGGAGACGCCGGTCGCGCGCTTCCTCGACGGGTTCTTCCGCGCCCGCGGCTACGAGGTCGATCTGCAGGAGATCGAGCCGGGCCGCTTCCAGACCATCGCGACGCTCCGGGGCACGGGTGGCGGCGCGAGCCTCATGCTGAACGGCCACACCGACATCAACTCGCTCACCATGCGGTGGAAGCGAGATCCGTGGACGCCGAGCCTCGAGGGCGACCGGCTGTACGGCCACGGCGTGCAGAACATGAAGGGCGGGCTGGCCAGCATCGTCATGACCGCGGAGGCCATCCGTCGCTCCGGGGTGCGGCTTCCCGGCGACCTCGTGGTCGCCTGCGTGGCCGGCGAGACCCAGGGCGGCGAGGGCACGCACCACCTGATGGAGCGGGGCTTCCGCACCGACGCCGCGGTGGTGGCGGAGCCCTTCGGCGCCGACCACCTGGTGACCGTGCACTCGGGCATCGTGCACCTGGCGATCCACGTCTACGGGGTGACCGGCCACATCGGGCACCTCGAGGGCACCGTGAACGCGGTGGCCAAGATGACGGTGGTGATCGACGCGCTCGCCCGCGTGCGGTTCCGGCACGCCCCGCGGCCCGACCTGCCCGCGTTCCCGCGGCTCAACGTGGGCGGCATCCTGGGCGGGCGCGGACCGGACTACGTGCTGGTGGAGCCGCCGTACGTGCCGGACCTCTGCACGATCATGGTCGACGTGCACTTCGTGCCCGGCCAGACCGCGGACGGCATCGTCGCCGACATCCGGGCCGTCCTCGACGCGGTGGCCGCGCGCGACCCCGAGCTGACCTACGAGATCGAGATCCCGCCCCCCGCCCGCTTCAAGGGCCGCCGCCGACTCGTGATGGACCCCCTGGATATCCCGGTCGACGCGCCGATCGTGCAGGCGGTGGCGCGCGGCTACCGGGCGGTGACCGGCCGGGAGCTGGGCGCCATCGGCACGGTGCTCCCGCACTCGTACAGCGCCGACGACACCTGCCACCTCTGGAAGGCGGGCATCCCGTGCCTGCTGTACGGCCCCGGCGTGATCCGCGGGACCGACGAGGAGGACGACGCCTGCGTCCTCGTGAGCGAGATGGTGACGGTCACGCGCGTACTGGCCGCGACCGCGCTCGACGTGTGCCGCCGCGCACCGGCCGAGCTTCGCATCGGCTACTCCTCGGCGTCGCCTCCCGGTCCCGCCTTCCGCACCAGCTCCTCCAGCGCCTCGTAGGGCTGCGCCCCCACCACGCCGTAGCGGCCGGCCACGAAGGTCGGCACCCCGGTGACCCCGATCTGGCGCGAGAGCTTCCAGTCCTCGTCCACCGCGGCCTTGAACGTCCGCTTCTCGATCACCTCGCGGGCCGCGTCGACCGGCAGGCCCACCCGGGCCACGATCTCGAGCAGCACCTCGGGCCGGGAGATGTCGCGGGCCTCGACGAAGTAGGCGCGGAAGAGCGCATCGTGGATGGCCTCGCCGCCGGGCTGGGTGTCCGCCCACTTGCCCAGCTCCTGGGCCAGCCGGCTGTTGTAGGTCATGGTGCGCTCGCCGTAGGGCAGGCCCTCGGCGTCCATCCGCGCCTTCATCTGGGCGTGCATCGCCTTGCGGTCCACGTTGCGCCCCCGGAACAGGTCCTCGAGCGACTGGCCCTCCGGAGGGGTCTCCGGGTGCAGGGGAAAGTGCACCCACTGGATGTTGACGCCGTGCTCGGTCCGGAGCTTCTCAATACGCACGGTACTGAGATAGCACCAGGGTCAGACGTAGTCGGAGAAGATCGTCACCGTCACCGGCTCGGTCATCGTGGCTCCTCAGCGCGCCTTCACGAGCTTCTGCAGGCTGCGCAGCCCGGGTGGAAGGGGCTGGCCCTTGTAGCGATTGCCCCAGTTGGTGAATGATACCTCGCCCACGTAGATGTCGCCGCGCGAGTCGACCGCGAGGCCGTGCGGGGAGACGAACTGACCGGGCTCGAGGCCGGCCAGCCGGTCGCCTAGGCGGGCCAGCCGCTCGCCGCGATGGCTGTAGATGGCGATGCGCGGGCCGATGTTGGGCACGTCGTAGTTGACCGGGAGCGCCCCGCCGATCTCGCCCACGTAGAAGCGGCCCTCGCCGCCGCGCTCGAGGTGCAATCCGGAGGGCCGGTGCATGTCGTGCCACTGGGTCTCGAACCGCCCGTTGCCGTCGAAGACCTGGACCCGATGGTTCTCGCGGTCGGCCACGTAGACCCAGCCGTCTCCGTCGCAGCAGATGTTGTGCGGGATGTTGAACTGGCCCGCGTCGGTGCCGGGCTCGCCCCACGAGAGGAGCAGCCGGCCGTCGGGCGCGAACTTGTGGACGCGCGCGTTCCCGTACCCGTCGGAGACGTAGAGATCGCCCCGGGGCGAGAGCGCGGTGTGGGTGCAGCGGTGGAAGGGCTCGCCGCTCATGTAGGGCCGGGGCGCTCCCGGGATGCCGATGGTCAGCAGGACCTTGCCGTCGAGCGTGCAGTGCCGGACGGTGTGGTCGCCGTCGTCGGTGAGCCAGAGAGTGTCGTCGGGGGCCACGTGCACGCCGTGGGGGCGGTGGAAGACGCCCTCGCCCCAGGAGCGCAGGAAGGTGCCGTCGCGGTCGAACACCACCATCGGGTGCCGGCCGCGGTTGAACGCGTAGACCCGGTCCTGCGCGTCGACCCCGACCGCGGCCACGTCGGCGTTGAACTCGCGCCCGGGCGGCAGCTTCGCCCACGCGTCGTGGACCTCGTAGCGATAGGCGCCGGTGCCCAGGACGACCGGGGTCACGCGGCCGCTCCGTTGCGGGCCTCGAAGATCGCCCGGGGATTGCGGACCAGCATCTGGTCGATCTGCTCGTCGGAGACCCCCGCCTTGCGCAGCGCGGGCAGGATATCGTCCGGGATGTGGTTGTAGTGCCAGAGCGGGCGGGTACGGCGCTTGTCGTCCTCGGAGAGCATGTCGCTCCAGCAGTTGGCGTCGTGGGAGAGGACCATGCGAGGGGCGTAGCCCTCGGCGCAGAGCCGGGCGATGACCTCGACCCGCTTGGCGGTGGGCAGGAAGTGCTCGAGCCCGAAGCGGTCCATCCCGATGGTGCTGCCGCGCTCCATGAGGCCGCGCAGGTAGCCGAGGTCGCCGCTGTCACCGCTGTGCCCGATGATGACGCGGCGGAGGTCGACGCCCTCCTGGGCGAAGATCGCCTGCTGGGATTCTCCGGTCCGGCCCGCGGCCCAGGTGTGGGTCGAGATCGGTACCCCGGTCGCCTTCTGGGCCCGCGCGGACGCGCGCAGGATGTTCTCGATGACCGGGGTGACGCCGGCGGTGTCGGTGGCGCATTTGATGATGGCGGCCTTGACCCCCGTCGCGCCGATGCCCTGCTGGATATCGCGGATGAAGAGCGCGGCCACCTCGTCGACGCCGTGTCCGCTGAAGTACCGCTGGGGCATCCACCAGACCCCGGTGGCCACGATCACGTGGACGCGGGAGCGCCGGGCCACCTGCACGATCAGGTCGAGGTCGCGCCCGAGGTCGACGGTGGTCAGGTCCACGATCGCCCGGATCCCCCGGGCGTGCAGGTCGGCCATCTTCCGCTCGGCCAGCGCGAGGATGCCGGCGCGATCCCACAGGTGCGGCCAGTTCTCCTGCACCCCGGGGGAGCGGGTGACGATGTGCTCGTGCATCAGCGTGGCTCCGAGCTCGGAGGTGGCGATCGAACCGAGCGCTGTCTCCACCGTCGTCGTCATGGCGACCTCCCGCCGGCTCCGAAGCGCTCGAGCTCGGCCTCGTGGTTGAGCATCAGGCGCCCCGGGCGCGGAAGCGGTCGAGGACGTTGCGCAGGATCCGCGAGACGTTGTTGTCGTAGTCATGGTGCGACAGGCTTCCGCAGAAGGTGATGGACCCCACCGCGAAGATTGCGCCGCCGCCGGGCAGCTCGGCATAGGTCATGTCCGCTCGCAGCAGCCGGGCCGGCTTCTCGCCGCTGACCGTCGCCAGGTGCGAGAGCAGCTCCTCCGGCACCACCACGTAGCTCGGCCCGTGCCCTTCGGAGCTGGCCACCACCACCGCGCCGGGCGGCGTCCCGAGGGCCGCGTCCGCCCGGTCGAGCTCGAAGCCGGCCGCCCCGCCGCCCGAGAGGCCGAAGTCGCCGATGACCGCGTCCTTGACGCCCTCCATGATGAAGGCCGCGCGCGGGTCGTCGGCGCCGGGCTGGCGTCGGTAGGGCGAGCCCTCGAAGAGCCCCTGGCCCGAGAAGCCGACCGCGGCGAGCCGCTGTGGCGGCCGGCCGTTACGCCGCCAGAGCCCGCCGTACTGGCCGTCCAGCGCGTGGTAGTACTCGCCGGGCTGGGCCTCCCAGGCGCGGATGCCGCCCTCGGCGCGCCGCACCTCGATCACGCCCGGCACCACGGGACTGGTGGCGATGCGCCAGTAGAAGCCGTTGCCGCCCAGGTAGACGAGATGCCCGCCGCCGGCCAGGTAGCCCGCGTGGGCGTCGAGGGTGCGCTCGGTGTGGTACTCGGGGTGCGAGCCGGTGAGCACGGTGGCGTACGGGGCGAGGAGGGCCGCGCCTTCCGCGTCGACGTCCTCGTCGGTGACCACGTCGTACGCGATGCCCTGCGTCTCGAGCCAGTCGACCAGGTGGGTGTCGGCCGGGTAGTGGCGGAGGCCCGAGCCGCGCGCGTCGAGGAAGGTGAGGTAGCGCGGCCTCCAGGTCAGCACCGGGCGCAGGCGCGAGGAGTAGCAGATCCCGCTGCCGTCGCGGTGACGGTTGTAGGTCGAGCGGCCGTAGTCCGGATGGTCGTCCGGATTGTGCGGGTACGCGTCCCACGCGGCGACCCGCGCGCGGTAGGCCGCGTCGGTCGAGCCCCGCGCGTGATTGGCGTAGGCCTGGTAGGTGTAGGTCGAGGCGATGAAGAGCACGTCCGCGCCGGGCCGCCCATGGGCCGGCCGCACGTAGAAAGGCAGCTCGTCGGCGTGACCGTCGGCGGCCAGACGCATGACGTAGGCGCCGCTCGGCAGGTCCGCGGGCACCGCGAGCTCGAAGTCGGTCGCCCAGCCCGCGTCGTGAAGATCGTCGTCGTGGAAATGGATGGCCGCGTACTCGCGCGGGGCGTGCCGCCAGCACATCTCACGGCCGGTCCAGCGCGCGCCGGTGACCGCGCGGGTGGGCAGGTTCACCAGACGCCCGCCGAGGCGATGCGGCCCGACGTCGACGACGTCGAGGCCGTCGATGCCGCGCGAGAAGTCCCAGCCCGCGAGGAGCCCGGCGGGCGGGAGCAGGGGATCGAGCACCACCGACTCGGGCGCGGCCGCCACGGCCGCGAGCAGGAGCGGGTCCTCGAGCTTGCCGTTCCAGTGCTCGCGCGCCTCGCCGGTCAGGCGAGCTCCGAGCAGGATCGGCGCCGCCGCGCCGGGCCGCGCCTCGGGCGGCAGCGGGGCCCGGGCTTCCAGCGGCTCGCCTCCGGCCAGCGGGAGCTGACCGACGCGCAGCCGCGCGGTGACCGGGTCGATCACCATCCAGATCCGATGCCACGCGCGGAGCGCGGGAGCCAGGCCGGTGGAGAGGGTGAGCGGCGCCGCGCCGGGCACGCCGATGCGCGCGGTCACCCCGGCCGGGCTCAGGGAGAGCGCCCATCCCGCGCCGGCGCCCTCGTCCCAGCGGGAGATCACGCACTGCTCGCGGGGCGCCGCCAGCGTCGGCCAGATCAGCGCGACCACGGTGAGGGGGCCGGTGGTGGGCAACGCCGCCGCGGCGTCGACGCGGGCGTAGGAGCCCAGGGCGAGCGGCTGGACGCGCGAGGGTCGCTCGATCGCGAAGCGGGACGTCAGGTCCACCATCTTCACGCCGGGCCCGGCCGGATTCGGGTCGGCGTGCACGACCCGCGCGAGGCTCGCGCGATAGGGCCCGGCCGCGGCGCTGGAGATCTTGAAGGCGATGCGCTCGCCGGCGGCGGCGGAGAGCCGGTCGGTGTAGCCGGTGAGCGGGATCACAGGGAGCGGGCCCGGCCGCGGCCTATTCGAGGAACCGCTCGCACACCTCGAGCGAGGCCTGCGTGGTCAGCGCGAGCGACTCCACGTCGATGCGCTCGTCGTTGCCGTGGAACCGGCCCGCCATGGCCTCGGCGGTCAGGGCCCGGGAGAACAGGCCGAACCCGTAAGCGATCGCGCCCTTCTCCCGGAAGTAGGGCGCGTCGGTGAAGCCGACGATCATGCGCGGCATGAGGCGCGCGCCCGGGTAGTGTGAATCGACGACGCGGCCGAGCACGTCCCAGAGCGGCGTCCCGATGGGGGACGCCGACGCGGGCTTGGAGAAGAGCTTCTCGATCTCCACGTCCTCCATCAGGTCGCCGCCCACCGCCTTGTCGAGATGGCGGCGCACCTCGTCCTCGCTGTCCCCGGGCACGGTGCGGATGTCGACCTCGATGTTGACCACGTCCGGGATCACGTTGGTCTTCACGCCGCCGCCGCACACGTTGGGCGAGAAGGTGGTGTGGGTGGCCGACCACGCGTACTTGGCCATGCCGGGGGCGAGACCGGCGATGGCCTCGTCGACGCGGGACGGGTCGATCAGGGCCGCCTTCACCCCCGGGTCGAGATTCAGGGTGCCGACGAAGCCGCGCCAGAGCTCGTCCACGTAGGGCGACGGCCGGTAGTCGGCCAGGCGGCTGACCACGTGCGCGGCCTTGACCAGCGCATTGTCCGCCCCGTAGGGCATCGAGCCGTGGCCCGGCGTGCCCTTGACCCGGAGCCGGCGCCAGGCCACGCCCTTCTCGCCGACGTGCACCGTGACGTTGAGTCCGTGACCGTGCGGACCCGCGCTGACCGTGCCGCCGTTCTCGGTCAGGCAGTAGTCCGCGTCGAGCGCGTCCCAGTGGTGCGCGCACACGTGCCCGGCCCCGAGGGTGCCACCGGCCTCCTCGTCCGCGCAGGCCAGGTAGACGAGCGTGCCCCGGGGTCGCCAGCCGCGCCGCGCCAGGGTCTTGAAGGCCACCGCCTGGGACGCGGTGATGTTGAGCATGTCGAGCGCGCCGCGGCCCCAGACCTCGCCGTTCACCAGCTCGCCCCCGAAGGGATCGCGGGTCCAGTTCTTGGGCGTCACCGGCACCACGTCGGTGTGGCCCATGAGGCACAGCGTGGGCGCCTCCGGATCGCTGCCCTCGATACGGGCGACCAGGCTCGCGCGGCCCGGGGCGGCCACCGGCTCGTAGACCTCGATGTCGAGGCCGCTCCCGCCGAGATAGGTGCGCAGCAGATCGCAGGTGCGGACTTCCTGGCCCGACGGCACGGTGCCGTCGTTCACACACTGGTTGCGGATCATCTGCTGCAGCAGCTCCACGGTCTGGCCGATCGGGGCGTCGCTCATGGCTCGATATCCTAGCCAGCGCGTCGCGCGTTGTCGAGGGCGGTCACGGGCGCTCGAAGACCGCCTGGATCGACACGACGCGGCCCTCGGAGCGGTTGCGGTGGCCCGCCGCGATGATCGCGTCGAGTGCGTCGCCCATCACCAGGCGCTGGATGCTGTGGGCGGGCACCTCGGCTCCGGTCGCGGGCCCGGCGGTCTCGCCGGTCATGTCCTCCCACGCGCGCGTCCGGAAGCCGGCGGCCTCGATCACGGCGCGCATGGCGTCCGGCGTGCGGAGGAAGCTCGTCGATGGATCGCGCGCCCACATCACGGGGTAGACGACCGGCTGCACCGGTCCGGCCATCGGCTCCTGCAGGGCGAGCCGCCCGCCCGGACGCAGGACGCGATGGAAGCCCGCGTACAGACGCTCCTTGTCGGCGATGTTCATGCCGCTGTTCTGCGTCCACACCAGATCGAACGCGCCGTCGGGGAAGGGCAGGGCGAGCGCGTCGCCGACGTAGGAGCCGGTCAGGTCGATCCCGGTGACGTGGCAGCCGAACTCGACCGCGAGCGTGCGGGCGGGGCCGCCGAAGCCGCCGCCCACGTCGAGGACACGGGTGCCGGGCCGGATCGCGGCGAGGCGCGCGAGGCGGCCCGTGACCGGCTTGCCTCCGCCGTGGAACTGGTCCACCGGGGCGAGGGCCTCCACCGTGAGGGCGTCGAGGCTCACCCCGCGCGCGGTCAGCGCGGCGAGGATCGCCTCGGCCAGGTGCTCGCGGCCCCAGTACTGCGCGATACGGTCCGCGTCGGTGGTCATGGCCGCGCGGCTCCGTCGCGACGCCGGGCCAGGGCGGAGGCCTGCGCGAGCAGGGTGTACTTGGCGAGGGTGTCCGCGGCCAGGCGGACGGGTCGGCGGCCCTCGTCGACCAGGGTCAGGAGCTCGGCCAGCACGAGCGGGAAGTGGCGTTCGTGGCCCGTGTCGAGCGCGGGCGGCACGCGGATCTCCCACCCGCTCGCGGCGGGCGCGAGGGAGAGCCCGGGATACGCACTCGACCGCGCGGCGAGCGCGTCCTCGAGC
>WNFF01005512.1_pt1 | contig 19596 bp, 16 predicted proteins | sample 5400441 | NCBI WGS metagenome assembly WNFF01 (sample SAMN13153345, study PRJNA577476) | soil metagenome | isolation source: 120 cm saprolite under Douglas fir tree site 2 hole 3 replicate 1 | place: USA:California | collected 2015-04-18 | reverse complement strand
CTACAGGAGGCTGGAACTGGTACAGGACGCCATGGAGGCGCAGACCTACCCCAAGCGCACGGAAATGGCGCGCATGGCAAATGAGACGGCGACCAACCTTCGTGCAGCGGTGGAGCAGATGGACCAGACGGACCAGGGCGAGATGCTGGTGAAGACGCTGGCACGCATGATTGAAGAGAAACGCCTCAAGGTGCGGGTCTATACCAAGGGACGGATGCATGCCAAAGCCTATATCTTTGATTACTACGGCAGCCTGTTTGATAGAGTGGGTAAACCGGTTGAACGCCACGAGAAGGGCATTGCGGTTGTTGGCTCTTCTAATCTGACGCTGTCGGGGGTCAGTCACAATACCGAACTGAATGTGGTTGTGCAGGGCAACGATAATCACGCGGCCCTGGTGCTGTGGTTTGATGAACTCTGGAATGAGTCGCAGGATTTTGACGAGGCGTTGATGCGTGAAATGCAGCAATCCTGGGCGGTTGTGCCTGCTCGTCCCTACGATATTTATATGAAGACGCTCTACATGTTGGTCAAAGATCGGATGGAGGGGGAAGATGCTAAAGATATCCTGTGGGATGATGAGATAACACAACGACTGGCTGATTTTCAGAAGGTGGCTGTGCGCCAGGCGGTACAGATTATTCGCGATTTTGGCGGCGCGTTTGTGGCTGATGTGGTTGGGCTGGGCAAGAGCTACATCGGGGCGGCTATCGTGAAACACTTTGAGCGTACTGAACACGCCCGGCCACTGATACTCTGTCCCGCGCCCCTGGTGGAGATGTGGGAACGGGCCAACGAGGTCTATCAACTCAACGCTCGCGTGCTTTCGATGGGCTACCTGCGCGGGGATGAGGATGGCAGCTTCAACTTTCTATTAAAAGATGCGAAGTTCCGCGATCGGGATTTTGTGTTAATCGACGAGAGCCACAATTTACGCCACCCGGACACGCAGCGGTATAAGGTCGTGCAAACGTTCGTTGCCACGGGTAGGCAGTGCTGTTTCTTGACCGCGACCCCGCGCAACAAGAGTGCCTGGGATGTGTATTACCAGATCAAGCTCTTTCACCAGGACGACAAAACCGACCTACCGGTAGACCCGCCTATCCTCAAGGACTTTTTCCGACTGATTGAGAAAGGCGAGCGCAAGCTGCCAGACTTGCTGGCGAATATCCTGATCCGGCGCACGCGCAACCATATCTTACGCTGGTATGGGTATGATGCAACTACTCACCAACCGCTTGACCCGTCGCAGTTCAAAGAGTACCTGGAAGGTTCGCGGAGGGCTTATGTGATGGTCGGCGGCCGGCACCAGTTCTTCCCGAAACGCGTGCTGGATACCATCGAGTACAGTATTGAAGATACGTACCGGGGACTATACCAGGAATTGCGCCAATTGGTAGGGAAGCCACGGAAGGGACTGCCGGTGCAGCCAGCAGAGGATGAACTGACCTTTGCTCGCTATGGATTGTGGCACTATGTTATCAAACAGAAGCAGAAGCAAGAGCCGTATGCGACGATGCAGCGAGCGGGTACCAATCTGCGCGGCCTTATGCGTATTCTGCTCTTCAAACGCTTTGAGTCAAGTGTTTATGCCTTCAAAGAGACTGTGCGCCGCCTGTTACGAGTACACAGGTCTTTCCTGAATGCGATATCGCAGGGGATTGTACCAGCGGGGGAAGAGGCTCAGGCCGTGCTTTATGAGCCTGACTATGGAGAAGAAACTGACCTGCTTGATGCTTTAAGAAACGTATCCGGGCGGTACAAGATAGAGGACTTTGACCTGTCACGATTGCAGGAACACCTTGAACACGACATTCGCATCCTTGAACGCATCCTGTCGCTAGTTGAACCAATCTCGCCTGAACAGGATGCCAAGCTGCAGACGCTCAAGAGACGCCTGGCGGAAGCTCCCTTGAAAGAAGGCAAGCGGCTGATCTTCACTCAATATGCTGATACTGCGCGTTACCTGTTTGATAACCTCAATCCTGGTGGCAAACGAGATGATATCGAGGTGATTTACAGTGGAGATAAAAGTAAGGCCCGTGCAGTTGGGAGATTTGCCCCCAGGTCTAATCCTGAATATCAATTTCCGCCTGGCGAGGCAGAGTTACAGACACTCATTGCAACGGATGTGCTGGCAGAGGGCTTAAATTTGCAGGATTGCGACAAGATCATCAATTATGACCTGCACTGGAATCCGGTACGGCTGATCCAGCGTTTTGGGCGTATTGATCGCATCGGCAGCGAACATGCAGTGGTGTATGGCTTTAACTTCTTGCCGGAGACGGGCATTGAAAAGAATCTGGGGCTGCGCCAGAAGCTGCATAATCGCATCCAGGAAATCCACAACACGATTGGCGAAGACTCGGTCATTCTCGACCGCACGGAACAACTCAACGAAGAGGCCATGTATGCCATCTACGAGAAGCAGGGCAACCAGTTGAGCCTGTTTGAGGAGGAAGATGAGGAGTTCCTGGATCTCAACGAAGCCGAAGAACTCATGCGGCAATTGCGTAAAGAGAACCCAGGGGAGTATGAACGCATCGCCAGCTTGCGGGACGGTATTCGCACCGCGAGACCTTCAAGCAACAAGGGATTATATGTGTTCTGTCAGGCCGGGCGGTATCAACAGCTCTTTTTGCTGGATGAAAAGGGAGAGGTGGTTTCTCGCGACATCCCTCGCATTTTAGGGATGCTGAAGGTGTCTCCAGAACTGGCAGGAGAAGCCATACCTCCTGGTTATAACGCGGCGGTGATGCGCGTGAAGCGGCGTTTTGTGGAGGAGGTACGGCATCGCCAGGCGGAGCGCGAACATACCCTGTCTCTTACGCAAAGCCAGCGCTATGTGTTGCGGGAACTGCGCGAACTGTTTAAGTTTGCCACCGACGAAGATGAGAAGGCCCAGATCAACCTGTTAGAAAAGGCGTTTAGGGGGCCTATTACGACGGCCATCAATCGAGAACTCAACTTCCTGCGCAAGAATAGTGTCAAACAGCGGGACTTACTTAAGAGTTTAGGGCAGATTTATTTTCAGCACAATATGCAGGATTGGGTGGATAATCGCAGCAGGCGTATGGGAGAAGATGAGGGACCCAGACTTATATGTAGTGAGGGATTAGTGTGAGAGCAAACGTGTCGTAATCGGTACATAGTGGAGTAGAGATCATGACGTATTCTCACTACCAAGATGACCCTGGACCTGGAATATCGCGTCGCGCTGCTTTACGCTATCTGGCGGGGATGGCAATTGGAGGGAGCAGCGGGATGCTCTGGCTTGCGGGGTGCGGCAATAATGCAGCACAGACTCAATCAGTGCCGCCAGTACAGGTGAGGCCTCTTTCCAGGGCCCTTTACACCTACCGTGGTCATAGTGGGGTAATTAACGCGGTTGCCTGGTCTCCCGATGGCAAACGTATCGCTTCCGCCAGTGAGGATAAGACTGTGCAGGTATGGATTGCTGAGAGGATTATGGTCGCCAGGTAGCAGGCGTATTGCTCTTCCAGACATTTATACAGTGGGTGTCTGGCAAGCTACATTACTTGTCATATGGATGGCGTTGCGCTCTGCCCGATCATTCTAGCGCCCTTATCCATACCCCGGAGGCGGGGGTTGACCAGCAAAGTCAGTGTTGTGAGCAGGTAGCATGTACCCAGGACGAGCAGGCAGGGGATGAGATGTATCCATTCGACGAGATAGCCACGCCGAACGAATGGGTGTACGCTGCGGCCTTCCTGCTCTACTGCACCGGCTTTCTGCCCCAGGCGGTGAGGAGAAACCACATTGCCTGGAAATCATCCTGCAACATCTCTATGAGCATGTCGCGGTACAACTGGTCAAGCTCTTCCCGGGTTCCAGCCCGCATTTGGAGCAGGAAGGGTTGTGCTAATTGAGCGGCAATCATGTAGTTCTGGTAAAAGCCATAGTGCGCTTTTTCTCCTGCCGAGAAGTCGATCACATGAGCCTTTTTTTGAATGTTCTGGTAACCCGCATCGCGTAGGAGGCGGCCTAATATGGGGGTGATGTTAATCTGATGTCCATCGATGGAAAAACCGAGTCCCGCTGACTTAATAGCCTGTGTGCCCAGAACAGCCATTTTCACAAAAGTGGGAGTTGTGGCGAAATTCATCTCTGGCTCCGTCAAGCGGATAATTCCACCGGGGCGAGTGATGCGAAAACATTCCTGCACAAGTTTTGGCCATGCTGTACGTGGAGTAAACCCGGCAATAAAGCGAGCATTGACCAGGTCGAAGGAGTTGTCGGGGAAATCAAACGGTTGGAGCATGTTCATCTTTTTAAAGGTGGCGTTGTCCAATCCTTGAGACCATGCCTGAGCTCGTGCATAATCAACTACGATCTGGCTGATGTCAACTCCTACCACCTTGATCTTTGGGTATGTAAATGCCACTTCAAGTGCCCAACCACCGGGGCCACAGGCCATATCGAGAATATCATGCACATTGGAAAGATCAGGCGATTCTGGGAAAATCCCTCCGATACTCTCTGTGACGAGACGGTCTTGATTCATCAGACGCGCCAGCTCTGTGGGGCTTTCTGGATCTGCCAGGTGCATGTCTTCTTCTGGTGAAGGCTCTGGAGGCATCGTGTGTATTCCCTTCTTGATAGCGTTTCCGATACAGTAGATTCTACAGTTCAGTTGTCTGCCGCTAGTATAGCGAACTACTGCTTGAGTTGCAATAGTTACAGCTATCACATCGGGAATCAGTGCGGGCTTGATACCAGCTTAGCCGGGTGTGACATTCCAGTAGCCACCGGCTCCGGCGTTGGCACTGCAATGTCCGTTCTGGTCGAGGCTGCAATACTGGCCTTGCAGGCTGGAGTTTTGTTGCACGAAGCCCCAGAAGTAGAGTGAGGCATTGCCATGATAGCTTTGGACGGTGAATTGGATATATTTGTTGCTGCCAATGGTGCCGGTAAAAGGGCCGCTGCCAATCAGCGGTGCATTTACAGTGAAGTATCCGGTGAAGTTTCCATTGTTCTGTGAAATTGAAGAGAGCGACATACCGGTGGTGATGTTAGGAGATGGAGTGGTATCAACAATCGTACCATGATATATTCCTGCTAATCTTGGATAGGGATTGGGTGTGGGGCTGGGGGTGGGTGTTGGAGTTGGTCTTGGACGTGGCGTCGGGACTGGCGTTGGAGGTACTGATGTGGGAGAGACAGATGTAGAGGGCACAGTGGGAGTGTGCGTTGGAAGGACCTTGCCAGAAATCACAACAGGCGTAGAGATATTAGTGGGGTTGGGGATAGGAGAAGTGGTTGTGCTAGTTGTGAGGCCAGGTGTAAAGGCGGGTCCGAGGGTGGGAGTGATGGGCAGCGTAATTTGGGTGCGCCCAAGAAGAAACCATAGGCCGACTCCACTGCTTAAGGCGACAAAAAGAGCAAGCAGAAGAGCGAGAATGATGGGGAATCGCTTGCGTTTCCTGGGCTGGGTAATGGGTGGTGTGATGGGTGGCTGGGTTGTTGGCGGAGGTGTAATAGGTAACCGTGGCGACGATGATGGAGACGATGTAGGAGATGACAATGATGGTAGTTGTGGTGATAGTTTTTGCGTACGTATGGCCGTCGTAATTTCTGATATTTCGTGAGAAACTGCAAACGCCTTGGACCAGGTTGAGCGTGCCACAAAGGTCGCGGGTAACTCATTGGCCGTTGCATAGGTATCGAATGTTTGCCAGAAATGCTCGATTGAGGGGAAGCGGTCGTTGCTGTGCAGTGCCATGGCACGCTGCACGGATTCGACCACATTTTTGGGAATGTTTGGCACGAGCTGGTCGATAGGTATAAGCGGGTCGTTCCCCTTAGCATTGAGCTGGGTCATGCGATGCAGGGCATCGGGGGGAGTGACGCCGGTCAATAAGGCATAGATTGTCGCACCAAGGCCATAGATATCTGTAAGCGTGCTGGTACCCTGTCCGTATTGTTCGGGTGCTCCAAAGCCGGGGGAGCAGCGGCGCACGGCGGTGGTGGTTGTGTCAGGATTAAATTCCTTGGCGATGTCGAAATCGACAAGTATAGCTGTATGTGGCGTAGGTACGATAATGTTGGCAGGCTTGATGTCGCGATGAATGATGGGCGGCTGCTGGCTGTGGAGATAATTGATGGCGTCGATAATGGGTGCCATGATGGTCATAACCTGGGATAGGGTGAAGCGTTTTCCCGGCAGTTGCTGGCGCAAAATTTCCAGGTTGGGACCATCGATAAAGTCCATGAGCATATAGGCTCGATCAAGTGCGCTGTCCTCAAATACATAGAAAACTCGAGGCAGTGCGCGGTGATCGAGCCGCTTGAGTACATCACTCTCAAAAATAAAGCGGTTTTTCTCCTTGACGGTTCGATCGTTTCTGCGTGGCTCAATTACCTCTTTGAGGGCATAATGGTTGCCCTGGACTCGTAGATCGCTGACACTTGTACCTCTTGCACCCTTGACCTCAAATAAATTCAAATTCTCTCACATACAGGTTATAAACGGAAAAAAACTCTGTTTTATAGGTATCTCTTCGGGACTCTTCGCTACCTTGCTCAAGCCCCGAATAAAGAACGTGTGATGGTTGTTTCCGTTATTGAGGGAAAGAAATCTGGTGAGTACGAGGAGCCAGGAGTAGAGGAGGCAGCACCGACGTTCCATGTGCCCTGACCTCCAACGTTGGGATTACAGCGACCTGATAAATCGATGCTACAATACTGGCCTCCCATGCTCCCGTCTGCGTTGACGTATCCATAGAAGAAGAGGGGAGTGTTGCCGTTGTAGCCTTTGACGGTGAACTGGATATAGTCGTTTTTCTGCACAGAGCCGGAGGTGATAGGGCCACTCCCCACGAGAGGAGGGCTAATGGTGACGTTGCCACCAATATTCCCCTGGCTCTGCGTAAGCGAAACAGTCAGGTTCGCGTTGATGTTTCCGGTTGTGTTATGCACCTGGCCGTAGTGGGTTCCAGCTACATTGGGATAGAGTGGCGTAGATGGAGTAGCGGTAGCAGTCGGCGCAGCGGTTGGTTGAGACGTTGGTGTGTGTGTCGGTGCCAGCGTTGGTTTAGCAGTCGGAGTAACTTTGTGTTGTACTACTGGTGTTGGAGTGCCTGACTGCGTAAACAGATGCCCCATAACAAAGGGCCAGGAGGCTGCCAAAGCACCTGCAACGAGAGCCAGTGCGAGAAGGAGCAGTATAATTGGCAAGAAGGCGCGCTTCCTGGTACGTTCTTGATCTGTCTTCTGTGTAGTGATAGCATCTATGGCTCCATTTGCAGCGAGAGGCAAGGGTCCAGGTGTGATTGGTCCTTGCCGGACGAGCGCAGGAGCCTCAACCGGTATAATCACTGGTGGTGTGGAAGTTTGTGGGTCTCGTGGCTGAGTTGCCGTCATATGGTAGGCATTCAAGGTCTGCCAGAACTGCTCAATAGTTGGGAAACGGTCTTCGATGTTGAGGGCCATGGCGCGCTCAATGGCCTGGGATACCGTAAGTGGAATGGTGGGTACGATCTGGCGCACTGGCTCCAGGGGATCGCCATTGTGGCTGCCCAGGTTTGTCATGCGGTAGAAGGCATCATCGGGAACGGTCCCTGTTAAAAGCGTGTAGATAGTAGCTCCCAGTCCATAGATATCTGTTCGGGTGTTGGTTCCCCGGCTATATTGTTCGGGTGCGCCGTAGCCTGGGGAGCAGCGGCGCACGGCGGTGGTGGTTGAGTCCGGGTCAAACTCTTTGGCAATGCCAAAATCGACCAGCACCGGCTGGTCACCTGAGCTAGGCACAATGATATTGGACGGTTTGATGTCACGGTGAATAATGGGCGGTCGTTGGTTGTGCAAATATGAGACAGCCTCGAAGATGGGTGCCATCATCTTCATAACCTCTTCGAGGCTAAAACGTTTCTGGGGCTGTTTTTGCCGTAAGGTCTCCAGGTTTGGCCCCTCGATATAGTCCATCAGCATGTACGAGCGATTATTTTTGTCGTCTGCAAATGAGCGATAGACGCGAGGTAGTGCAACATGATCGAGCCGCTTGAGGACTTCACACTCAAAGGCGAAGCGAGTGCGTTCTTGTTTGCTGGTGTCGGTCATCTCCTTGAGGGCAAAGAGATTACCTTTGACACGCTGATCTTTCACCAGATAGACCGCGCCGAATCCGCCCTTGCCGAGCAGAGACTCAATGATATAACGATCTCCTACAATTGTCCCTATAGGGAGCGTTGCCTGTACATTCTGCACTCTGCACCTCAACAATTTTATAAGCCATAGCTTTTATTATATGGAAAGTCAATTTGTTTTAGCAAGCTCATAAAGACAGACGAGTTTCGTAACTCTTCAGGTGTCGGCAACAGCGACACTAGTCTCATTGCTTCTTGAATCCTCACTGCCTGTCGGCGGTTGCAGTTCGCAAGGGTTTTAAGTTGCTGCATTGTTGCTATAGGTTTTGCTGCCACCGGCAGCAAAACCTATAGCAACAATGCAGCAACTTAAAAAAAGGTAGACCACTGCAGGCGGCCTAGAGCTTGAAGCGTTACAAAGCTGCTGTAATTGGCACGAATAGAAAAGCTAGTTGGATGCACTTCATATAGCCAATCAGCGTTTCCTAATTAGCGCTCATTACAGAATTGATCTTAAAATCGCGGGCCGACATTGAAGTAGAGGGTGTTTGTATCGCAATGGTTGGTGCTGCTGCTGCAATAGTTTCCATGCAGGTAGGTACCTGATTGAACAGATCCATAAAAATAGAGAGGAGTTTGACCGGCGGGAAGTTGCACCGTAAACGAGAAGTTGCCCTGAGCGTCGATGGTTCCGGTAAGAGGATACGACCCCTGTGTTGGAGTCTTATAAGTAAACGTTCCGCCGATGTTGGCACTTCCCTGGGTTTGTTGCACGACAATAGTTATGAGTATTGTTGGTTGATACCCATCCCCACTCGACATGGAGCCGTTATAGGTTCCGGCGATATACCTACCGTTTTGGGGAGTGGAGGTTCGAGTGGTAGCAGCAGCCGTAGCGGTGGAATGTTGCTTTGGTGTTTGGGTATGACCGGCGGTGGCGGTCTGTGAACGGGATGCATTGCCCATTACAGGCTGCCTGGTATAATACAGCCCGAAGGCTGTCCCGATGCCTCCACCGATGAGCAAGAGCAGCAGGGTGATAACTAATACAATACCAATTCTCCTGGTGCGAGATGCAGGTGATCTTTCTGGACGTAGCTGTTGTCGTGCTGGGAATTGAGCGGACGGTTGTGGCGGCAACGGCCTGGATTCGGCGGCAGTTGGCCGTTCATCGACAATTGACGAAGAAGACGCGGTAGAAGACAAAATAACCGCTTGTCGTGCTGGCACGGTTGTCTCTGGATTCTTTGCAGTAGCAGTTAAGTCCTGCCAGAAATCCTCGACCGACGAGAAACGACTATTGATGTTGATAGACATAGCACGATGGATAGCATCTGCGACGGGAACTGGAATAGAAGGAACGAGTTTAGTGATCGGCTCAAGGGAATCGGGCCAGTTACTGCCAAGCTGGATCATGCGATAGAAGGCATCTGCCGGTACAACACCGGTCAAGAGCGCATAGATTGTGGCTCCAAGTCCGTAGATATCCGTGCGCGTGTTGGTGCCACTGCTATATTGTTCGGGTGCGCCATAGCCGGGCGAGCAGCGACGCACAGTGGTGGTGGTGGAGTCAGGCTCGTATTCTTTAGCGATGCCAAAATCAACGAGCATGGCCTCCTCACCAGTGGTAGGCACGATGATATTGGCGGGTTTAATGTCCCGGTGAATGATGGGAGGCTGCTGGTTATGCAGGTATGAGATGGCAGCTACGATGGGTGCCATCATGCTTATCACCTGTGAGAGGGGGAAACACTTATCGGGCTGCTTTTGGCGCAGCACTTCCAGGTTCGCGCCGTCGATGTAATCCATGAGCATGTAGGCCCGAATATTGGCGTCATCGCTGAATGCACGATAGACGCGGGGCAGGAACGGGTGATCGAGCCGCCGAAGTACCTCGCATTCAAAAGTGAAGCGGTCCCGCTCCTGCTTATTGGGGTCGATCAACTCTTTGAGGGCGAACAAGTTACCATTAACACGCTTATCCCGGACGAGATAAACCGAACCGTAGCCGCCCTTGCCGAGCAGGTCCTCTATGAGATAGCGATCCCGTATAATAGTTCCTATTGGAAGTGTCAGATGGACATCTTGCACCATGCACCTCAGAGTATGCTTAACTGCCTCTACATTATAGGCGCAAGACGCCCATTTGACAAGGCGTAGAACGCCTTTCCTTGACAGGGCCACTGCTCCTCTGTATAGTGAACCTCAGACACAAAAACATCGGTCGAAAAAAAGGACTTATGATCAATGACTCAGCAGAAGAGCGTTAAGCACAGCAACGAGACTAGCCGTCGGGCACGAAGAATGAATCGTCGCCAGCAGGACATCCTCAAAGTTGCGGCACGGATGTTTGCCGAACGTGGATATGAACGCACTACCCTGGAAATGATCGCAGACGAACTCGGCCTCTCCAAGCCAAGCCTATATTACTATGTGAAGAGCAAGGAAGAGGTGCTTGCTCACATCTTCCAGGAGATCTTTCAAGGTATTCTTGATCGCGTGCAGACTGATGTCACGCTGGATCTACCCCCTGCCCGGCGTCTCCACCGCCTCATCCGCGCGTACGTTACACACGCCTGCGTCTACCCTGAAGGGCGTATCCTCTTCTTATATGAGAGCTATTTACTCAGTGTGTGTAATCCTGATTTGCTCGCTCTGCGAGACCGCTATCAGCAACAGGTTGAGCATGCGATCTCCGAAGGTATCGAGCAAGGAATCTTCCACACCTCGCATGCCAAACTTGCCGCACTTGCCCTGGTGGGCGCATTACACGCGATTCCGCTCTGGTATGTGCCAGGTGGCCTCTTATCGCCAACAGAAATCAGCGAATATTATGCACGTCTCCTCATCGGTGGGCTTGTTAGTCCGCTTGATCTGTCTTATGAACTCTCCTATGAGCAACCTCCTTTCCCCACGGCTTGACAGACGTTACCTCTCTTGTATATACTTACTATCGGTCGAAAAACAAACCGATGGTTTAATTTGTCAGCTTATGCAAGGAAGGAACCGGATGATGTACCAACTCGCTGAGGTTAATATCGCCCGTATGCTGGCCCCTCTCACTGATCCGCTGATGGCTGAGTTTGTGGCACAATTGGATACCATTAACGCCCTGGCTGACAGCAGCCCTGGCTTTCTCTGGCGTTTGCAAACGCCAGAAGGAAACGCCACGGCCTTGCAGCCTTACGAAGACGATCTCATTCTCGTGAACCTCTCGCTGTGGGCATCTCTGGCTGATCTCTCCACCTTTGTCTACAAGAGTCGGCATCGCCAGGTGCTGCAACAACGCCGCCAGTGGTTTCAGCAATTCGAGGGCCCATACATGGCACTCTGGTGGGTTCCCTGTGGTCACATACCCGGTGTAGAGGAGGCAAAGGAACGCCTGGCTCACTTACGTACTCACGGCGAGACGCCGTGTGCCTTTTCCTTCAAAAAGCTGTTCCCAACTCCAGAAGAAACCGTCGATCCTCCAGCTCCGGTCGTAATGGAATGGTAGAGAACTGAATTTTATTTCACCTGCCACACATCCACTATTTTTTCATTGCTGGTGTAGGCGAGGTGCAGGCTATCAGGGGACCATGCCACGGCTCTTACGATATTTGAGTTGCTGCGGTAGGTAAACAGGGATTTGCCGGTGGCGGCCTCCCACATTTCGACGGTACTATCACTGCTGCCAGAGGCGATACGCTGGCTGTCTGGTGACCAGGCAACACAAGTTACATTGCCGGTATGTTCCTTGTAACTAAGCACTTTACGGCCAGTGGCCACCTCCCATATTTGGGCGGTATGATCGCTGACACCTAAGGCAATGTACCTGCTGTCGGGCGACCACGCCAGGGCATGGGCCACGCTGGTGGAGGTGTGAAAAACCTGGGCATTGCGGCCCGTGAGAGCATCGAAGATGCGCACCGTTCCAGCAGCGAGCCGTACGGCTATATGTTGCAGTTCCTGTTTTACTGCTCGCATGGTACCAGGTCTTTTATCCTCGTCCAACTCTAACATTTGCGTAATCAGTGTATGCAACTCAGTTGGTATGGGTTGGGGACAGCTTGCCTGGAGTGGTGCAAATTGCAGGGGTGTCAGCGTCGGGTCAACGCCTGCGAGCAACTGGTAGAGGGTGACGCCAAGGCTGTAGATATCGGCATGGGCAGTGGTCTGTGCCTTGCCGTACTGCTCTGGTGCGGCATAGCCCGGTGAGCCAAAGGCGATGGTATCCCTGGCTTTCCCAGGCTTGAAGTGACGCGCAACCCCGAAGTCGATTAGATAGAGAGGGCCTCCAGGTGTGAGCATGATATTGGCTGGTTTGAGGTCGCGAAAGATAATGGGTGGATTGCGGGTATGCAGGTAGTCAAGAACGGAGCACAGTTGGATGCCTATGTCGAGCACTTCCTCGACTGGCAGGTAGCCTGTTGGCGATTTGTGCAGATGATCCTCCAGCGTTTCGCCCTCGATGAAGTCCATCACGATGTACCAGTGTCCCTGCTCGGTGAAGTAGTCGTAGATGCTGGGAAGGTTGGGGTAGACCAGGCCCGCGAGCAAGAAGGCTTCGCGTTTGAAAGCCTCTGAGGCCTCCGCGATTTCATGCACCGAAAGGTCACTTTCACTCATTTCTTTCACTGCCACCAGTCGATTGCCGAACTCTGTATCTTCTGCCTTATAGACAGCTCCAAAGCCACCCTCACCGAGGCTAGCAAGTATGCGATAGTGTTGCTTGAGGAGAGAATGAGCTGAAAGCATTTCTTTCTATCCTGTTCTAACGGGATTGAAGTTCTGAATATCTTTACCCATTCTAGCAGAATTAACCCATCATGACTTTGGGTATATGTTTTTGCTTCATGAAAAGCATCATGATATACTTTATACTAGTTAAATATCTCGCATTTTACTGCTGAGCTAAAAGGTTGGTAGAATGAACCTGATAGCCCTTACAATATCACGGAATGGAGTTATTTTTATGCTTGATAACGTCGTGTCGACCACTACAACACCCGCTCGTGTAAGTGCCCACGGTGCCAAGTCGCATGGCTCGCTCGATGCCGATATTATTATTAAGAATGCGCCCGACCCGGTCTTTGTCTCCGACCTGGAAGGCAAAATCCTTTCGGCCAACGATGCCGTCTATGAATTGTTGGGCTTTCGCACAGACGAGGTGCTGGAGCAGTCACTCTCGCGCTTTATCAGCCCGGAAGAGACGCGCGAGTTTACTGCTGCCCTGCGCGAAGTCATTGAACGGGGTGCCACGCGCAATGCCCGGCTCAACCCCCGCAGCGCCTCCGGCGAGGTTATCCCTACCAGCTTGAACGCCTCGGCCCTGCGGGACGCGGATGGCAAAGTGATTGGTGCTATCGGTATCCTGCGCGACATGCGCGAACTGGATAAGGCCCGTGCCTATGCCGACAGCCTGATTAAGAACGCGCCCGACCCGGTCTTTGTCTCCGACCTGGAAGGCAAAATCCTTTCCGCTAACGATGCCGTCTACGAGTTGTTGGGTTTCCGCACAGACGAGGTGCTGGAACAGTCGTTGTCGCGCTTTATCAGCCCGGAAGAGACACGCGAGTTTACCGCCGCCCTGCGCGAAGTCATCGAACGTGGGGTCATTCGCAACACGCGCTTAAATCCTCGTAGTGCCTCTGGCGAGATCATTCCTACCAGCTTGAACGCCTCCGCCCTGCGCGACGCCGATGGCAAGGTCATCGGTGCTATCGGTATCTTGCGCGATATGCGCGAACTGGATAAGGCACTGGCGTACTCTGATAGTCTGATTAAGAACGCGCCCGACCCGGTCTTTGTCTCCGACCTGGAAGGCAAAATATTGCAGGCCAACGATGCCGTCTATGAGTTGTTAGGCTTCCGTCCAGACGAGGTGCTTGAGCAGTCGCTCTCGCGCTTTATCAGCCCGGAAGAGACGCGCGAGTTCCTGGCGGCCCTGCGCGAAGTTATCAAGCGAGGGGTGACGCGCAATGCCCGGCTCAATCCCCGCAGTGCCTCCGGCGAGGTCATTCCAACGACGCTCAATGCTTCCGCTCTGCGCGACGCCGATAGTAAAGTGATCGGTGCCATTGGTATCCTGCGCGACATGCGTGCTTACGAGAAGGTGGTACGCGACTTGCAGGAATCGAAGTCCGAGCTACAGGAAAAAATCCTGGACCTGGAGAAGTTCGAAGAAGTGGTGGTGGGCCGTGAGCTCAAGATGATTGCCCTGGAGAAAGAGATTGAGAACTTAAAGCAGGAATTGGAGAAGATCAATCGAGGGCAGGGCAGATGGACATAGCTGCGTCTACACAGGATGCTCTCGAAACGCCATCTCCAGATCAGATTGATTGGGAAGAGCTGTTACAAGAGTATAACGAACTGTTGGAGCAAAAAAAGGCCCTGGAAATGCGCGTGCATAAGAGCGAGGAGCGACGCCGCGCTCTTATGCACATCCTGAGCGACCTGAACAATGTCAATCGAAAACTGAACGATCAACGCAAGGCCATGATCCATATATTGGCCGACTACGAGCATGATCGCAGCCGGCTTGCCAAACAGACTGAACGCCTGGACAATTCTCGACGCGCCCTCATGCATATCCTCCAGGATTCGCACAAATCCAACCTGCGCCTGGAAAGTAGCCGCAAGGCGATGATTCATATCATGAGCGATTTGAAAGTGACGACGGCGGAGGTGCAACAACGCGAACATGAGTTACGCGAGAAGCAGGAGCAGCTGGTGCAGGCGGGCAAACTGGCAACGCTGGGAGAACTTACTACGGGCGTGGCTCACGAACTCAATAACCCGTTAAACAACATTGGCCTGTTCATCGGCAATGTGCTTGATCTGATTGAGCTTAGCCAGGCGGATCCAGAGCGTATCCTGCACGAATTGCATAGTGCGATGCAGCAGGTTCACAAGGCAACGGAAATTATTTCGCACCTTCGCACGTTTGGGCGTGTTGCTCCGGTCAGCCGTGAGCAGGTGGCTATCAACCAGGTTATCGAGCGTGCTATCTCGCTCATGCACGAACAGCTGCGCCTGCGGCAGATCGAGATAGCGTTAGATTTTCCTGCCGGAGATGTGATCGTGATAGGCAACGCGATACAATTGGAGCAGGTTTTCATTAATCTGCTGACGAATGCGCGCGATGCTATGACCGGTAAAATGCATAAGGTGATTACGATCACCTGTACTATGAAGGCCGATGTTGTGGATATTAGTTTTCGCGATACCGGTCCGGGTATACCGGTGGGGCTTGAGCAGCGTATCTTTGATCCTTTTTTCACCACCAAGGAAGTCGGCACGGGAACCGGCCTTGGTCTCTCTATTACCTATGGCATTATCAAAGAGCACGAGGGCAGTATCGTGGTCGAAAACCATCCTGGTGAAGGTGCCCTATTCTTAATTCAGCTCCCACTTAAACAAGCATAATCGTGGATAGTATGGAAGGTGATTTGAATGATGAACATATCGTATATACTCATCGTTGATGATGATACCGCCCTGTTGCAAGCACTTCCACAGGCCTTAAACCTGCGCATAGACGGCATACAGGTTGATACCTCGGACTCCGCTTTAGAGGCACTCAAGCTGATCCGGGAGCACGATTATGATGCGATTGTGAGCGATATCAAGATGCCCGGCATGGACGGATTGGCATTGTTGGAGAAGATACGAGAACTGCGTCCTGATACGCCTACTCTGCTCATAACAGGACATGGTGAACACGATCTCGCGGTACAGGCCCTGCGCGGGGGAGCTTACGACTTCATCCAGAAGCCGATTGATCGTGACTACCTTGTGGCCGCACTGCAGCGCGCCATTCAAGCACACCAGCTGCACTGCCGGGTATTTGAGCAGCAACTTGCTTTAGAACTCCACGCCAGGTCGCTTGAACGCATGGTACAGAATCGAACACATGAATTGGTTGAGGCCAACGCGGCTAAAGATAAATTCCTGAGCATTGTCTCGCATGAACTGAAAACGCCGTTAACGAGTTTGAAGGGAATGACACAACTGCTGCGCCGCCAGGTTGAGCGGGAAGATTCTGCTAAGGTAATGAGCGTGGGATTGGAGGATATGGAACGCGCGCTGCGTCGTATGGAAGTGCTGGTGAACGATCTATTGGACGTTTCACTTGTCGAGACAAACATGTTTGTCCTGCATCGCAAACGCTGCGACCTGGTTGAACTCTGCCGGCACTTGATAGATGAATACACGGCGGGCACGGGGCCTGCTCTCACCTTTGAAGTTCCTGGCGAACCGCTTGAAGTCGAAGTCGATGCGGTTCGCATCAGCCAGGTTCTGATCAATCTGCTGACAAATGCCCGCAAGTACTCACCCAAGGGTGCTCCGATCACTGTAACCCTGCAACAGGTGGGATACGAGGCGATCGTCTCGGTTCGCGATATGGGCATAGGCATTCCAGCCGAAATGCATACCAACATCTTCGAGCAGTTTTACCGCGTTCCCGGTGTTGAGGTGCAGACAGGCTCGCATACCGGTCTGGGTCTGGGTCTATATATCTCACGCAAAATCATAGAGCGACACGGCGGGCATATCGATGTCCAGAGCGAACCAGAGCACGGTAGTACATTTTCGGCGATCCTTCCCCTGTTTGTCGATCCCAACCAGGACGCGGTGGATGCTGCCAAACTGACCCCCCATACCCAGGCGGTGTGGACGATTGCGCATTGATGAAATGAGCAGGGATTTGGAAACGAAACCGGACAAAAACGTGCTCAAATGCCCATTCCACGCAGAACCATCTCAGCAGCAATGACCACCATCACTGGCAGGAAGATGAGGCGTAATGTCCTGTTACTCAGATGCATCAGCAGGCGGACGCCGATAAATGCCCCTAACAGAACACCCAGAGCTACAGGGGCAGTGATCAGTGGGGGAATATCACCACGCGAAAAGTATATCCCCGCGCTGGCGGCAGCCGTCACCCCAATCATAAAATTACTGGTGGTGGTAGAGACTTTCATTGGGAGCCGCATCGCGGTATCCATTGCCAGTACTTTGAATGTGCCGCTGCCGATGCCCAGCAGTCCTGAAATGACACCGGCCACGTACATCATTGCCAGGCCTAACGGCGTATGTTGGACTTCATAGGCGACCTCACGTCCTAAATGTTGATCTGGATACGAGCCGGAAAGTTGGAGCCACGTTGCCCAACGATCGTTGCGTACCCCTTTAGGCAACTCTTCTCCCAGCTTGAAGAGCAGCGGGAGTACAGAAATCAACAAGATGATACCAAAGATGACAAAGAGGAGGTTGGGAGCCAGCAACCCCGCCAGGAATGCCCCGCTAATCGCTCCGGCCGTGGTGGCAATTTCCAGGAACATCCCCACACGCAGATTGGAGAGATGATCTCGCACGTAGGCCGCAGCAGCACCGCTCGATGTGGCGATGACGGAGATAATGCTGGTCCTGTACTAAAGGGCAGTTTGACTTCTGGTCTCTTGCCCGATGTGGCGTGATGCCTGGTGGAGTAGACTCTCAGTAGTCAATCCGTTTGTTCAAATTGTTTGGAGGTGACAAGATGCAGCTAGCGACCAGAAAACTTGGCCAGAGCGAGCTTGAGATTACCAGCGTTGGTATTGGCACGGCTCCTATCGGCTCAACGCCCAGTTGGAAAATCTACTGGGGGCCACAAAGTGAAAATGAAGCTATACGCGCAATTGAGGCGGCCCTTGACCTTGGCGTCAACTGGATTGATACGGCCCCATTTTATGGCTGGGGGCGGGCCGAACAGATCGTGGGCAAAGCTTTGCGAGGCAAGCGCGATAGCGTCTCCATTTTTACCAAGTGCGGCACGCTCCCCGACGGGCTGGGAGGCTGGAAGGACGATCTCACATCTGCGAGCATTCGTTGTGAAGTTGAAGCCAGTTTACGCAATTTGCAAACCGACTATATTGATCTCTACCAGTTTCATGATGCTGACTCCAACACTCCTATAGAAGAGTCCTGGGCCACCATGCAAATGCTCATTCAGGAAGGCAAAGTGCGCTACGGTGGCTTATCCAATCACAGCATTGACCTGGTGGAACGGGCTATGACGGTCGCGCCGGTGATTTCTCATCAGCACCAGTATAACCTGCTTCACCGTGACATCGAGCGCGATATCTTGCCATTTTCGCGACGGCACAACATCGGTGTCCTCGCCTGGTCCCCGCTCGCCAGCGGGTTTTTAACAGACGGCTTTGACCTGGCGAGCCTGGACCCGCAAGATTTCCGGCGGCGACACCCCTACGCCCAGGAGCCGACCTTTACCCGGCTCAAACAGGTGCGTGCAATGCTCCAGTCCATTGCCCGGGATCAGCACAAAAAGCTGGCGGACCTGGCGATTGCCTGGATTCTCAGGCAGCCTGCGGTCACTGGCGCGATCATTGGCATCCGCAGCGAGCAAGAGGCAGTAGAAATGGTAGGCGGTGCTAGCTGGAAGCTCACAGTGCGAGAGATGCAGGCCGTTGAGGAGGCTCTTGCGATTTGGGACTAAAGTATAGAGAAACGCTGGCGTGGCAACAACGAAATACGCTTCTGTATGGGTGATATCTTCACTGGTCTTCCATGTCATCTACAGGATGAATCCGCAATAAATCCTCGATTTCTGACCGTTTGTAAAACACTTCACGCCCGATCCTGCGCCGGTATTTTTTCAAAAGGCCTCCTCTCACGTAGCGTTCAAGTGTGCGAGGGGAAACCCCTAAACGCTTGCTGGCTTCTTCGGAAGTCATGAAATCTTCATCGTCTTGTAAACTCACTAGTAGCCACCTCAAGATAGTAATGGATAGAGAACACTATAGGGGTTGTGACGCCAAATGTCAAGTCTAAGGTAATTCCTACGTGTTTATGTCGTATGTTGACATACTTAAATGGATGTGTTAAGCTAGCATTGTCGCTTATTAATCATACTATGTACTTAAGTGACGCATAACGTCGCATCGCACGATTTACTACGGATCATAGCCTTTGGAACGAAGTATAGGGATATTTCAAGTAGCGTCAAGAGGTAGTCAGAAAAGGAGAAGCAAGTGGGACTGCTTGGAAAAGGTAAGCGCGATACCAATAGTATCGGCGATATTAGCGAGGCTGCGATTATCACCCGGTTTCTACAACTCGGTTATGTGGTACTTACACCCCATGGTGGGAACCAACGATATGACCTCGTTATCGAGGATGCGGAAGGGCAATTCTGGCGCGTGCAGTGTAAAACGGCTCATATAGAAGACAATGGAACGGTGGTTGCATTTGACACTGCCAACCACAATACGCCTTGAAAAATAAGCAGTGGCGGCATTACCGAGGCCAATGTGATTATTTCGCTGTGTACTGTGAAGAACTCGATAAGATCTATCTCGTTTCAGTGGATCAAGTCGGCATTACCAGGGCAAACCTTCGGCTAGTGCCAGCGAAGAACAATCAGGCGAAGAATGTGCGGTGGGCGGGAGACTATGAATTATAGAGGAAAATCACGTGAGATTGCTTGGTAAAGAGAAGCGCGATACCA
>WNFF01002529.1_pt1 | contig 19614 bp, 16 predicted proteins | sample 5400441 | NCBI WGS metagenome assembly WNFF01 (sample SAMN13153345, study PRJNA577476) | soil metagenome | isolation source: 120 cm saprolite under Douglas fir tree site 2 hole 3 replicate 1 | place: USA:California | collected 2015-04-18 | reverse complement strand
CGACGGTCACCCGGGGGCCGATGATCGCATACGGACCGACCGCGACGTCGGGCCCGAGCTCGGCCGTGGGCTCGATGAGCGCCGTGCGATGGATCACCGGTCCGTCACGATCGCCATCATCTCCGCCTCGGCCACCAGCTGGCCGTCGACATAGCCGGCGCCCTTCATCTTGCAGGTCTTGCCCCGGAACTGGAGCATCTCCAGCTCGAAGCGGATCTGGTCCCCTGGCAGCACCGGGCGACGGAACTTCACGTTGTCGAGGGACATGAAGTAGACGACTTTGTCTTCCACGTCCTGCCCCTCGAAGTGGCTCATCAGCAGCATGCCGCCGACTTGTGCCATCGCCTCGATGATCAACACGCCCGGCATGATCGGATGCCCCGGGAAGTGCCCCTGGAAGAACGGCTCGTTGATCGTGACGTTCTTGATCCCGACGATGCGCTTCTCGCCCTCCACTTCGATGATCCGGTCCACCAGGAGGAACGGGTAGCGGTGCGGCAAGATGTCCATGATCCGGCCGATGTCGAAGGCCGGTCGCCCGGTGCGCTTGGCGGCGCGTGCCAGGGCGCGCGCCAGCGCCACGTTCCCGATGTGGCTCGGCCGTGTGGCCACGATGTGCGCGCGAATCCGCGCCCCCGTGAGGGCGAGGTCGCCGACGATGTCCGCTGTCTTGTGGCGCACGAACTCGTCGGGCCAGCGCAGCTTCCCGCCGTTCACCACACCACGCTCATCCAGGACGATCGCGTTAGAGGCGCTGGCGCCTTTGATCAGCCCCTTGGCCTTGAGCGTCTCCACCTCGTTCGCGAAGCCGAAGGTGCGCGCCGGCGCGAGCTCGCGGGCGAACAGTTCCGTCGTCACGTCGAACGTGCCGGCCTGGCGGCCGATCAAGGGATGCGGAAACTCGACCGTCACGGTGAGGCGGAGGGTCTTGGCGGGCGCGACGACGTAAGCCGCCTCCCCCTCGGTCACGGTGAACGGCGCCTGCACCGTGAGCACCGAGGGCTCGCCCCCGATCTCCACCGGGTGCGCCCGCGTGAGCGCCTCGAAGTAGGGCTGCACGCTGCCGTCGAGGATCGGCGGCTCGGGCCCCGTGACCTCGATCATCACATCGTCGATCTCGTGGGCGGCGACGGCCGCCAGCAGGTGCTCGACCGTGTGGATGGTCAGCTCGCCATGCCCGATGGCGGTGCGACGCTCGAGCGCCTCCACCTCGGTGATCCGCGCGGCGATCTCCGGCCGGCCCGCGAGGTCGGCCCGCCGGAAGACGATCCCCTGGCCCACCGGCGCGGGGAGGAACGTCGCCTGCGTCGCTACCCCGGTGTGCAGACCGGTCCCCGAGAGCGACTGGGGCTGCTGGATCGAGCGCCTCGCGTTAGGCATCCTGGCCTCGGCGCACCAGCGCCTCGAGGTCGTCGACAATCGTGGTCAAGCGGTACAGGGCCGCCTGGGCGCGCAGGTATTCCCGGTGGTTGCGGGCGGGGTACCCGGACACCGTGGCGCCGTCTGAGAGGTCGCCAATCACCCCACCCTGGACGGTGACCCGGACCCGATTCCCGATGGTGAGGTGGTCGGACACACCCGCCTGGCCGCCGAGGAAGACGTCGTCCCCGACGTGTGTGCTCCCGGCGATGCCGACCATGGCGGCGATCAGGCAGCGCGCCCCGATCCGGACGTTGTGCGCCACCTGCACAAGGTTATCGATTTTGGTGCCGGGTCCGATCATCGTGTCGTCGATGCTGCCCCGGTCCACGGTGGTGTTGGCCCCGATCTCCACGTCGTCCCCGATGAGGCAGCGCCCGACTTGGGGAATCTTGCGCGGCAGCTCGCCCCGGGTGCTCGGCACGTAGCCGAACCCGTCGCTGCCCAGCACAACGCCCGCGTGGAGGATCACGCGGTTCCCGATCTCCGTCCCGCTGTAGAGGGTGACGCGCGGGAAGAGCTCGACATCGTTGCCGACCTGCACGCCGTCCCCCAAGACACACCCGGCTCCTAGGCGCACGTTGCGGCCCAGTTGCACGTCGCGACCCAGGGTCACGTGTGGCCCGATGGACACCGGGTCCTGCCACGTGACGCCCCGCCCAATGACCGCGCTCGGATGCACCCCCTGCTGCCAGACGGCTGGCGGATAGAGCACAGCCAGGACGGTCAGCAGCGCCGCGTGGGCGTCCGGGACGATGATGCGCACCGCTGGCCCCTCGGGCGTCGTCGCGAATTCTTCTTTACAGAGCACCGCCGCGGCGCGCGAGCGGTGAAAGTCGGGAAGGTATTTGGCGCTGGCAAGAAACGAGAGGTCGCCGGGCCCCGCCCGGTCGATCGGCGCGACCGCGACGACCCGAACCCCGCCGCTCCCCGGCCCGATCAGCCGGCCCCCGGTGAGAGCCGCGATCTCCTGCGCGGTGATCGCCCGCTCTCCGTCGGCCTTCACGGGCCGGGCGCCGCTACTGCGCCGCCTGGAGGCGCTGCAGTACCTTGGCCGTGAGGTCCAGCGCCGGGTCGGCCGCGACGATGGGGTTCCCCGGAGCGTCGGCGTCGAAGATGAACGAATAGTTCCCCTCGGCGCGCAGCCCCTGGATGATCGAGTTGACACGTGCCTGAATCGGCGCCAGCAGCTCCTGCTCGCGCTGCCCGGCTTGCTGCTGCAGCGCGTCAGTGCGCTGTTGCAGCCGCTGTTGCATCCCCTGGAGGTCACGCTGCTTTTGCTGCGCGGCGGTTGGCGACAGTGCGATGCGCTGCTGGTCGAACGCCTGCACCGCCGAGTCGAGCTGCTGCTGCAGCTTCGTCACCTCGTCGCGATACCCTTGCACCTCCTTGGTGAAGCTCGACTCCGCCGCCGCGTAGCCGGGCGTGCGCTGCAGAATCTGGCGCGAGGACACGAATCCCAACTTGAGCGGGCCAGGGGGGGCCGCGGTCCGCGGGGCCGGGGCGGCAGGCGGGGAAGCGGCCGGGGCTTGGGCCGCCGCCGCCACCGCTCGCATACCAACCAGCGCCAGACACACCACAACTACACGCTTCATAAGCGTCTCCGGGGGAATGGGCATCAGAAGAAGTTGCCGAGTTTGAAGTGGAGTTTCCAGCCCGGGGCGGGCCGGCCGAGCGTGTTCAGCTTGTCGAAGCCGTAGGCGAAATCGAGGCCGAGGGGGCCAAGGGGGGAGATGACCGCGACGCCAACACCGGCGCCGCGGAACAGCCGGGTCGGATTGAACTGACTGGCGCGGGCCCAGAGGTTCCCGGCGTCGTAGAAGGTGCTCAGGTAGAACATCTGCGACAGGCGCAGGCCCACCTCACCCGTCATGCTGAAGTACGCCTTCCCGAAGGAGGTGGCGCCGGTCGCCTGCCCCGAGGTGGCGTTGACATCGTAGCCGTTGGGCGTGATCGAGAACTCGTCGTAGCCGCGCAAGGGGATGCCGAACTGCGTGCCCCCCATAAAGAAGAGCTGGTCGAAGAATGGCGAATCGCCGAACACGAACCCGGAGCGGGCCGAGAGCCCCAGTACGAAACGCATACCGCCACCGACCGGCCCGCCCTTGCCGCCCAGCCCGCCGAGGGGCGCATACCAGCGGCTCTCGAGGTCGAGGCGCTGGAAGTTGCCTTTGCCGCCGAGTGGGCCGCCGCTCTGGGAGATGCCCACGCTGGACATCGAGCCGCCGGTGGGGAACGGCAAATCGATACGGGTGTCGCGCAGGACGGAGAGGCCGATCGTGGAGCGCAGGCAGTTGGTGCACCCGAAGCGGGCGCGAAAGGCCGTGTTGGAGGCGGAGCCAATGAACGTCTGCTCGTCGAGCCCATACGAACCGAAGAGGCGCGTGTAGCGGTCGTTGAAGACCGGGAAGCCGAGCTGCAGGCTGGCGCCACGCCGGCGCAATTGGCCGAGGTCGGCGATCTGATACCGCAGCCGCGTGTCGTGAACGTCGACGGTCCCCGAAATGCGCGACTCGCGAATCCCCGGGTCCGTGTAGGAAATCTGGAAATCGTTGATGTTCTTGCCGAACTGCCACTGAAACCGGCCACGCTTGCCCTGGCCGAACAGATTGGGCTCGTCCAGACCGAGGAATCCCCCCAATCCGGTTCCCTGCCCGATCGACGCCCCGAAGTTCACGTTGCCGGTGCGCTTCTCGGAGACGCGAAAGATCACGTCGACGTCGCCCTGGTCGTTGGCCGGCTTGGTATCGGGGACGGGTAGCGGCTGATTGAAGAACCCGAGGTTGGAGATGTTTTGGTAGGACTTGATGAGGGCGTCCTGGCGGAACACGTCACCCGGGATGAGCACGATGGCGTCGCGGATCACGCGCTCGCGGGTCACGTCGTTGCCGACGATGTCGACCTTGTTGACGATCGCCGGCTGGCCCTCGCTGATCACCCACCGCAGGTCGACGACCGGCTTGCCGTCCGGCGTCGCGTGCCGGATCGCCTCAGGCCGCACCTGCGCGTAGATGTAGCCCTCGTTCGAGTAATAGGACTGCAGCTGGCGCGTGGCGTCGTCCCACTTCACCTGGTTGAAGTAGGTGACGGCCCCATGGGAGCCTTGCCTCGGGTCGCGGCGGAACGGGTTCAGGGTCTCGATCTCCTCGGTCGAGAAGCGCCGGTTGCCGACGACATCGAATGTGCCGACGCGGTAGGGTTCGCCCTCGCTCACCTGCACGACGAGCGTCGCCTTGCCCGTGCTGTCGTTGACCAGCAGCGTGTCCCCCGTCACTTGGAAGTCGGCGAACCCGCGGCTGCCGTAGAAGGCGGGCAGGCGCTCCTGCTCATCCGCCCGCAGCTTTTCGTCGTCGTATTCGCCGTCGCGCCACCACCAGAACCCTTCGGGCTTGGTGTCCATGTGGCCCACGATCTGCGGGCCCGGGACGTGGGTGTTCCCTCGGATGTCCATCCGGGCGATCGCCACCCGCCGGCCTTCGTCGACGTCGAACACCAGGCGGACCCGGCTCGAGTCTCCCTCGAACACGCGCAGCGTCCGTACGCGAGCCAGGTAGTAGCCGCTCGAGCGGTACAGCGAGTCGATGCGGCCGCGGGCGCGCTCCACGGCTGCGGGGTCGAACGGCCGTCCCTCCACGAGCTGCACTCGGTCGCGGACAGTGTGCTCGCTCAGCCGGCCGACGCCCCGGATCGCCCACTTGACGAGGGTGGGGCGCTCCTTCACGCGGATCACCAGGACGGGGGCCGCGGCCGCGGCCGCGGCGGCGCTGTCCTGCTCGATGCGGAAGTCGTCGAATTGACCGGTGGCGTAGAGGGCTTGGATTGCTTGGGCAAGATCGCGGTAGCTGATCTGGTGGCCGGGGACCAACCCGCTGGTGAGGAGCACGCTCGCGCGGCCGACGGGCGCAGCGCCCACGACCGCGATGGAGTCAGGGACCCGGCCCGCGCCCGCCCCCCCCCCCCGCTGGGCAACGCAGGGGCGCGGGGCCAGACCGACGGCGGTGAACGCGAGGCTGAGAAGGAGCCGGCGGCTCACGCCTTCGTGCCCGAGAGGGCGCGGAAGGCGAGGCGCTCCTTGTCGGGCGCCACGTCGACCTCGATTTCGTCGCCCTTGGCGAACTCCCCGACCAGGATCTTCTCCGACAGCGGGTCCTCCACGTACTTCTGGATCGCGCGCTTCAGCGGTCGCGCGCCGTAGTGCTCGTCGTAGCCGCGATTCACCAGGAAGTCGCTCGCCGCCGGCGTGAGCCGCAGGGTGAGTTCTTCCTCCCCCAGCCGCTTCTGCACGTCACGCAGCAGGACCACGACAATCTGTGCGATGTGCTCGCGGCTGAGCGGATGGAAGACGATGACGTCATCCAGCCGGTTCAGGAACTCGGGGTTGAAGACCTTGTTGATCTCTTCCTTCACCTTCTCGGAGATCCGCTCGAACGAGGCGCGGGTGTCCGGTTGGGCGAAGCCCAGGGTCTTCCCCTTGACCATGTCGCGCGCGCCGACGTTCGAGGTCATGATGACCACGGTGTTCTTGAAGTCGATCACGCGTCCATAGTTGTCGGTCAGGTGCCCTTCGTCGAGCACCTGCAGCAGGATGTTGAAGACATCCGGGTGCGCCTTTTCAATCTCGTCGAGCAGCACGACCGAGTACGGCTTGCGCCGCACGGCCTTGGTCAGCGTGCCCGAGTCCTCGTAGCCCACGTAGCCCGGGGGTGCACCGATCAGGCGGCTCACCGAGAACTTCTCCATGTACTCCGACATATCGACGCGGATCAGCGCGTTCGCGTCCGCGAACAGGAACCGCGCCAGCGCCCGGGCCAGCTCCGTTTTGCCCACGCCGGTCGGGCCGGAGAAGATGAAGGATCCGATCGGGCGCTTCGGGTCCTTGAGCCCGGCGCGGCTACGCCGGATGGCGCGCGAGATCACCGCGATCGCCTCGTCCTGACCGACCACTGAGAGGTGAATCTCCTCCTCCATGCGGAGCAGACGCGCGGTCTCGGCCTCCTGCAGCCGCGTGACGGGGATTCCGGTCCAGCGCGAAACGATGAACGCGATGCCCTCTTCGTCGATCATGGGCCGTCGGGTCTGCCGCTCCCGCTCCCATTCCTCCTGCTTGTGGCGGATCTCCGACTGCAGTTCGCGCTCCTGATCGCGCAATGACGCCGCGCGCTCGAAGTTCTGGTCGCGGACCGCGCCTTCCTTCTCGCCGTTGATGTGCTCCAGTTTCGTCTTCAGCGCGGCTACCTCGGGCGGCGGCACCTGCGTCGCCAGCCGCGCGCGCGCCCCGGCTTCGTCAATGACGTCGATCGCCTTGTCGGGCAGGAACCGGTCCGTGATGTAGCGCTCCGACAGTTTGGCCGCGGATTCAAGCGTCGCGTCGGGGATCACCACACGGTGGTGGTCCTCGTAGCGCTTGCGCAGCCCCTTCAGGATCTCGATCGTCTCGTCGACGGTCGGCGGGTCCACGATCACGGTCTGGAACCGGCGCTCCAGCGCCCCATCCTTCTCGATGTACTTGCGGTACTCGTTCAGCGTCGAGGCGCCGACGCACTGCAGCTCGCCGCGCGCCAGCGCGGGCTTCAGCATGTTCGAGGCATCTACCGCGCCTTCGGCGGCCCCCGCCCCGACCAGCGTGTGCAGCTCATCGATGAACAGGATGATGTTGCGGTTCTGCGCAATCTCGTTGATGACCGCCTTCAGCCGCTCCTCGAACTGGCCGCGGTATTTGGTGCCGGCGATCACCGCCGCCATGTCGAGCGACAGGACGCGATGATCCTTCAGCGCCTCCGGGCACTGGCCGCTCGCGATCAGCTGCGCGAGGCCCTCGACGATCGCCGTCTTCCCGACGCCCGGCTCCCCGATCAGCACCGGATTGTTCTTCTTGCGACGCGACAGGATCTCCATCACGCGCTCGATCTCCTTCTGGCGCCCGATCGTGGGATCGAGCTGCCCCTCGGCCGCGAGCTGCGTCAGGTCGCGGCAGAAGTGGTCGAGCGCGGGTGTTTTGGATTTCTTCTCGCTCTTGGGGGCCGCGGGCTGCGCAGCCGCTCCGCCGCCGCCGGCGGCGGCCGGCATTTCGCTGCCCAACAGGCGTAGGGTTTCGGCCCGCGCCTGTTCCAGATTCACGCCGGCGTCCGTGAGCACCTGCGCCGCGATGCCCTTCTCCTCCCGCAGCAGGCCGAGCAGCAGGTGCTCTGTCCCCACGTAGGAGTGGTTCAGTTCGCGCGCCTCGCTCATCGCGAGCTCCAGCACTTTCTTGGCGCGCGACGTGTAGGGCAGATCCGGGCCCGCTGCGGCGGCGGCTTTCCCCTTCTTGACCGTCTCTTCGATCTTCTGCTGGATCTCTTCGAGGTCGACGTTGAGGTTGGTGAGCACCGCGGCGGCGACGCCTTCGCCTTCGCGGATCAGCCCCAGGAGGATGTGCTCGGTACCGACGTACTCATGGTGCAGCCGGGCGGCCTCTTCCCGCGCCATCTGCAGGACTTTCCGCACCCGATCCGTGAAGTTGTAGCCGTTCATCCCCGCTCCTCACGTCCCGCCTCAACCGGCCTCGGCTTCGAGCAGCCGCCGCACATACGTGGCGCGCACCGTGGGCAACTCAGGGTCGCCGGTCTGCCGCCCCTCGAGCGCTGCTAGGTGCGCGGGCTGGGTATAGATCAACAGCTTGTTGAGCGTATATACACTCAGGCCCTTGATCAGATTCAGGCCCACCCCCAGCCGCACCCCGCTCAACAAGTTCATCGTCTCCTCGAACGTCAAGCTGCGCGCATACTTGAGGAGCCCGTACGCCCGCCACGTCTTGTCCCCCACTTCGTCCGACGCCTTCTGCAGCAGCACGTCCCGTGCCTGGGTCTCATATTCGATCACCTGCCGAACGATCTTTCCCAAGTGATCGAGCAGTTCCTCCTCAGACTTCCCCAGCGTCGTCTGATTAGATAACTGGAAGAAGTTCCCGACGACTTCGCTCCCCTCCCCGTACAGCCCCCGAAAGGTGAGCCCTACCTGAGTGAGACCCTGCAACACTTTCCCGATTTCTTTGGTCAAGACCAAGCCGGGCAAGTGGATAAGCACGCTCGCCCGCAGCCCGGTTCCGGCGTTGGTCGGGCACGAGGTAAGATAGCCAAATTCTGGGTGAAACGCGAAGGGAAGCAGCCGGCCCAGGTCGCTGTCGACGGCTTCGAGCGCCGCATACGCCTCCTCCAGCGCGAACCCCGAACACATCCCGTGGAGTCGCAAGTGGTCTTCCTCGTTCACCATGACGCCGACCGGGCCATGCACCACCAGCGCCGCGCCCGCCCGGGGGCGGGCTTCCCGGTCCAATCCCGCCAGCTCCTTGCTCACCAAGTGGCGCTCGTGCAGGAGCTGCCGATCTGGCCGGTCCATTTGATCCAGTCGGAAGGTGATGGCGTGTCGCAGGTGAGTGCTGGCTGCGGCGGCTTCCTCGACGCGGGTCAAGACCGCCGTCCGGTCGGCGTCCCGGGCGCGCTGGCCGAAGACACAGCCCTGAAGGTTGCGGGCCAAGCGAATCCGGGTCGAGAGCACGATGTGCCCACCGGGGCCGGACGCGTCGAGCCAGCTCATCCCTCCGTCCGGAAGCAACGAGAGGTCGATCATTCCAGTACCCGAATGCGGTCGCGTAGCTCGGCGGCGAGCTCGAAGTTCTCGCTATCCACGGCGCGGCGCAGCTGGTCCTTGAGGTCAAGCAGTTGGCGGCGTGGGTCTTCCCCAGCGCCGGGGGCCTGGTAGCGCTCCCCGACATGCTGACTCGAGCCGTGCAGCCGGCGCAGCAGATCGCGCAGGTGGGCGTCGAAGGAGTCGTAGCACTGGGCGCAGCCCAGGCGGCCGGATTCGCGGAAATCCCGCAGGGTGGCGCCGCAGCCGCGGCAGCGCAGGCCGTCGGTGGGGCTCGGCAACACATTGGCGGCTCCGCCCCCTTTGCCCATGGAGGCGAGGAACCCGCCGAGCGGCGACTTGAGCACGGCGACCCCCGTCTCGACGCCTTTCTGCTGGGCGCACTGCTCGCAGAGGTGGAGCGTCACCTTGGAATCATGCTCCACCTGGGTCAGGTTGATGACCGCGTCGCGTTCCTTGCAGTTGTCGCACAGCATCAGGGAATCGCCTCGACGGAGCGCACCGCCGTGAGCCGGCCGTCCTCGAGCCACAGGATCCGATCCGCCCGGGCGGCGAGCTGGCGGTTGTGCGTCACGACCACGACCGCCGTCTCGAACTCGCGAGCCAGCTGGAAGAAGATCTCGTGCAGCCGTTCGCTGTTGGCGTGGTCGAGGTTGCCCGAGGGCTCGTCCGCGAGGACCAGTGCCGGGTCGTGCACCAGCGCCCGCGCCACGGCGCAGCGTTGCTGCTCCCCGCCCGACAGCTCCGCCGGTCGGTGCGTCATCCGTCCGGCCAAGCCGACCTCCGAGAGCACCTCCTCGGCGCGCGAGCGCGCCGTCCGCTCCGCGAGGCCCGCGATCAGCAGGGGCATCATCACGTTCTCTAAAGCGGTGAACTCGCGCAAGAGATGGTGGAACTGGAAGACAAATCCTAACTTGCGGTTTCGCAGCTCGGCCAGCTCGACGGGGTCGAGATCGGCGTAGCGCGAGCCTTCCAGCCACACATCTCCGCTAGTGCACCGGTCCAGCGCGCCCAGCAGGTGCAGCAGCGTGCTCTTCCCGGCCCCGGAGGCGCCGACCACGGCGATCAGCTCGCCGCGCCGCACGTCCAGGTCCACGCCGCGCAGCACCTCGAGGGGCTGGCCGTCACCACCGGCGAAGACCTTCCGGATTCCCCGGGCCTCGAGCAGCGCGTTCATTCGTAGCGGATCGCGGGCACGGGGTCGAGGCGTGCCGCTTGGATGGCCGGATACAGCGGCGCGAGGGTGGCGACCAGCAAGCTGGCGGCGACCACGAGCAGCACGTCGAAGAACTGCGTCTGCACCGGGAGGTGGTCGATGAAGTAGACCGAGGGATCGATCCGGATCCACTGCCCGCGATTCACCATCCCACCGAGGAGCCCCCCCAGCACGGCACCGATGGCCGTCCCGGTGAGTCCGATGAGCACCCCTTGGGCCAGGAAGATGCGGCGCACGGAGGCCCGGCGCAGTCCCATTGCCAGGAGAATGCCGATCTCCCGGGTCTTGTCGCGCACCACCATGGTCAGGGTGCCGACGACGTTGAACGCGGCCACGACGCAGATCAGAAACACCACGAGGGCCATGGAGAGTTTCTCGAGCTTCAAGGCCGAGAACAGCGAGGCGTTCTGGGACTGCCAGTCCAGCGCGCGGTAGGGGTAGCCGAGCCGGCTCTCGAGGTCGGCTGCGAAGCGCTGCGCGCTCCATGGATCGGCGAGTCGCACTTCGAGCCCGGTGACGGCGCTGTCGAGCCCGGCGAAGCGCTGCGCCGTGACACGCGGCATGGCGACGTAGTTGTTGTCGTACTCGTACATGCCGGTGTCGAAGACGCCGGTCACTTCGTAGCGGTGGAACTGCGGCACGTACGCGCCGACGCTCGGGTTGAATTTCGCCCCGGCTGCCGAAATGAGCGTGACCACGTCGCCGGCAAATGCCGAGAGTTTACTGGCGAGCCGGGTTCCGAGTGCGAGCCCGCCCTCCACGTCGGTGCGTGTGGTGTGGAACCTGAGGTCGCCCTTGATCAGGTGCCGGGCGAGCGTCGTGACCGCGCGGCGTCCGGTGTCGGGGTCGACGCCAAGCACGATCACGCCCTCGATGTAGTCCCGGGTCTTGTAGATCATCCCCTGCGTGAGTACGAACGGGGCCGCCGCGGTGACCCCCGGCGTGCGCCGCACCTCTGTGAGCACGCGGTGCCAGTCGTCGAGTCGCAACCCCTCGCCATAGGTGAGTACCCGCAGGTGTGGGTTCGCGACCAGGATCTTGTCGCGCAGATCGTTCTGCAGGCCATTCATCACCCCCAGCACCATCACCAGCGCCATGACTCCCACGACGACTCCGCCGACTGCGATGACGGTGATCAGGGACAGCAACCGCGAGGAGCGGCGGGAGCGCAGGTAGCGTAGCGCCACGCTGGCCTCGAGCCGCGACGGCCAGTTGGCCCGCGCGAACAGTGCCGCGCCCCCGAGTAGGGCGAGGGCGAGCGCGCCGAGGGCAAGCGCCGAAAGGCTCATTCGGGGCGCAGCATGGGAAACAGGATGACGTCGCGGATGTTGTTCTGGTCGGCGAGCACCATGAGCAACCGGTCAATGCCGAGCCCCACCCCGCCCGTCGGCGGCATGCCGTACTCCAGCGCACGCAGGAAATCCTCATCGAGCTGCTGCGCCTCGGCGTCCCCTGCGGCGCGCAGCTGCGCCTGCTGCTCGAACCGGCGTCGTTGCTCCTCCGGGTCGTTCAGCTCGCTGAACGCGTTCGCGATCTCCCGTTTGTGAATGAACAACTCCCAGCGCTCGGCTCGGGTCGGATCGTCGCGCTTCAGCTTCGCGAGGGGCGACAGGGCGACCGGATAGTCGAGCACGAACGTAGGCTGCACCAGCGTCGGCTCCACATAGGTCTTGAACACCTCGTCCACGAGCTTCGGCCCCGTGAGGGTGTCCGCCTCGACTACCTCTTTGCGTTTGAGCGCCTGCCTCAGCTCTCCGTCCGTCGTGCGGGTGAGGTCAATACCTGCCGTCTCGCGCACCAGCGTGTAGTAGTCCCGGCGGGCGAACGGAGTCGCGAACGACAGCGTGGCGCCGTGCCGCTCGAGCGTCGCCGTGTCGAACAGCTCCCGCACCAGCCCGGCGAGCATGGCTTCGGTCAGCTCGGCCATCCCCGCATAGTCCGCGTAGGCCTCGTACCATTCCGCCATCGTGAATTCGGGGTTGTGAAAGCGCGACAGCCCTTCATTGCGGAAGTCGTGCCCGATCTCGTACACCTTCTCGAGTCCCCCGACGATGCAGCGCTTCAGGTAGAGCTCGTCCGCGATCCGAAGGTAGAGATCCGCGTCGAGCGCCTCCGAGTGGGTCGTGAACGGCTGGGCCGTGGCGCCGCCGTACAGCGGCTGCAGCACGGGCGTCTCGACCTCGAGGTAGCCGCGGGCGTCCAGGAACTTGCGGATGGAGCCGACGGTGCGGGTCCGCAGGCGGAAGACTTCCCGCACGTGGGGATGCACGGCGAGGTCGGCGTAGCGCTGGCGAGCCCGCTGCTCCGGGTCCGAGAGGGCCCCATGCACCACCCCCTGCGCGTCTTCCTTGCCGCGCGGCAACGGCCGCATCGACTTGGTCAGCAGCGTGACGCGATCCACCCGCACGGTCACTTCGCCCGTCTTGGTACGGAACAGCGGCCCCTCGACTCCGATGAAGTCGCCCAAGTCGAGGAGCCGCAGCACGGCGTAGGCCTCTTCCCCGAGGGTGTCGAGCTTGCAGAAGATCTGAATCTTGCCCGAGGCGTCTTCGAGGTGCCCGAACGTCGACTTCCCCATGGGGCGCAGCAGGATGAGCCGCCCGCCGAGCCGGTGTACGGTCTTGTCGCCCTCGTGAAACCCCTGCAGCGCGGCCTGCGCGGTCGTGGTGCGATCGTAGCGATACGCGAACGGCGCCACCCCGCGTGCGACCAGCTCCTTGAGCTTCTCCCGACGCGCCGCTTCTACGAAGCTGGTCATGCCGCCTTACTCCCGAACCGCTTGAGGAACGCCTCGATGAAGGGGTCGAGGTCGCCGTCCATCACCTTCTGCACATCGCCCACCTTGAGCTCGGTGCGGTGATCGTTCACCATGGTATAGGGCTGGAAGACATAGGAGCGGATCTGGTTCCCGAAGGCGTTGTCGGTCTTCTGTTTGTCGTGCTCGGCCTTCTTCGCCTCGCGCTCCTTCACAGCGCGCTCGTAGAGGCGTGCCTTCAGCATCTTCAGGGCCGTCGCCTTGTTCTTGAACTGGCTGCGCTCGTTCTGGCACTGCGTGACGATGCCCGTCGGCAGATGCGTGATCCGCACTGCAGAGGAGGTTTTGTTGACGTGCTGGCCGCCTTTGCCAGAGGCCCGGAATACGTCGATGCGCAGGTCGTCGTCCCGGATCTCGATCTCGATGTCCTCGTCCACCTCCGGGTACACCATCACCGACGCGAATGACGTATGGCGCCGCGACTGCGCGTCGTAGGGCGAGATTCGGACCAGACGATGCACCCCAATCTCCGCCTTGAGGAGCCCGTAGGCATAGCGCCCCTGGACCTCGAGCTCGACCCGCTTGATCCCCGCCTCTTCGCCCGGTTCCAGGTCGAGGACCGCCACCGCGAACCCGTGGCGCTCCGCCCAGCGCGTGTACATCCGCGTGAGCATCTCCGCCCAGTCCTGCGATTCTGTGCCGCCCGCTCCCGGATGGATCGTCAGCAACGCGTTCCGGACGTCGTCGGGCCCCTGCAGCATGTGCTGCAGCTCCAACGTCTCGAGATCTCCGGCGATCCGCTCGGCCTCCTCCTCGAGACCGCGCTGCATCGCGAGATCCACGTGACTCTCAGCCTCGAACAGCTCGCTCAGCTCGCGCCCTTCATCCACCCGCTTGACCAGCGCGTGGTAGGGTTCGAGCCAGCGCTTCAGGCTCTTGACCTCCTCGACGATCTTGCGAGCACGCTCCTGGTCCGTCCACAGAGCGCCCCCGCCCTCCGCCATGGTCCGCTCCAGCTCGGCCAGGCGCGCGGCTTTGGCGTCGACGTCAAAGAAAGCTCCTGAGTTCTTGGAGCCGTCGATCGAATGCGGTGAAACGCTCGGTTAGTGGCACTGGGCACCCGCTCTGCTAAGTATGAGATGAGCCGTCCGCCCGAACCCGGGGGACGGCTCTAACCCTCTGCAAATATAAGGGCTTAGCCCCGCGTTTACCACCCTCTAGAAGATCTTCTTCCCTCCCGCCAGGATTTCGTTGAGCGCCTCGTTCCAGAACGCCGTCGTCTCGGCCATATCCTTGCCGACCTGCTCGGTGTACTCGAGCCAGCTCTTTGCGATCTCGTCCTTGAACAGCTGCGGCAAGTTGCCGTCACGGATCCCTTGCTGCCGCTTCTCGGGGTGATACACGAGCATGTCCGAGATCAGCGCGCGGGCCAGCCGCCGTGCCTTTTGCTTGGGGTCCTGCACCATGAAGGGGTTCACCGCCCGCAGCGGCCCCGTCTTGCGTTGGGCTGGTCCCGCTCCCACTCCCGCTCCCCCTGCCCCAGCGGCCGGCGGCGTAGCAGCGGCGACCGGTGCCGCTGCAGGCTTGGGGGGTGGAGGTGGTGGAGAGGCCGCGGGCCTAGCAGGGGCGGCCGGAGCCGTGGGCGGCATAGCGAATTGTCGCGGGACCGTCGGGTTGCTCCCTGACGCAGGCGGTACCGGCGGCGCAGGGGGTGCGGGTAATACCGGTGCAGAAGACGGCGGTACCGCCGGACGCACCGGTGGCGCAAGCGGCGGTGTAGTCCGTGTAGCGTGCGGCATGGCAGGCTGAGCGGGCGGCATCGCCTGAGAGCCTGACGGTCGGGGGGGGGGGGCGGGGGGGGGGGGGGGGGGGGGGGGGGGGGAGCGAGCGTGGGAGCAGCTGGCCGGGCCGGAGCCATTTGCGGAGAGCGGGCCGACGACTGGGGAGGAGGCGGGGGAGTGGGCGGCCGTACGCCAACGGCTGCGGAGGAGGCGTCCACGAGGAAGACGCCGCTGCATACTGCACACCGCGCCCTCACTCCCCCTGCCGGTACTCGGGCCGGGTCGACCCGGTAAACGGTCTCGCACGTTGGACAGGTGACGTTCACTGTCGGCTAGCCCTCTTCGTCGGCGTTCGGGGCTGGATCGTGGCGGCGATCGACCACGAAGACCGAGCCCGGCTGGATCTTGGCGTAACTCTTCATCTCGGTCGCAAGCTCGCTCACTTGGGCCGGGTGCATGAAGCGCCGATGCTGGTTCGTCACGATCCCGATCGACAGCGTCATGAGCGGAACCCGGTGCAGTTGTCCGCGGCGGTCCTTCCCGAAGTAATACCCCGCACGCCGGTCCTGCTCGTTGTACTGGTAGGGGATCAGCGTGTCGAACACGAACAGCACCTCGGTGCACACCTCCGAGATCGAGGCGATGGGAATGACGACGATGAAATCGTCGCCCCCGATGTGTCCCACGAACCCCTGCCCGCCGAGCATCCCTTTTACCACGTCGTGGAGGATGCGTGACAGAATGTAAATCACCCGATCGCCGTCGTAGTAACTGTAGCGATCGTTGTATTCCTTGAAGTGATCCAGGTCGGCGTAGCAGACGGCGAACTGTTCCGCGGTTTCCATGCGCCGCCGGATCTCGCGCTCGATCTCGGTGGTGCCTGGCAGCCGGGTGGACGGATTGACCGCGACGTCCCGCTGGGTCCGGGTCACGAGGCCGTCGAGGCGCCCCGCCTGCTCCGCGGGCTCGAACAGCGGCGTGATGACCTCGTCGGCCCCGGCCGCGAACCACTCCCGCACGCGATCGGTGGAGTGGCGCCCGGCAACGGCGGCCAACGGCACGATCGCCATGTACGGGTCGGACTTGAGCCGCGTGCACAGCTTGAGGCCTTGGTCCTTCGTGCCGTCGGCATCGATGAGCACGAGGGAGGGGAGCGCGCGCAGCACCATCTGCTCGACCAGGGCGGGATCGTGCACGGGGACGACGGTCAGTCCCTTCCCGTCGACCCACCGGGCCACGAAGTCAGGGACGGGACGACCAGCCGGCGAGAAGAAGAGAATCGTCGGGCGCGTCCGCACCTGCCTCCTCGCGTAAGGGTCGAGCGCGCCTAAACTTACGCCGCGCTGCGGATGGTGTCAAACAAACCACACGACGCTCGTCGTGCGGGTGCACGCGGCCTCAGTCAGAAGGCGAAGCGCACGTGCAGCAGGGCGTGGCGAGGTCCGAGCGTCGTGCTCAGCTGGGCCGGGCGCCCGGCGGCGGCGCTGAGCCGATTGGAGATCAGCGCATCGATCGCGCTCACGAGATGGTTGGCGAGCAAGAGACCCACCTGGTTCTGGGCCTGCCGGAACGCGTCATCGCTGCGGCGGATCGCGCGCCGATACTCCTGCTGCTCGAGCGCCGCGTCCCGCCACGACCAGAGGAAGTTGGGACCGACCGCCCGGGTGAAGTAGAACTGCAGCGCACGCAGGTACTGCGGCGAGCCCGGCGGTGGCGGCACGTTGGGGTCATCCCAGAAAGTGCGCCGGGCGAGCAACCACATGGCACCGTTATAGGTCGCCGGGTCGCCCTCGGGGACGAAACTGGGGCCGGTGCCGCGGTTGAACGCCCCGCTGGAGCTGAACTCCCCCATCTGCTCGAAGTATTCGAAGGCGGTGTCACGAACGGCTGGGGACGGCGCATAACTCCGGCGCGCCACGTCGAAGGCAAGATCCCGGAGGCGGTCGGCCTGCTGGTGCGCCACCTGGTTGAGCCGCACGAACTGAGACAGGAAGAAGAGCTCGCTAGCGAGGTAGAGCGCGCCCCGGTCCTGCCCGGCGAGCAGCTGGCCGCTGCCAGGCACTACGAGGGAGGCGGCGGGCCGCACCCACAGTCGCGCGCGAAGCGGGAGGGGTGAGGGGGGGGTCGTGTCGACCCCTTGTGCCGCGGCCCAACCTGCGCCGAACGCGGCGAGCACAGGAACCGCGCCCAGCACGCGCGCGCGTGTACCGGCCCAAGACCTGCTTCGGGCCATCAGAAGGCGACGCGAAAGGAGATGAACGTCGGGTTGGGGGTCACCAGCCCACTGCCCTGCAGGAACGGTCGCGCCAGGTCAACGCCGATGGCGCCGCTCGTGATCCCGAGCCCGACACTTGGTCCGTTGAGCCCAGTGCCATTGCTTGAGAACGCGTAGCCGCCCCGGACACGGACGAGCCGCTGGTAGCCGATGTCCACGCCAAAGCGCATCTGGGGCGAACCGACTTGCCCCCACGGGCTGTCCACGTCCGCGGCGAAGCGGACGTCGAACCGGTCGCCGCTGCCACCGCCCCCGAGGGGGCGGAAGTTCACCGAGTAGATCGCGCCGAACACGACACGGGCGGGGAGCGGGTCGGCTTCGCCGTGGTTGTTGACTTGCAGCTGAAAGCCCACGTTGCGGACGGCGATCCCGACGCGCAGCGCGCCGCGGGGGCCGACGGTGAACTGGCCGCCAACATCGAGGGCGTGGGTGACGGCGACACGGCCCGGAACCCGACGGCAGTCGCCGCTGCAATCGACGCGGAACTCCACGAGCTTGTAGGTAATGCCCACGGCGAACGTGGTGGTGAGCTCGGTGGCGTAGGCGGCGAGGACTTCGAGGTTGCGCGGGGCGACGCGGGCGATAGTGGTGCCGGTCGAGTCGTTCACCTCCTCGTCGCCGTAGTCTACCAGATAAATGGCGCCCCCCAGCACGCCGATCTTGCGGCTCGGGAAGAAGACCGTCAGCGCACTGGTAGTGCCCGCGGCGAGGTTCGCGCTGTGCAGGGCGAACTCCCCCATGGGGAGCGTCGCCAGCCCGGCGGGATTCCCGAAGGCGGCCTCGCCGCGTCCGTCCAGCGCCCCTGCCGTCTGGCCCATGCCCACGACTTGCGCGCCGACGGGGAAGAGCAGAAACAGGGCGCCTGAGTTCAGCACCTGGCCGACATCGGTGGTCGCTTGGCCCGACAGTCGGGCTGCCGGACTGACCGACAGCAGGAGCGTCAGCAGTGCCCTCGGTCCGAGTGGCCGACGTCCGTCAGAGCGGCTTCGCCTCATCGATCAACATGATGGGGATGTCGTCCTCCACGGGGTAGCGGAGGCGGCAGGCGTGGCACACCAGCTCTTCGGTGGACGCCATGCGGTGCTCGAGCGGCCCCTTGCACTTGGGGCAGACGAGGATCGCGAGGAGGTCGGGCGCGAGACTCATACGGCATATCCCAGGCGTTTGAGCGACGGTTCGTGGCGCCGCCACTTGGGGAGCACCTTCACGTGCAGCTCGAGGAAGACCTGCGCGCCGAGCAGGGCTTCGATCTTCGCGCGGGCGGCCTGGCCGAGCGCTTTGATCGTCCGCCCTCCCTCCCCGATCACGATGCCCTTCTGGCTTTCCCGCTCAATGTAGACGATGGCCCGAATATACACCGGGGTCGCGCCCTCTCGGAACTCGTCGATCTCCACCGCGACGCTGTAGGGCAGTTCCTCGTGCAGCAACTCAAACGCGGCTTCGCGGACGAATTCGGCGGCGAAGAACCGCATCGGCTGCGTGGCCATTTCATCCGGATCATAGTGGAAGGGCCCCACCGGCAGCCGCTCGCCTAAGGCGTCGAGGAAAGCCGCGAGGCCTTCTTTCCGAGCGGCTGAGACCACCACGCCGGCGGACGGGTGGACCGTCGGACGCTCGGACGGCGGAACCAGATCGGCTTTCGTGTACACCGTCACCACGGGAGCGCGCGGTGGCCGCTCCAGGCGCGCCACGGTCTGGAGATCGGGAGCTGGATGTTCGCCGAGCGGATGCAGGTAAGCGATGAGGTCGGCGTCGGCGATCGCCCGCAGCGCCGCGGCGCGCATGGCGTGATGGAGCGGGTATTCGGGCTCGAGCAGTCCGGGCGAGTCGGTGAAGATGAACTGGCTGTCGCCCCGGGTAAGCAGCCCGACGACCGGGAGGCGGGTGGACTGGGGTTTGGGCGAGACGATCGCGAGGTGCTCGCCGATCAGCGCGTTGAGCAGGGTGGATTTGCCAACGTTGGGACGGCCGGCGAGGGCCACGTTCCCGCAGCGGGTCATGACCCCAAAGCTATCATCCGTCCGCCGTGGGCCGTCAGGGCTGAGGCTGATCCCAGGTGGCTGATCGTGGAAATGACGAAGCCCGCCCCGGCGAGCCGGAGCGGGCTTCGGTGTTGAAGGCTGGCGGCGGCCTACTCTCCCACCCCCTCGCAGGGGCAGTACCATCGGCGCTGACAGGCTTAACGACCGTGTTCGGGATGGGAACGGGTGTGGCCCTGTCGCGCTAGTCGCCAGCCAAAGGCGTTAACTGACGCGTGGTGGGTGGTATTGGGAAGCACACGATATGCCATCGAAGAGATCAAGCCTCACGGGCAATTAGTACGGCTCGGCTCAAGCGCTCGCGCGCCTTGCACCTGCCGCCTATCAACCTGGTAGTCTCCCAGGGCCCTTTAGGAGCCTTACGGCTCGGGAGTGTTCATCTTGGGGAGGGTTTCCCACTTAGATGCATTCAGCGGTTATCCCCGCGCGACATCGCTAACCGGCGTTGCGCCTGGCGGCACAGCCGGGACACGAGAGGTCGCTTCGTCCGGGTCCTCTCGTACTAC
>WNFF01002096.1_pt1 | contig 19615 bp, 15 predicted proteins | sample 5400441 | NCBI WGS metagenome assembly WNFF01 (sample SAMN13153345, study PRJNA577476) | soil metagenome | isolation source: 120 cm saprolite under Douglas fir tree site 2 hole 3 replicate 1 | place: USA:California | collected 2015-04-18 | reverse complement strand
TATTACAAGTCATAAAGAGCTGGCGCGTAAGCTTGAGGCGCTAGAACACGAGTATGATGAGCGCTTTAGAGTTATCTTTGATGTGCTTAACCAGCTCACGGGTCCATCTGAGGAACCCGATCGCCCACCCATTGGTTTTACGAGTTAAAAGCGTATTTGCTAGATATAGTCTCGGCAGCTTAAAAGAAAACCCGTATTCCCTACGGGCTTTTCGGTTGCTAGGGACCGAGTGCATGATCGCAGCCGCAGTTCATGGGCGGACAGAATTATGCGGAAGATCGACAATGTGTTCGCAAAATGAGTACGGCCGGTTTGCCGTGAGCAATCAGAATCTAAATATCAGCTCCAGCAATATGATTGATTCCCGCAACTCAAGCGAACAGAGCCACGGTCAAATGAACCGTGGCTCTGTTTCATTTCCCGAACACCAGTGTCGATCTTCCGCATGATCCTGTCGGCCCACTGAACCGCGGCCGCAATCATCGCGTCTGTTCGTGGACTACCCTGCGGTCCGCCAAATAAGTCATCGGCGGTGTTCAAGTGTCGCGCGACCAGGATGCCCGCCACGATCGCCAATACTCGTTTGCGGCCTTCGTCCATTCGGGACATTGTATCGCTTTCGCCTTTTGTTCGTCTACCTAAATTTGCCCGCTTGGTGGGGCAAAGGCCACGCATTCGCATGTCAATCTGTCTCTTCCTGGGACGTCCTTGGTGGTATGAGAAATACGAACCCACCCATGTCTATTGCCGATGATATCGAACGGATCGAGCGGGTGCTCTCGGTCACAGAAGTGGCCCGGCTGCTCAGCCTCTGCCGGGCAAGCGTCTACCGATATATTGACACCGGCATTATTCCCGCGATCCGGATCGGATCGACCCTTCGCGTCGACCCCAAAGCGCTCGCCGAGTGTCTTCGTCGGCGGACGCTCTTACCAGAATAGGAGAGTGACCCGCGCGTTCGTACCACCACGCTATTTTCCTCCGATTCTTACTCTTTTCAATTCACGCTATTCGTTAAACCATTCCCGTTGATCCATTCGAGCACCGTGCAAAAATGTTGTTTACCTGCTGTAATACTCGTCCGTCTCGTGCCGGTTTCAGGTACCGCATGGTGGAGGCTAGGTCTTTGTGTCCCAGAAGGACCTGGAGTGTGCGCAGGTCCACGTTGCCTTGCAGCTGCATGGTTGCGTAAGTCGCCCGAAATTTATGCAGGAACCAGTGCTCGCAATACGGTCCCTGGCGGCACTGCCCTTTATCCGTTTTGCAGGACCCGCAATTGAGCCCCGCCGTCCAGGCGATACGCTTGAGCGTGCGCAGGAAGTGCCGATCAGGCTGGCCCGCGGGAGCCGGGAAGAGGAGCCTTGAACCGGAGCCGATCGCTTGGCGATGCTCATGCAGGCTTTCCATCAGCGTATCCGGTAGGGGTACCTCGCGCTCCTCCCAGTTTTTCGGCGTGAATCGCCACTCCGGCTTCGATTTGATGCGGGCAAACTGCCTCGGGCTTACGTCAGTCCAACAGGTATGGCGCACCTCGGCGTCGCGCATTCCGGTCATGAGAAAAAATTCAAAAAGAACGCGATTGCGCAAGTCGCAGGCGGCAAATAGCCTGTCCAACTCCTCAGGTTCATACGCTTCCGGATCTTGTTGGACGTAGCTAGGCCAATCGCCCTTCTTCAGCAGTCCTGGAATGTTGTTCGCCTTGAGGAACTGCGCTACGACCGCCAGTTTGTTGTGGGCCGTCCGGGGATCGTGACCTTTTTTACCAATGAGAAACGCGGTGAAATGCTGCAGGTCGGAGCGATCTATTTCCTCCAGATAGCGCTTGGGACAGGACTCTTGGAAATGCTCCAAAGCCTTCCGGTAGGCTTGATACGTTTTCACCTTTTTGCCCGTGGATGGGCGATACAGATCGAGGTATTCACCGCAAGCCTCGCCCAGGGATCTCTTGGGTTCTCTCGGTGCTTGACGCACCCCAATGCCAAGCACCAAGCCCTTAAGATAATGGACATGCCGGTCGAGGGCCGCTTGAGCTTCAGAAGCTTCTTTGCCCACTGCCTGTCGGCGGCGTTTGCCATTTTCATACCATTCGATCGAGTAAAAGCCTTCCTGGTGCTGCTCGGCCCTGCCATGGACCAAGACGTAGTTCGGCCGGACGCTGCCATTTTGCAGCCAGGCAACCGGATAGTAGCGCCACCCGGAAGCGCCTTTGACGTGTTTTAGAAGATTCGCTCGTTTGTTCATAGCCAGCGGAGCCTTTCACAAATGGACTCCATCGGCTAAGACGCCCGGGAAGGGAGGTTTTGACGGTCAGGTCGAAAAATAGAATCGAACGTGGAATCGAACCCGGCTAAGTATGAGCAACAAAAGGACTGGCGGAGAGAGTGGGATTCGAACCCACGTTACCCTTTCGAGTGGCGGAGAGAGTGGGATTCGAACCCACGTTACCCTTTCGAGTAAACACGCTTTCCAAGCGTGCGCCTTCAGCCACTCGGCCATCTCTCCTGAGGCGGGTTTGCTGCGGGAAGCGTGGGCAGCAGTACACGCCCAGACTTCTGGTTCCGCTTTACGATTCTATGGCTCCCGGACGGGAAACCGCAACTTTGCCATCTGCCGGGAGATTGTGAAGAGTGTTCTGATACTCACTTGCACGTTATGCTTGGATTGTCTGCCGCAAGTTTAAGACAGGCTTGACGCTGTTTTGCCCGTCTCGCTGCCTCAGCTAAGCTGTCACTTAGAACTGAAGACACCGCTGGGGCGGAAACAACTACCGTGTTGCGATCGGCGCGCGTCTGTTCCGCTTGCGGCGTTTCCTGTGTAGCTGGAACCGAAGTAACCACGGAGGCTGCCACCATTACTGGCTGTGCCGGTTTTTCAGCCTGCAAGGGCGGGGCAGCGGGTGGCTCTGACTGGGCGGTGATTCTGCCGTGCTGTGCCCAGTCGGAAAGTATCAAGTTGCAGGCATCTTTAGTGGCGTTGTTCACAGTCCTGGTGGTGTTAGAGCCGAGCACGTCCCCAGTACGATTGGCCACTTGCATCTGATTGTTGGTACGCAGTAAGCCACGTTTCTGCTTGGACTCGCGGGCCAGCATCACGGTGTAGTCCGCCGCAGATTGATTAAGGGTGACCCTTATGCCAGAGCATTCCCTTTGTAAGTCCTTTGTCACTTCCATACTCTCGTCGTGAGAGTCAATTGTGCTCTCGGCATGTCCAGTTCTAAACCAGCGATTGCCGCCGCTGCTGGCGTTGGTGGACACGTTCTGCGTCCCCTTGCCGGCGACGAAGACTCTTGGCTTATCTTGAGCCACAGCCAGGGTAGCCATCCCGATTGCGAGCGCCATCAGAATGCGCTTCATAAAAGTCCTCGGTAACCACCATACCGCTTTTCCTGAGGCTCTTAGGAGAGTTTTGTAGAGGCCTCAACGCCGGCAGGCGACAGCTCCGGTGCGCTGCCATTTCCGGATGACGGCTCGTGGGCGGCTGGGACTTTCGCAGAACTGTCCAGAACCCGGTTGTGCAGGCAGAACAGCGCCAGCTCCAGCCGGTCAGCGACACCCAGCTTGTCATACACTTTGCGGAGATAGTTCTTGACCACCTGTTCGGTGGTGCCCACGCGCAGGGCGATTTCCTTGTTCTTCATGCCCTGGGTTACGCAGGAGACAATGAGCGATTCTTTGGGGGTCAATTGCACCTTGGGCCGCGGCGACATGGGGCGCACGCCTTGCGTGCGGTAGGCTTCGAGCACCCATTGAATGCCACGGCTGTCAAGCCAGGGATGGCCCTCGGAGACTTTGCGCAGGCAGTCCACCAGTAATTCCGGTTCCACTTCGCGGGAAACAATTCCATGTGCGCCCCGGCGCAGCAGCTCCAGGGTAAGTTCTTCGTCGGGTTCCGGAGTGACCACCACCAGGCGGAGGCTGGGAGTTTGCCGCAGCAGATCGGCAACCGCCTCCACGGGATTGGATGACAGTGCAGACTCAAAAATCAGGATATCGGCGGTAAATTTTTTGGCGGCGGAGAGCGTTTGGGAGATGGTTTCCGACTGCCCGACCACCCGAATGTCGTCTTCGAGAGCAAAGATTTTGCGCAGGCCGGCTCGGTAGATGGCCTGGGAGTCCGCGACGATCACGCGGATGAACTGGCCGTCGCTTTCGTGCGGCTGTTCCACGTTCATCTCCATGCTGGCGGAAGGGCTGGCCATCGGTTTCCTTGCTTACCGGCGTTCAAAACGGTATTCATCGATGACGACACCGACTCCGCGGCGGCCATCTTCTTCAAAATTGCGCACTACGCGGCCGCGGCAATCGAGTTGCACGTCCGCCTCTGCTCCCACCACGTCCGCGGGCAACGAGATGGTGAAGTCCACTAGCGAACCGATGGGCATTTCCGAGTCCACTCGGAACAGCACGCCATTGGCGGAAATGTTTTGCGTCTCGGCCAGGTTGTCGCCGGACTTCGATTTCACCGAAACCGGCAGCTTGATGGGAAATCGCACCGCGCTTTGCATATCGGGATAACGCGCGTGGCTAGCTTTTTTCTGCGCCGGTTCCGGAGTCACGGTTTCAGCCGACACTGACGGCGAGTCTGGCTTCCGAACCTCGGCCCGATCTTCGGCTTCGGCGCCGGAATTCCCGTCCTCCGCAAATCGCCCATAATTCGCCATTACGTGACGCAGATTACACCCCCGAACCAGGCTGCAAAAGTTACGGAAGTCATGGAACTAGTAGGCGTAAAGCCTTGCACATCATGGAATTGCGGGAGAAGTCGAGGCTCTTGCAGCTTGGAACGATCCAGATGAGATGCACCAAGCCGTGGCGGGGCTGAAGGCTGACGGCCGAGGGCTGCGAACTCCTTTAAAACTTCGTCACTTCGGTGAAATTGAAATCGCGCACTTTCATCGGCGGGGCTACCATGTCGAAGGATTCCTCGCCGCTGGCTCGTACCGGAGTGCCCATCGCTTCGACATTTGAAAGCATGTGAATCAGACTTTCGTTGAAGCGGAAATTCAGGATGCCGTGGCGGACCTGGCCATCCTCCACATAGAACGTACCGTCGCGGGTCATGCCGGTGAGAATTTTTTCGTAGGGATCGACTTCCCGGATGTACCACAGCCGCGTGACTAGCACGCCACGTTCGGTGGATGCAATCATCTGGTCTATAGTCTTTGGGTCTTCGGGCGTGCCGAACACGATGTTCACGGGCGCTTCTCCCATTTCGTTGGGGAGGGAGAAACCGTGGCCCGTGGCCGTCACGAGACCAACCTTGTCCTTGTGTTCGGACTCCTTCATCTTTTCGGCGGTTGCGCGCGCATACACCAGGCGCTTAACCACTCCATTCTCGACCAGATGCACGCGCTGCCGGGGGATGCCCTCGCCATCGAACGGCGTACCTGACTGGAGGGGGTGCGCCGCGTCGTCCCAGACGTTGATATTGGGGCCAAAGATTTGCGCGCCCACGCGATTGTTCAGGAAGGAACGCTGATCAAGAATCGACAGGCCACCGAAATCGAAGAACATGAAGCCCACCATGTCGAGCACCGCCGCCGGTTCCAGAATGACGGTGTACTTTCCCGGGGGAATTTCGCGCGGGCTGGCGGATTCGAGAGCCTTGCGTGCCGCAATCTCGGCCAGAGCGGCCGGGTCCTGTTGGCTCACATCGGGATAGTTCGCCTTCTGCCATCCCGAGGAATCGCCCGCCAGCATGGTAATGGAAATCTCCGAGGAAGTCTGAGTGTGCCAACCGGTGAGACCACGTGAGTTGAAGATGCCTTCCACCCCTTCCGCAGCAGAAAAAATCCCGGCCGTGGTGAGCTTGTGCCGGTCGGCGACGCTCACGATCTTCTTTACGCCATCGGCGCGCAACTCAGGCGTAAGCGCGGCAGTCTGCGCAAAATAACGGCTGGGAAAGGCCCGTGTGGCGCGGGCACCCTCGCCCGCGTCCGGCATGGGCAGCAAATCGGGATCGGGATGTTGAACCTTGGCCAGACTCTCCGAAGCCTGCACCACGCGCTCCAAACTCTCATCATCGTACTTGTTGGTGGTAGCCCGAGCCGTCCTGCCGTCGAACGCGGTCCGCACCGAGATCCCATAATTCTCTTCTGCCACATTTTGATGAATAGTGTTATTGGCAAAACGAGTAAGCGCGCTCTTGCCGCCATAGACCAGGGCTTCGACCTCATCTGCAGTCGAGAATTTCTTGATGCGGGAAAAGATGTCGGCGGCTTGATCGGACGTCATCATTTTGAGTGCTTCACCGGGTATTTATTCATCCCTTGCCAGCGGTGTCAGGATCCGTTCAATGAAGATTTTGCGGGCGGGCAAGAAAGAGGACTTCCCGGAACCGCCTTAGCGGAACTTGGCTTTTTTGCGCCCAGGGTCCCGGCTGAGGTGCTACGTATCCCTTCTGAATCACATCGTGCGTCGCCACGAGTATGCTGCAGACGGACCGCCAGTGTTCCCAGGTTGTTAGGTCAGCCCAGGCCGACAGATGCGCTGGCTCTGGTTCCGGCAACCTAGACTCCGCGGGGCCGCTGCTGTCAGTTTTCGAGTGTAAAGCGGCATCATATTTCGCCGGGGTGCTTTCGCCCTTGTCACAGAGTAGGGAAAGCGAGACCTGTCGATTCGGCCGTGGACACCGATTCCTGACATCGATCAAACGGATCGTTATTCTCTGGGTGCGGCAGAGAGCGTGGAGGGACAGCAGTAAGAGCCAAACCAAGTATCGAAAGGGACCCATCCTGCTATCGTTTCCATCCATCGTTGGTGTCACCTGGTGCCACGCTAGCACCATTAAGTGCCTTTGTACGCACTTCCAATTTTCACTGCTCGAAATCTCGCCGGACTTGCTCCATGCCCTGTTCCCATCACTTGCTGCGGCTGGCCTTTGCCGCAGTGGGGCGTGCCCCACAGCGTCCATTCATCGCGCGAGCAGATTGCGTCCATCGAGTTCCAGAAGGTAGTGGTGATTCCGGAATAGGATGGGTTTTTTAACATTCGCGTGCGCTTGCCGCTTTTGATCTCCCATCCCGCTTCGCAACCGAACTGGAAGTTGTAGCGCTTGTCGTCGATTGACCAGGAGCGATTGGTCTCCATGTAAATGCCGTTGTCAGTTGAGGCAATCAGTTGGTCTCGGGTGAGCGGTTTTTCGCCGGGCAGAATACTGATGTTGGTCATGCGGATGATGGGCAGCCGGTTCCAGCACTCGGCGCGCAGAGTCCCGCCAGAGCGATTTGCGCCAATGGTGTGCGCAGTTTCACGCGAGCTCAAATATCCTGTAAACAGGCCGTTGGTAATGATCGGCGTGCATTGCCCGGGAACACCTTCGTCGTCGAAAGCGAACGTGCCGAGGCCCGGGCCATGCTCCTGGCGCGCGTCAGCGACGATGTTTACCAGGTCGCTGCCATAACGGAGGGTGCGCAACTTGTCCAAAGTGAGAAATGAGGTGCCAGCGAAATTTGCCTCCATGCCCAGGACGCGGTCGAGTTCGATGGGATGCCCGACCGATTCATGGATTTGCAGTCCAAGCTGCGAGCCGTCCAGGATGATATTGAAGACGCCCTCCGGACATTGGTCGGCCTTCAGCAGCGCCACCGCTTCTTCGCCCACCCGGCGGGCATTTTCCACCAGCTTCAGCTCTTCAATCAGTTCATATCCCTTGTTTTGCCACTGTCCCCCGTACGAGTTGGGATAAGAGCGTTTCTGGATCTCGCTGCCGGCAAAGGCGTGTGCGGCATATCCCCCGCCAGTGGTGTATTTCGTCTGATGGATATTGGCGCCTTCCGAAGAGAAGAACCACAGTTCCTCGCGCCGGAAATTCAGGTTGGTCTCGGCCAGGGTGACGCCCGGCACGGAGCGCAATTCCGCATCAATCTCCAACAGCAACTCGATGTTCTGCTCGACGGACGTGGTGAAAGGGTCAATCTGAAATGGCGAGGTCCACTCTGCGGTGGCCGGCTTCTCCGGGGCCATCTGGATGTCGCGTTGCTTCACCCGTGAGGAAGCCTTCGCGATTTCCACCGCACGCACGGCGGTACCTTCGACGCCTGCCCGGCTCAGATCGTCCGAAGCAGCGAATCCCCAGGCCCCATGGGCAATGACGCGCACTCCAAAACCGAACGACTCCGAAACCGAAGCGCTGCCCAGCTTGCCGTTTTTCGTGGAGAGCGCGCGGTGGCGATCGTCGGTAATACGGACATCGGCGTAGGAGACGCCACGCAGCGCAGCGGAGTTCAGGGCCCACGAGGCGATGTCTTTCATGGCAGAAATCTAAATCTAACACAGACGCGCAGAAGCCGACGGATGGCGTCTTGTACAACAGACACAGATGTTTGCGGCAGAGTTATACTCGTCGGTGAAGAACCCGGTTGCCCGCATTTCGAGCTTGAAACCAACAGGAGGCTCACATGGATCGCAGAGAATTTCTAAAAACCGCGGCGGCGGCTACCGTTGTGACGTCGTTGAGCGACAAAGGGGCGCTGGGCGCCGACTCTTTTCCCTATCGAACACTGGGCCGCTCCGGCGAGAAGGTTTCCACGGTAGGACTCGGCGGCTACCATATTGGCCACCCCGAGGACGAGCAGTTGAGTATCCGCCTGGTTCGCACCGCACTCGACGACGGCATGAATTTCCTCGACAACTGCTGGGACTACAACGGTGGCCAGAGTGAGATCCGCATGGGTAAGGCGCTGCGGGACGGCTATCGGCAGAAGGCTTTCCTCATGACCAAGATTGACGGCCAAACCCGACAAGCCGCGACTCAACAACTGGAAGAATCTCTCCGCCGCCTGCAAACCGACCATGTTGATCTATTGCAATTTCATGAGGTGATTCGCGAGACTGATCCTGGGCGGATTATGGGCGCCGGGGGTGGCATGGAGGCAGTGCTCGAGGCGAAAAAACAAGGCAAGGTTCGTTACATTGGTTTTACCGGGCACAAGAGTCCCGACATTCATCTCAAGATGCTGGAAACCGCGTTCGCGCACCAGTTCACCTTCGACGCGGTGCAAATGCCGCTCAACGTCATGGACGCTCACTACAACAGTTTTGAAAAGAAAGTTCTGCCGGTGCTGGTGAAGCACGGGATCGGTGTGCTCGGGATGAAGCCGATGGGCGACAGCATCATATTGCGCAGCAAGGCAGCCACTCCGGTCGAATGTCTGCACTACGCCATGAGCCTGCCCACCAGCGTGGTCATTACCGGCTGCGAGTCAATCAAGATTCTGCAGCAAGCGCTCGATGCGGCGCGCAGCTTCAAGCCGATGAGCCAGGAAGAAGTTGCCCAGCTACTCGCGAAAACCGCTCCGGCCGCGGCCAAAGGAGAATACGAACTCTACAAGACCACGCACAATTTCGACGGCACGTTCCAGAACCCACAGTGGCTGGGGTAATCGTCGAAGCCGACGATGTCGACCTTGGAGCACCGCGCGGTTTACCGCTGCAGGTGCTAGGCTTCTTTGTACCGGCCGTTGCTTTTGGCCCGCGATTTGTGCGGTCGGAACGATGTACCACACGTCCAGCATCATCAGATACACCGCCACAAAGTTCATTCATTCCGCTACGAACAGGTTTTCGGCGAAGGGCCATTCCTGATCGATCCACTGCGCTTTGCAGAAAAAACCCGCGTCTTTGGCGATCTGTAGTGGTTCCGTCCGGCCGTACTTGTGACTGCTCTCGGTCCAGATCGTCTCGCCTGGGCGGAACGGGACCGTCAGTCCCGCGCGGTGAATCGTAACGCTCTGACCTCTCCTGGACCGCAAGTGCATCTCCACGCTGCGCGCCCCTGGATTGAATCTGGCGACGTGCTCAAATTGTTCCAGAACGAAATCGGCATCGAGTTCACGATTGATGCGGGCGAGAAGATTCAGATTGAATGCCGCCGTGACTCCCAGCGGATCGTCGTAGGCCGCCAGCAGTTGAGGAATGGGTTTTTCCAGGTCCGTGCCCAACAATAGCGAATCGCCCGGCTGCAGGATACGACGCATTTCCCGGAGGAATTTCGCGGCAGCCGGTCGGTCGAAATTTCCGATCGTGCTTCCCAGAAACAAGACCAGCAGGCTCTGGCCGGGGCGACGCCGCGCCGCCACCTCCAGTAGGCCGTCCAAGTACTCGCGCTCGAAGCCCACGATACTCATGCTTTCAATGTCGCCGAGTTCGCGTTGACACATGGCCAGCGCGGTGGGAGAAATTTCGATGGGAAAATAGGAAATATGTTGATGGCGGCAGAGTGACTTCAAAATCCAGCGCGTCTTTTTGCCGCTGCCGCTGCCCAGTTCCGCCACTGCCACCGGCCCCGGAACCTGCTCCGCAATCTGATGCGCGTGGCGCTGTAGCAGGCGCTCATCCGCCCGGGTCAGACCATACTGGGGTAGAACGCTGATGACTTCAAACAAAGCCGATCCCACATCGTCGTAAAGATATTTGGAAAGCAGTTCTTTCTGCCCGCTGCGGGTGAGTCCGGTGCGCACGTCGGAGGCAAATTCCAGGACCGGATCGGCAGTAATGGCGTGGGTCAGCATGAAATGCCCCTTGTGATTCATCTAATTGCTCACGCAGCGAAATCCCGCATAGACGTACTGATAATGCGGCTGGAACCAGTTGCGGAAAGAACGGCGAAGCATACAAGCAGCGGTGCGGGCGCTGCCGCCCTTCATCACGTAGTGCTCACCATCGAAGAAATTGGCGGAATAGCCGGGATAAAACTCAAACGGCTGAAAGCCGGCGAAGGGCGCAAACGAGCTTGCCGTCCACTCCCATCCGTTTCCCAGCAGATCAGCGACGCCGAAGGCACTCTTCCCTTGGGGGAAAGCTCCGATGGGCGTGGGATCCCAACGCTCGAAATCAAAATTTCCGAGCCGGCTCTGGGGAGCTTCCGCGCCCCACGGAAATAGCCGCTCCGTTCCATATTCCTGTGCCTGCGGCGTGCCGTACGCGGCTCGGTGCCACTGCGCTTCGGTGGGCAACGACTTCCCTGCCCAGCGCGCGTAGGCGCTGGCTTCCGCCTGACTCACATAAACCGGCCAGTCGAGCGGCAGTGGAATATCCTCAAACATCGTCCGGTAGTGCCATGCGCCGTTGATCTCGCCATTTGCGCGGCTCCAGAAAACCGGGTGCGAGATTGCTTGCGCGGCTTTCCAGTTCCAGTCAGCGTTCTTCCACAAGACCCGGTCCTCATATCCCCCCGCGCTCATGAACTGGAGAAACTCGCGGTTGCTTACTTGGTACTGATCGATGGAAAACGCCGGCACTTGGACGGTGTGCGCTTCGTACTCGTTGTCCCATCCAAAGTCGTGCCCGCCAAGCAAGTTTGCCTCGCCCCGAGAAAGACCAAGCATCGCCGAGCCCGCGGGGATTTCCACCATGCCCGGAGCGACTGGACGCACTTTCAGTTCCGGCAGACGGGGCTTTCGAACTTTGTTGTCGTGCGGCAACTGGTGCAGCATGTAGGCAAGTGTTTCCGCGTGCATGACCCGGTGTTCGATGGCCACGTTCAACAGCAGCCCGGGGGAAGATTCTTCGTGAGCATGGAACGCCGCCGCGGCCAGACCGGCGTCAATTGCCTGCCGGGCTTGGCTTACATAGTCGCGCACGCGTGTAAGAGAGGGCCAGTCGGCGGGCTGGTCCGAGGGCAGTCCTCCGTCAACTGGGTCGATGCCGAAGGCAAAGAGTTGATCAAATTCCGAATGGAAACTGGTTCGCCCGAAAACTCGCTCCCGGAGGAGGTTCCAGTCGAACGCCTCCAGATGCCCGACGTAAAAGATGAAGCGATGCCGCTCGGGGATGGGACGCTGGTAAAGAAATTCGGGCCTAACCAGATCAAACAGACGGTCGCTCTGCGCCCGCGCCTGATCGAGACGAGCAAGCAATTCGTGCTGGACTGTGGCCCCGTCTTGCGCAGCGAGCATCTGCAGCCCTCCTCGTAGTTGATACCGACGAATTCAGCCCAGGACACCCATCCTAGGAACTGTCAACCTATCAGATGACTGAATCAGCGGAAAGTTGCTCGCTTGCTGTAGACTACGGTCAGGCAGAAGAAGCCGGAAATATCCTGGGGACTACTAGACCACCGCCGCCTGATATTCCTCGTACACGCCCTTGAAGTCGGTAATCTGGTGGTTTCCCTCAAAGTGCCAAATGCGGGTCGCTACTTCATCGATCAAGTCCTCGTCATGCGTGACCAGTAGCACGGTTCCCTGATAGCGCTGCAGTGCAATATTGAGGGCATTGATCGACTCGAGGTCGAGGTGGTTGGTGGGCTCGTCGAATACCAGCACGTTTGGTTTTTGCAACATGAGCTTGCAGAAGAGGAGGCGGGCAGCTTCTCCACCGGAGAGGACTTCGGTGCGCTTGTCGCCATCTTCGCGGGGAAAAAGCATTTGCCCCAACAGGCCGCGAATCTCTTCGTGCGAGGCCCCGGGGTCCCATTGATGAAGCCATTCGAAGGCGGTGGTCCCGGCCTCAATCAGCGCCTTGTGATCCTGAGCGAAATATCCCACTGCAGCCTCGTGTCCCCAGATGACTTTTCCGTCGGTCAGAAATGATCCGTCGTAACCGGTGGTTTTGCGGAGCTCGCCATCTGGAATCGTGGGAGAATTGGCCAGGAGAGCGTTCACCAGTGTCGTCTTGCCAGCGCCGTTCCGGCCCATCAACGCGATCTTCTCTCCGCGCACTACGCTGGCTGTGAAGCTGCGAATCACCTGGGTATCGTCGTACGACTTGCTCACGCTTTCCAGCTCCAGAACATGCTTGCCGGAGGGGCGTTTCTGTTCGAACTTCAGGAACGGACGTTGGATGTTTGACCTGGCGAGTTCAGTGACCTGCAGGCGCTCCACCTCTTTACGCCGCGACTGGACCTGGCTCGAGCGAGTACCGGCGGAGAAGCGCGCGATGAACTCGTTGAGCTGTGAAATTTTCTTTTCGCGCTGGGCGTTCTGCGATTCAATCTGCGACCGAATCTGCGTCTTTGCCACCACCATGTCGTCATAAGTGCCGGTATAGGTGATGATGGTTTCGTAGTCGATGTCGGCGATGTGGGTGCAAACCCGATTTAGGAAATGACGATCGTGCGAGATGACTATCACCACGCCGTCATATTGATTCAGAAAACCCTGCAGCCAGTGGATTGAATCCAAATCGAGGTAGTTGGTGGGTTCGTCGAGCAGTAGCGCCTGGGGATGTCCGAAGAGAGCCTGGGCCAGCAGCACGCGGACTTTTTGTCCACCTTGCAGCTCACCCATTTTTCGTTCGTGCAAGGCATCGGGAATATCGAGGCCTTCGAGCAAGATGGCCGCGTCGCTCTCAGCGCTATAACCATCTTCCTCCCCGACGATGCCTTCAAGTTCGCCCAGCTTCATGCCGTCCGCGTCGGTCATCTCCGGCTTGGAATAGATCTTGTCACGCTCCTCCATGGCCGCCCACAAGCGCTTGTTGCCCATGATGACGGTATCGAGCACGCGATAGCGGTCGAAGGCAAACTGGTCCTGGCTCAACACGCCAAGCTTTCTCGGACGCACCACAGTCCCCTTCTGCGGCTCGAGTTCGCCGGTCAGCAGGTTCATGAAGGTAGACTTGCCGGCGCCGTTCGGCCCGCTGAGGCCGTAGCGCTTCCCCGGCGTAAAGGCTGTGGATACCTCGTCAAACAGAACTTTGGCGCCGTAGCGCATGGAAACATTACTTACTGAAATCATGACTTTTACGGGAACTGCGGGAAATTGCCCAATGGGCGGAGACGCAGCTTCTGTATTAAGAATATCACGACCGAAGGCCCGGTCCAGGTGTTCCGCGCTTGTAGTGGGTTACTTCCGGGATGTCGGCCTATGAGGCCATCCCGCCGCGATGATCATTTCTGGGTAGGCCATGATCCAGGCACAATCGCCAGAGTAACCTGGCGAACCATGTCCGTTTTTCCGACTATACGTCCGGTGGTACACCGATGGGGCTCCGTAAACCACGTTGATGAAGGGCGTTCAACGTGCGCACTCCCGGTTGCTCTGAGTGAGGCCTTGATTACGGCAACTGTCGTTCGTAGAGACCTGTGAAGATTTATCGCGGTGGGGTGTTCAATCGTGACCAACCCATTCGGTCTGCAGCCTGGGTGGCCGCATTAAGGTCTGCATCACCACGCAATACTGTTCTGTTTTCTCTCTCAATCCGCGCAGTTGGTCCGGGGTTGCCTTAGGCGCAGCAACGTCAAAATCAAGATGAATGCTGGCAAAGCCGACGGGCACGTCTTTTGATATGCCAAGGGTGCCGCGAAGATCCAAATCCCCCTCCACCGTGACCTCAATGCGTTCGGTTGGTATGCCCATAGCTGTAGCCACCATCTGACAGGTGATCTGGGCGCAAGCCGCCAGAGCCCCAAGCAAGAGGTCGCCGGAACAGGCGCCGGTACCGCCGCCTCCGACTCCCTTGTGGGCCTCGGCCTGGTAGATGGCACGTCCGATATCGACCGAGCATGCCACAGGAATATCCGTCTGCACGCCTTTCGCGCGGAGAGTGATTTGCGAGGCCTGTGGGTCATCGCGGTATTGCTCTTTTAGCGGCTTCTGCAGCGATCGAAGATCCATGGCAAACCTCATTCTTACTTATTCGTTTATTCTTGGCCATTTTTCGTTGACCGGGGCAGCTTCGGCCAAGCCGTCTTGAAGCTGCTCCATCTGCTTGCTAGGATATGCGCATCAGGGGGACGCCCATGCCAAAATTCGTCATCGAGCGCGAAGTCCTGGGGGCCGGAGATCTATCCGACGCCCAATTACGGGAAATCTCCCAAAAGTCGGTCAACGTTCTGAAGGGAATGGGTCCCCAGATCCAGTGGCTCCATAGCTATGTAACCGGCGACAAGGTGTACTGCGTCTACCTCGCTCCCGACGAGGCGACCATTCGAGAACACGCCCAGCGCACAGGCCTTCCTGCCAATCGCGTCTCCGCCGTGCGCCGACTTCTCGACCCGGCAAGCGCGGAGTAAGCGCTGGCTGAACCTTCCGGGCGCATCCGGATTTGCTTCGCCATCGCCATCAGCCCGCCCGGGCGCCGGGAGGGCCGACCTCGGGCATCAGCACCTCCTCAATAGCTTTCTCGACCGGCATAGCCCAGCCTTCTAACCAGGCCGTCACCCCTACCGTGTTGGTCAGTGCCTGCCGTGCCGGGTGGAGACTTGCTTCTAGTTTGGCTTGTTCCGCCGGCGTGAGCGGAGCGCCAATATTTTGGCGCAGCGCAGCGGCTGCGCCCGCCAGCCGCAGCGAACGCTCGGCTTCGAGTTGAACCGCCGCTGAGCACGCGAAACACTCCAGGAGGCGCGCAATTCCGCGTTTATGATCCAGTTCCTGGAAAATTTTTATGCTTTCCCTGTACAGAGAGCGCGCTGTGGGATGATTCCCCTGTTCTCTCGCCAAGCTCCCAAGATCAGCGAGCGTGCCAGCAATGCCCCAGCGGTCACCGAGTTCCCGAAAAATTGCCAGGCCCTGTTCGTACAATCTCCGCGCCGCCGCGGAGTCACCCTGATCGCGAGCCACATCCCCCTGGTAGTTCATCGACCAGCCGACGCCTGTCCGATCTCCCAGTCCTCGGAAGATTGAGAGACACTCCGCGTAAAGGGAGCGCGCGCGGGCATAGTCACCTTGCAACTTGACCACATTTGCCAGGTTACTGAGAGAACGAGCGACAGCCTTCTGGTCGCCCAATCCTCTCCACAGCACCAGGCTTTCTTCGAACAGCGAGTGCGCAATTGTGACGTCACCCTGGTCCCGAGCAAAGACCGCCAGTGCGTTCAGAGAGACGGCGACGCCCTGTTTGTCATCCCACTGTCGCGCGATGTCTAGACTCTCCCTGATGAGCACATCCGCCGCGGCGTAATCTCCCTGCTCGCCCGCGAGTACGCCTGCGGTAAAAAGCGCGCGAGCGCGCGCTTTCGTGGGAGCTGCTGCTCCTGCAAGCTTCAGCAGCTTGCCCAGCCCGTCCCTGCCTTCGGCAAGATACTCGCGCATTTCCCAAAAGCGAAACATGGCCGCGCCGAGACGCAGGCCCCACTCCGCATCCCCGGTTTCGGTCAGCCACTCAAGGCCCGCGCGAAAATTGTCGTGTTCCAACGCGAAGCGCTCCAGCCATTCCGCCCCTTCCGCGCCGCACGCCGTAGCCTCTTCTTCCGCTAGCACCAGGCAGTAGGCGGCATGGGCGCGCTTCGTAAGGGCCTCCTCGCCGCTTGCTTCCAGTTTTTCCAGAGCGTACTCGCGAATGGTTTCCAGCATCACGAACCGCGATTCACCCTTCGCTTGCTCGACCTGCTGCACCAGGCTTTTGTCCACCATGGATGCCATACCGTCGAGCAGGTCCAAATCAAGATCACCTTTGGTGTCGCACACGGCTTCCGCACCTTCCAGATTGCATCCACCCACGAACACCGATAATCTTCGGAAAAGCTTCTGCTCGGCAGGGCTCAGCAGATCGTAGCTCCAATCCATGGCAGAGCGAAGCGTCTGCTGCCGCTGCGGCAGGTCCCGCGCACCGCCCGTCAATAGCTGCAACCGGTTCGCCAGGCGTGTCAGCATGGAAGAGGGCGAAAGAACTTTGACCCGGGCGGCTGCGAGCTCGATCGCGAGAGGCAGACCATCCAACCGGGCGCAAATCTCGGTGACGGCGGGCGCGTTTTCTCGATTAAGCGCAAAATCTGACTTGGCAGCGACGGCGCGTTGCACGAACAGCGCGACTGCAGGGTACTGTGACAGGACCTCAAGCGCAGGCATGGACCGCGAGTCCGGCAGCGCAAGCGGCGGCACTGGAAATTCATGTTCTCCGTACACGTGCAGCGCTGCGCGACTCGTTACCAGGACTTTAAGATTAGGACCTATGTCCAGGAGCTCTGCCACTGTGGGTGCCGCCTGAATCAGGTGCTCGAAATTGTCCAGCAGGAGCAGCATGGGTGCGCGCAATGAATCCTGTAAATTCTCCTTGAGTATTTCGAGCGGCGACTGACCTCCCGCCACCCGGATCCCCAACATCTGAACGATCACGGAAGCGATCAAGCCCGGATCGCTTACCGGGGAGAGCGGGACAAAATGCCTGCCAGCTGGAAAACACTCGACCAGGCCACTCGCCACCTGCACCGCAAGACGTGTTTTGCCGATCCCGCCTGGGCCCGTGACCGTGACCAGGCGCACACCCTCACGCAACAGGAGTTCTGTAGCGGCAGCTACTTCTTTCTCCCTCCCCACAAACCCCGTCCGCTGCACGGGAAGATTGGTCGGGCGGGTTTCCACCTGCTTAACGGGCTTCTCCCAGAGGCGGTCGCGTATGGCTGCAAGTTCCCGCGCGAGATCTCGGGAAGAGGCGTAGCGCTTATCGAGCTCTTTCGTCAGACACCTCTCGATGACCCAACAGAGCGGAGCGGGAACGTCTGGATTCTGCCCTCCAATCAGCTCGGGCTGTTCCCGGAGAATGGCCACCAGCGTCTCCGCTGCTGTGCTTCTCTGAAAGGCGCGCTTGCCGGTCACCATCTCGTAAAGCACCGAGCCGAACGAGAACTGGTCTGACCGGAAATCCAGCCGATGGCCGCTAGCCTGCTCCGGTGACATGTATTCCACCGTTCCCAGAACCAGGCCCAGTTGGGTCTGCCGCGCCAGCGTAGTGCTCATATCCGACAGCTCTCCGTTGGGTGGTGCAAGCTTCGCCAGGCCAAAGTCGAGGATTTTGACGACGCCATCGTGAGAGACCATCAGGTTCTCGGGCTTTAAGTCCCTGTGCGTGATGCCCGCTTCATGGGCCTTGGCCAGCCCCTCGGCAACCTGCGCGGCAATTTCAATTGCTTTTCGTATCGGCAGTAAGCCGGAAGCAAGCAGCTCGCGCAGGGTTTTCCCCTCTACCAGCTCCATCGCAATGTAGTGGGTCGAAGCGTCCAGTCCGAGTGCGTAGATAGTAACGATATTGGGGTGGTTGAGAGCAGATGCCGAACGTGCTTCCTGCTCGAAGCGGTGCAACCGATCACTGTCGGTGGAGAATGCGGCGGGCAGAATCTTGATCGCAACACTGCGATCCAGGCGCGCATCCCGCGCCCGGTACACCTCGCCCATCCCGCCGGCGCCCAGGGGGCCGACGATCTCATAGGGGCCGAGTTTAGCGCCAGAGGTGAGGGCCATCCGTGCCCGGCATTATATTCCTAAGGAATAACCTTATTCTTAAAGGAATGGCCTTGCAGCGGAATCCTCCCGATTCTGGAGCGATGGCCGCGTAATCAGAAAAGTATCCGGCCGCTGGCCACACACAGGTTCTGGGAAGCGTCGGACGAGGTTACGGGGCCGGCAACCCTTCCCTGACTTACCGGATGGGGAAGAGTCGCCCGTCATCCGTCCACAATGGCGGCAAGCATGGTTTTCAGGCTCCCGACCAGGAATTTCACTCCGCTGCCGCTGGCTCTTTCGCTAGAAACTCTTTTGCGGTAGTGACTTCAGGGCGATCAGGGTCAGCGTTCTTCCAGAGTGTCAGGAATTGTTGATAGCGCTGATGGGCCGTGGCCTTGTCGCCGGTTGCCTGCGCCGCTCGAGCGATGCCGTAGATGGCCTTGGGGCGCCGGTTGCCTGCGCCGCTCGAGCGATGCCGTAGATGGCCTTGGGGCGCCCCGGAGTCCGTTTTAGAGTTTGAACAAATCGTTCTTTGGCATCAGCGGGCCGATTCAACTCCATCAGCAGTGTGCCAAAGAGCTCGTTCGCGGGAATGATCGGATAGGGAGGCTGTGAAAGGCTGTCAATCGAATCTTCGATGGCGACTGCTTCTTTCATCTTCGCAATTGCTTCATCTGCATTCCCAGCGGCTTTGGCGGCGAGCGCTTCTGCCTCTTTCGCCTGCATCGTGATGATCTGCTGAGCGAACGGATGTTGTCCGGGCTCCTTCGCGAGCAAGACCAATTTCCCTGCGGCAAGCTTCGCTACGGGAGCGTCCTTGTGAGCTGCTGCTGCCATCGTTTCCAATTGCAGTTTCACCGCCACGAAATCTCGCGAAGGAACAAGCAGCGGAATCTTCGCCGCAGTGTCCCAGTCTCCGGTTTCGACAACGTAGCGCGTCAGCATGTCAAAGTACCCATAAACCACGCGGTCCGGTATGGCATAAATGGTCCGCCCGCGCACGTGCCGCGCTTGTAGCTCTGGAGTGTCGGCCGATGTCTTCTTGCCGGTCAGCGCGTCAAATTGCGCCGCGATAACATCAAGCGTCCGCCGGGCATCCCGATAGCGGCCTAACTGCAGGTAGGCATATTCCAGATAGTTGAGTGAATGGAAATCGCGCAGGGAGCCGGATTCTCCCGCACGCTTTACATCAGATTCAGAGGTTTGCCAAGCCTTTTCGTTTGTGGCCGCCGACTCATCCCAATACCCCAGGCGAGTGAACATGTGGGAAGGCATGTGTAAGGCGTGCGGAACTGCGGCGGCCACTTTGGCGTATTTGCGTGCTGCCTCGAGTCCTTCCTCAGCATGTTCCGGATCGTCATACACATGGATCAAATAGTGCAGCACACCGGGATGGTCCGGATTGTGGGCGTAGACCTCCTCGAAGAGCTTGGCTGCCTGTGTCTGGCGCTCAAAACCCTTCGCACCTTCCTTGATTGCCCCCAGAACGGCAAGGCCGTAGAAAAGCTTGGTCTC
>WNFF01001367.1_pt1 | contig 19615 bp, 19 predicted proteins | sample 5400441 | NCBI WGS metagenome assembly WNFF01 (sample SAMN13153345, study PRJNA577476) | soil metagenome | isolation source: 120 cm saprolite under Douglas fir tree site 2 hole 3 replicate 1 | place: USA:California | collected 2015-04-18 | reverse complement strand
GGCTGGCGGACGGCCGCCACCCCGGCGATCGGCGCGACAAGCGCCTTGACGGTCAGCGCCGGCAGCGGCATCGGGTCCGGCGCAGCGCCGGCGGCCAGCTCGCGCGTCGCCGCCACGGCCTGGGCATGGATCGCGACCGTATCGCACGCCGCCGCCGCCCCGGACGGCACGGCGGCACGCAGCCAATAGAGGCCGTGCGGCAGACGCCGATCGGGGTCGGTGGGCGGCAGCGCGAACGCCGCGATCCCAGAGTTGATCAGCCCGCGCGTTCCGTCTTGAAGGATGGCCTCGCCCGGCAACGGAACCCACCCCGCGGCGTCGAGCACGTTCCACACCACGGGTTGAGCTTCGGCGTCGGGGTCGGCGCTGCCATCCGCCATTTGGAACAGCAGCGACAGGGTTTCCGGCGGCTGCAGGCCGGCGATGCCGATCAGCAGCTCCCCCTCATTGCTGTAGTCGGGCAGCAAGGAGAAGCCGCCAGCCGCCGCCCGCGCTTCCGCCACCCCGAACGGATGGACGTGAAACACCATGTCGGTTGCCGGGCCCGGCTGGTAGGTTTCCATGCGCAGCTCGTGCCCGGCCACAAATTCCAGCGCGAAGGATTTCAGCTTCGGCGTGTAGGGCTGGCCGACGGCATAGTTGGCCGGATCAATCTTGGTCGTCGTAATATGGGCCGCCACATTGGCCGAATCGGCGGCGAGGCTGATGGCCTTGGTGGCGACGATCCCGGGGTACTCCTGATGGCCGAACCCGATCGGCGACAGCTCCAACCGCAGCGCGCGCGGCATGTCGCGTACCAGCGGGGCAGGCCCCGGGGCCGACGGCACCGTGTACGGCGCGAGGCTGTCGGTGACGGCGGCAATTTCGATCGACCGCGGCACCGTCGTATCCTGCTTCTTCTGGTCCGCGCTCACGGTGAAAAGCGCAGCTGGACCGCCTTGCGGCGTCACCACCGTGCCATCGACCAAGCCGACATTGGCAGAAAAAATGCCGTTTCCGGGCAACCCATAGGCGGCGTAGTTCGGGCTGAGATCGGGGGGCGCGTCCATCCATTCGAGCCGCAGTCGCAGCGACCGCAGCCGCTTTCGAAGCAGGTCGGCATGTCCGATCCACAGCATGGCGCCGGCGGCGGGCCGGGCACCGAACGGCTCGAACGGGCGCTTGCCGTTGATCGAGCCGGTATCGTTTTCCAGCAGCAGCGGCGTGATCGGGTCGCCTTTCAGTGCCGGCAGCACATAGGAGCCGGCCGCCGCGCGAAGATGCACACGCGCCAGGCGCAGCGTGCGCAAGCGCGGGTAACGGATGACGAAACGCCCCTGCACCTGATCCCAAATCTGGTGCGGCGTGATGAGCACGGCTGGCCACGGGCAGTCGGCCAGACCTTGCCCCGACGGCAACGGCGCAATCGGCGGCGCGCCGGCCGGAAGCGTTAGCCGCAGCCGCAGCCCGAGCAGGGTGGTTCCGTCCGGAATCGGTGCGATGTCATCCAGCTTGGTGTAGTCGGCGGCGGCGCCGTCGAAGATCTCGACGCCGGTCGGAGTGATCCAGCCTTTCTCGGTGCTGACCTGAACCGACAACGCCGTCTCGGCGGGCGCGAGCAGCGGGCCGCCGCCGTCGTCGCAAAATCCCAGGCTGATCGTGATTTGCCGGGCGCCGATGCTCAGCCCGAATAGCGGCGAGCCGATCGCCAAGCCGATGATCTCCGGCGGCGGCCGATCGGCCGTCTGCGCGTCGGGCGCGGTGCCGAATGTCCTCCAGCGCGGGGTATCGCCAGTGGCGGGCTGCACGATGGTGGCGTCGGCGTAGGCATACAGATTGAGCCAGTCCTCCCGTCGCGGCAGCGGATCGGGCATGTGCGTCCGCTTGCGCCACGCGCGCTCCAGAATTTCATACGCCTGGGTCCATTGCGCCGGCGTGACCGCCGCCGGCGCGGCGGCCATGGCCCCGAGCACCGCGAGTTCGGCCGGCGACATGACATCGGTGAATTCCGCCAGCAGAACGCCGGTCCCGGCGCCGGTGGTCTCCGCCGCGGCCTGGGCCAGGATCGCGTGCAGCCCCGCCGCCGGATCGGCCGCCGCCTCCCGGGTCTTGCGCAGCGCGTCGCGGCGCGCGGCGAACACTTTCTGCCGCCTCGCTTCCCTCAGGGTGCCGTAGATGTCCTGCCAGGTGTGGTCCCGGACCTGCACCTCCGGCTTGTCCGCCGTTCGGATCATGGCGGCGAAGGTCTCCGCCGGCATGAACATGTATTGCTCCAGGGCCACGATCGCGGCCGCGTAGGCGTCGATCGTGGTGGTGCCGGTCGGGGTGAAATCGACCGGCCCGATCGCGGCCGCCATGTTGGCGGCGAAATTCGTTGGATCGGCAGGCGTGAAAGGGAATTTATCGTCCTTGAGCTTGAGGCGGGCCGCATGTTCCAGCAGCGAATTGACGACGCGCCAGTCGGTATCGGACGCGCGCTTGAGGTCCATCATGGCCACAAATGTATCGACGCTCATGAACAGCTTCTGGACGATGGCGTTCTGAACATCCTGGCGGTACCGCTGCACATACAGATCGTCGACCGTCGTGATTTCCGGCAAGCCCGACAGATTGGGCGCGCCATTGAGGGCGATCGCCAGATTGGCGTTGAAATCGCGCGGGTTGGCGAAGTTGAACGTGAAGCGCGGATCGTTGCGCTGGGTGCGGCCCGCCGCTTGCAGGATGCTGTTGATCTTTGCCCAATCGCCGTCGGCGGTATCGCGCGCGTGCTTGCGGGCGATGAGCTGCCGCAGCTCGAATTGGCGCAGGAACAGAGTGTTGGGCGCGAACTCCACGAGGGACGCGAGCGAATCCAGCTTCGAGTAGGTCATCGGCTGCCCGCCATACGGCGGCAGCGGCCCGCCCGGCAACGGCTCGCCCAGCACCAGCGACAGCATGGCGAGGAAGCGGTCCTCCTTGGTCCCGACCGGCGCGGTCCGGGCTTCCGCCAAGCCGATGATCCGCTTGTCGGCGAACACCGACGCCAAACTGGCCACCCGGGCGCGATTGGCGACCAGATCGCTTTCGGTGCGATAGAACCGCTCCCGCTTGGCCGCATTGCGACCGGCCGCGAGGCGCGTGCCGGCGGGAATCTCGACCGCGTCCGTTCCGGCGCTGAGGTCGAACAGCACGAACACCCGGTCCGGCTCGGGTCGCCGGGGGGCCAGCCGCAGAATCTCCCGGAAATAGTGGTCGAGGTGGCGATGAGTCAGCCCGTTGAGGGCGTCCCGCGCCGTTGCGAGCAACCGCAGCAGTGTGACGAACAGCACGAAATGGGGCCGGCGCAGCCGCGCATCGGCGTCCGGCCGCGGATTGTCGAGGAAGTCGAGGATCTGATCGTCCGTCAGATCGGCGAAAAAACCCGACCAGTCACCGGCGGGCTCGTTGTCCGCGTCGTAGTAGACAAGTTGAGTGGCATGCGCCCGGGCGAGGGCCAGCAGGTCCCGGGTGGTCCGCTCGTCCACCCCGATCGCCGCGGGATCGAGCGACGCGCTGACTCGTGCCGCTTGGCTGGTGCCGTCACGGCGCGGTGTCGGGAGCTCGGCGGGGGGCGGCGCCATGGCTCAGCTCGCCTTCACTGTGGCGTCGGCCGCCACAAAGCTGCCGCTGCCGGAGTAGGTCGGCGTCGAGTCGGGCATCGGCGATCCCGGGCCGGGCGGCGGCTGCATCGCCGGCGCCGTCACCGAGAAGCGCGCCGTGAAGCTCGATCCCTTGAGCAGCAGCTTGGTGCCGCCGGTGCTGGTGGTCTGGGCCCGCTGGTCGCCGGCCAGTGATGCGATCGTCAGCGTGCCGGTCCCGGGGATCGAGTATTGCCCGGTGAAATACACGCAGCCCGGTACCGAGACGCTGCTTTCGTCGCCGGCCACGCAGGCCGCCTTGCCGGTCACCCGCGCCGGCCCGCTTGCCGTGATCGGCCCCGGGCGCACCGCCACCGTCGCGGCGCCGAAGCTCGGCTGGAAATTGGCCAGATCGCCGTCGATGAGGATGAGATCGCTCACGGCAGCCGCCCCGCCGCCTCGTTGAGGTAGAACGGATAGACCAGATTGAACCGCGTATTGTTGGCCCGGAGGGTGTAACGCACGCCGATCGTGATCTGCCCGGGTGAGTCCCCGTTTTCAACGACCTCCACGCCGTCCAGACGAATGCGCGGCTCGTGATACAGGATCGCGTCCGTAACGGCGCCACGGATCGAGGTCAGCAGGGCTTGGTCGACCTCCTCAAACATGTAGTGAGACAGCTCACACCCGTAATCCTCCCGCATCACGCGCTCGCCCAGCGCGGTGCCAAACAGGATGGTCAGGCTCTGGGAGATGTCTTCCTCCCCGGCCACCATGGCGACCTCGGCGCCGCCCGGACCGAATTCCGGTGGAAACGCCCAGCCGCGCCCCAGATAGGTGGCGTCGCCGGTCATGTTTGGCCCTGGCTTGGGGTAGGGTGGCGCATCGTCATGCTGTGTCCGGTTGCTGGCGATCAGTTCAGGTCGATGGTGCTGCCGGTGACCTTCACGGTGCCGCTGGCCTTGAGCGTGAGGTCCTTGCCGGACTCGATCGTGATGCCGTTCGTATCGAGCGTGATCGTGTTGTTGTTCTTGTCCTTGATCGTGATGGTCTCGCCATCATCGTCCAGCACCACCGTGCGGCCGCCCGGCGTGCTGATGGTGACCGAGGGTTTGTCCGCCTCGGAGAACTCAAGGCGTGCACCCTGTTTGGTGACGATTCCCTTTTTTTTAATGTCCTTGAACCCGTCGGGCAGAACGTTCTTGCTCCCATGCAGGCGGCCGAGAACCACCGGATAGCGAGGATCGCCGGCCAGGAAGCCCACCAGCACCTCGTCCCCTTCTTCCGGCATGAAGCAGAAGCCGCGCTTGTTGCCGGCATCGGGACTGGCGACCCGCGCCCAGAGCGACCCATCCGTCAGGATGGCCGGCACCGTCACCTGCACCCGGCCTTGCTCGTCCGGGTCCTCAGTGTCCTGGACGATGCCGACCTGCAGGTCGCACATCGGCGGCAACAGCCCACCCGCCGGCATGGCGGCGAGATCGGGCAGGCGCCCCACCGGATCAGGCGACAGGCCGAATTGCAGGTCGGTCGAATACCCCCGGGAATCCAGGCGGTGGCGCACACCGGTGATCAGTGCGTTGCCGTTGAACTGGTCGCCGAAGCCTTCCAGTTTCTCGACTTCCATCGGCTGGACGTCCGGCAGGCCCGGGACCGTCATACGGCCCCGGATCAGCGCGAGCCGCGCGCGCGCCATGCGGGATGTTGCCCAGGCCCTGGCTTCGGCGGCGGGGAGGGGAACCATGTGGGTCACGTGGGCTGGTCCAATGCCGAGCGCCTCGCCCACCGCCTTGCCGGCGATATTGCCCTGGGGCAGTGAGAGGACCTCGGCGTCGGCCGGATCGGCTGCGGCGAGTTGGTCGGGGTCCCAGACCACGGCGGACAGGCTCGACGTCTGGGTGGCGGCGTCGAGCTCGAAATGGATGTCGGTGATGGCGTCGAGACCGAACGAAAATGTGCGTGCGGCGGGGCCGCTGACTTCCATTTTCTTCAGCGACAACGTGCCGTCCTGCACCACCACCACAAGGCTCAGGGCGTCGGCGCGGGAGAGGATGAAATCCCAGTCCGTGCATTCGTATTGCACCAGCGTCTTATGAACCGGCTGCGTATCCGGCGCATCGCCGAGGGTTAGGGTCGCTGCCTCGACGATGTCCCGGATGGCATCGGAGTCGGCCATGTCGATCCAGACCTTGCTATGCCGCGCGCCGGCCAGGCAGATGGCCTTGTCCTTGATCACGGCTTCCAGCGTCGGCACGCCGTCGCGGGTGTGAACCGCCAGCCCCGTTACCACGCCCTTGAACACACTGACATCGTTCCCATCGGCTCCACCCAGCTTGATTTCGACCTCGGCGGCCGGCGCGAAGGGGCCTCCGGCCATCAGCGGCGTTTCGCTCAGCAGGATGCCGGGCGCCTGAACAAGCACCATGGCGGCCGGAATGCGATTGACCGCGAGCGTCACATCGATCCCCAGCAGCGCAAACGAGGATTCAAGCGCCTGCCCGTCGATCAGGATCGTGGGGATGATGAACCCGTCCGACACGATGCGCTCCTAGCGGGCCAGCGGGGGGAAGATCAGGGTCTTTCCGGGCGCCAGTCCGCGGATATGGTCGAGCCCGTTGGCGCGCGCGACCCGGAGCACCGGCGCCGTGGAGCCGTAGACCTCGCGCGTCATCAGCGGCAGCGTGTCGCCACCGCGCACGAGCCGGGCGTGCGAAACGTCGGGGGAGGTGAGCGAGAACAGGGCTTGCTGTTTGGCGACATCATCGTCGGAGGTCAGCGTGATATCCAACTCGGCGCGCAGGGCGGACCCGTCCCGGTCGAAGCTGGTATAGTTGACGGTCACGCTTGTCAGGCGGCACGGGAAGACGAACTTGCCCCATTCGACCCGCAGAAAGCTTGGCTCGTGCGAGTCGCTTTGGGGCTGATGAGCGATGGCGAGGAAGTTATCGACTCGATCTTGCACCGTCTCGGGGCTCGAGAACAGATTGACCAACCCCATCTCTTCGACGCCGGTGCCATCGAGCAACAGATTCAGGCTGAGGCTGCTCGGCTCCGTACTGACGAAGGTCGCCCTTTGCGTTGCTCCCCCGAGGCCATTCCCGAGCTTGAACCGCGTGCGGTAGGTCTGGCTCAAGCTCTGCGGATTGAACATCGCCTCAAAGGGAGATCCGGGGTGGATCTCCGAGGATTTGTCCCGCGTGACCTTCTTGAAGGCGAAGATCTTCAGTTTTTCCAGCTTGAAGAGGTCGGGGAACGCCATCTTCAACGTTCCTTTTCGCGGCGCAGGACGCGGAGCGTCTCATCGACACAGGCCTGTACCAGGGCCTCGCGATCACTCTCGGCCGCCGGCGTGCTCGCGGGCCCCTCGGTCTGGCGGGCATCGACCACGGCGCGGATGATCAGTTCACGGATTTCGATCGGCATGGCTTTAGAGCCTCAGGATTTGCATGCGGGTGTACGCCAGTTCCATGGTGTCGATCACGATGCCGTTGCGCCCCGCGTCCAGGTCCGACGTGGACCAGCGCACCGGGAACGTCTTCATGAACATCCAGCCCGCGGTCGGCGCGCCGCTGTCGTCGAACAACGTCACCAGCACGTTGGAGGCCGAGAATTTGAATAGCGACAGCGCGATGTTGAACTCGATATCGAGCGGGGAGATCAGCGCCGCGCTGCGTTCGAGCACCAGATTCTGGTAGCCGACGGCCTCCGGGAACCGGTGCGCGTAAAGGTTCTGGCCGCCCTCCGTGTGGGTTTTCAACGATACCGTGGCGCCGAGCCCCGAGACCTTCTGAAAGCGGATGTCGATCGGGTTCGGAATCAGCCCCCCGACGAAGAAGAAGACACCGAAGCGAAAGCTGAGCGGGAGGTCGCTGACGGGCATGGTCAGACGTGCTCGACGGAAATGCCGCTGGCCAGCAGCTCGAGTGACTCGATGGCGACCTGATTGCCGGCCGCGTCGAAGCTGGGCGCGCCAAGCTTGACCGGAACGGCCTCCTTGATGTGCCAGACCACGACGGGTGCGCCCGCCTCATCGCACAGGCTGATCGCAATCGCCCGCGCCGTGGGCGGATCGGCGGTCAGCCAGTCCGACAGGAACGTGTCGCTCGGCGTGGTGCCCTTCTTCAGCGTCACCGTGGTGTGGCCCGATTTGGGAACGCGCGTGACGTCCTCGCCCTGCCAGCGGCTGAAGCCGTGCCGGTAGGTCACGGTTTCGTATTCGACGGCGAGGCCGGAAACCTCGGTGAAACTTGCCGACGCGGCGTCCACCGTCACCCGGAAGTTGTAAGCGGGGAGCGGGTAGGATGCCTTCTGCGCGGCTTTGCTGTCGGTCATCGGCGGCTCAGGACTCTGTGATCGTGATCGCGTCGGCGCGCAGTTCCAAAGACTCGACCGCCACCTCGTTCGATTTGGCGTCGAACGTGGGGCCGTCGAGTTTCGTCGGGAACGCGTTGACGATCTTCCAGCTGATCAGCGGCTTGCCCTGCTCGTCGCACAGCCGCACCACGACGTCCTTCTTCTCGACCTGGTTCAACGCGATGGTCTTGATCCAGCCATACAGCGCCGCGGCGCTGCTGGCGCGCGCCACGCCCTTCTTCATGGTGACGTTCACCGCCTGCGGCTGCGCCGGCATATGGATCACGCGGGGACCGGCGGCGGCACCGCCGATCGGGCATTCCTTGAACGTGGTGACGTCGTAGTGGATCGACAGGCCCGAGACCTCCGAGAAGGCCACCGCGTCGGCACCGACTTCGACGCGGAAGTTGTAGACGGGCAGCGGGTAGGTCGCCTTGATTTCGCTGGCGCTGACGGCCATGGCTCGCTCCTTCGATTCGGGTTATGGTTCAGGCCTGTTGCAGCTTGTGCATGAAGCGCAGCACGACGAATTCCGCCGGGCGCACGGCGGCGATGCCGATTTCCACGATCAGCCGCCCTTCCAGCACGTCCTGCGCCGTCATGGTCTTGCCCAGCCCGACGTGCACGTAATAGGCGGCTTCCGGCGTGGCGCCCGCGAGAGCACCGCGTTCCCACAGGGAATACAGGTAGCTCTCGATCATGCCGCGGACCTTGAGCCAGGTCGTGGCGTCGTTCGGCTCGAACACCGCAAAGGCGCTGGCCTTGCGGGTGTTTTCCTCGATCGAGATGAACAGCCGGCGGACCGGCACGTAGCGCCATTCATTGTCATTGCCGGCGAGGGTGCGCGCCCCCCACACGAGGGTGCCCTTGCCGGTGAAGTCGCGGATGGCGTTGATGGACTTGCCGGCGGCGGGATCGACGTTGAGCCCTTCCTGATCGGCATCCGTCATCTTCTTGTCGGCGCTGACCACGGCCATCACGCTGACATTGGCCGGTGCCTTCCACACGCCGCGCTCGCGGTCGATCCGGGCATAGATGCCGGCGATCGCGGCGCTGGGCGGCAAGGTGACCCGCTGGCGGGTCAGGGCGTCCTTGACCTGATTGTAGCGCGCGGTGTCGGTCAGCCGCAGGGCCGCGAGCGTATTTGGGGGCGCCGCGCCGCCGCCCACCTTGACCAGGTCGGCGCCGTCGCCGGCCGGTGTCGGCGGAACCACCGCCGAACCGTCACCCGTCAGCCGAATATCGAACCCTTGCGGGTTGTTGTTCGTCTTGAAGATGGTCCATTGGTCCATGATCTGCTTGGCGGTCTTGCCACCGGCAGCGTTATTGATCGCCAGCGTCGGCCGGCCAAGCGTAATGGCGAAGGCGGCGTTCTGGGCGGGATCGCCCGCCACGATCTGTACCTTCGGGGTCGCAGCGTCGGGCCCGGTGAACGAGACGACGAGCCCGTTCGGGCCGGCCGGGAACGGAGCCTCCCGCACCGTCGGTGGGACCGGCGCGTCGGCGATCTTGACCTGGATCCCGGTCTCATCGAACGCGAAATTCAACGACGTGCGCAGGTAGGGGTAATAGGCGGCGCCGTACGACAGGTGGTCGGTGCCGATTCCGTTGCGGAACGCGGCGACATCGCCACGCGGCACGTCCAGGATCGCGAACCGGTCCTGCAGCCGCGCACATTGGGTCAGGGCGGCCTCCGCGACCTCGAAGTAGTCGGCGCTTTGCAACAGCACCGCGTCGGTCAGCACGATCAGCGTCGGCTCGTCTTCCAGCGCCAGCACGCCGAGTGCGGTTAGGAAATCGGCCTTCGCCACTGGCTGCGCGTACGCGCCAACCGACAGGACGTAGCAGGGGCCTCCGCCATTGGCGAAATAGTGGCTGACCGCGTAGTACAGCAGCCGGTCCGGGCTCGGCGCAGCCGGCGTGGCGGGGTCGACCGCGGTCACCGCCGGCAGGCCGGTGTTCGCGTCGGTGGTGGTCGAGGCGACGAAGGCCGCCGGCTTGGCGCCCCCGAATGCTGCGGTGTACTCCAGAAAGGAGCTGACCCTCGCAATCGGCGGTCCCTTCTCGGTGTACCCGAAAAAGGCCGGGATGGCGGTGGACACTTCGGCGACCGATGGCGGCAGCGTGGAGATCTCTTCCACGAAGACGCCTGGAGTCCTGTATATCGTCATATCTCTCCACCTTCAGGCATGTGCTTCAGGGTTGTCATGGTTGGGGTCCGTTCGAGGGCAGCGTGAGCACGCCGTAACGTGCAATCCTGGCCGGAGCCGGGGCGGGCGCGGTGCGGAGCGAGACGAGATGGTCCGGCCGCGGATTGGGCAGGGCGGCCATCAGCCGCGCCTCCACCAGACGCAGTTCGAGCTGCCCCAGCGGGGTTTCTCGCGCCGGCACCGGCGCGTCCGACAGCAGGCGCAGCACCCGCCGGCCGGGGTTGCGGCGGATCAGATCCTGCCCCACCGCATCGGCGGCATCCGGGGTCTGGGTCAGGTCGACGCGGCCGGCGTCGGCGAAGGTGATTTGGCGCGGCCCGTTGCCGGGCGTCGCGTCAACGATGCGCAGCGTCGAAATGTCGGCGGCAAGATCCGTCAAAACATAGTACGCCCACGGCGACGCGGCGGCGGCGAGCGGCACCACGAAGGCGCGCGGCGTCGCGGCGGGGGCCAGCAGCACAGCGTCGAGCGCCAGCGCCACCTCGGCCAGCGCGCCGTTCGGCTTGGCGGGGCGGACCGGGTAAGAAATCTGGAACGCGGCGCCCGGAGCGGCGGCCGAGGTGTCGACCGTGATGCGCCGCAGGTCGGCGGCAACATCGTTCACCGCCCCGGCGCCGGTGACGGCGAAGCCCGCGGTGGTCGTTCCGGCCAGCGGCGCGCCCGCGAGCACGAAGGGTTCATGGGCCGAGGGCGTGCGCACCGCCAGGGTTTCGGTCGCGCGCGCGGTGCGGGTCGTCAGGCGCAGGTTGAGCGGATCGACCGCCGCCACGCCGGCATTGGTGAACAAAGGCGCCGGTTGCGCGCCAATTGCCGCGAGATCAGTGATCAGCGCGAAGCCCGCCCCGCGCGGACGCAGCACGAAGTCGAGCGACACCGGCGCCGCGGCGGCCGCGAACGCAACACCTGCGGCGTCGCGTTCGGCGTAGAGGCTGATGTGATCCGGGAACGCCTTGCAGGTCAGCCGCAAGCGGCGCATCAGCGCCTCCGTTCCGGCGGAGGGTGCGATCTTGAGATCGCCGCACCGGAGGTTGGCGTAGAACGGGTGCGTGACGCGCAGGTCAAGCAGCGGTGCCGCTGACATGTACCAACTCCCGTTCGGCGGGACCGGTGACCGGCCCGGTGACGTTCACCTGCTGGTCTTCGAAGACCAGCATGCGCACCCGGTACAGCAGGGAAGGTTGGAACGTCGCGCGCAGCGCGTTCCACAGATCATTTTGCTCATTGAGCGGCAGCGTGATGAGCTCCATCGTCAGTTGCGGAATCGCAATCGGCAGGCTGGGCGCGGATTGCGCGTCCAGCACGGGGTTGGACTGAAAAAACGAGAGGACTTGCGACAGCTTGGCCAGCGCCAGTTCGTATTGCTTGAAGCGCGCCACGAACAACACGCGCAGATTGAGCCGGACATCCGGCCGAGCCTGGTAGGCCGTGCCATCGGGGCCGATGCGCTGGTAGGGGTTGGGGGCGCGCAGGACCTGCTCCTGCTCCACATTGATCAGCAGCATCGTCACCGCGCCGACCCGGAAAGAAATAGGATCGGTCTTGTCCCCATCCAGGAAAACCACCGCGTCCTCGGCCGAAGCGGGCTGCCCCGGCGCCGGCGTGGTGAAGGACGCATTCAGGGTATTGCGCAGAAACAGCATCGCCTGATCGATCACGGCGCGTCTCCGCTTCCGAAGCGATCGTCGGCCGTGATCGCGGTTATCCGCGAATTGTTCATAAGAGTTTCCCCCGCTGGTCCAGCTAGCCCGGATCATGCATCAGCATGAAATCTTTTGCGGCGACTGTGGCGCGAAAGGTGCGATTCACGTAGCAAATTGCTGTTCCGACAAGTTGCCTCGCGTATCAGCCCAGCGCCACAGCCGCCATGACCGACGATACGCTGCTTCCCTTCGACCTGCCAGCCGTCCGCCGCAAGAAACTCACAGTCGATTTCGACGGCGGCAACCAATCCTCCGATGCCGGCCTGTTGCTGCTGCGGGAGGCGGAGCGCAAGCTTGGCGTATGCCGGCGGCTTGCTGATGCGATGCCGGATCGCCGCGATCCGGACCGCATCCGGCACGCGATGTTCGAGATGGTGATGGCACGCGCTGCGGCGATCGCCTGCGGCCACAAGGATGCGATCGACCTCGACCGGCTGCGGCACGATCCGCTGATGAAAGTTGCGGTCGGCCGTTGCCCGGACAGCGGCGCAGCGCTTTGCTCGCAATCGACCATCAGCCGTCTGGAGAATGCGCCGAGCAGGACCGAGGCGGCGCGGCTCGCCGCGGCTCTCCTCGACCAGTTCGGCACCACCGTAAAGGCTGGCAGGCTGGAGATCCTCGACATCGACGACACGTTCTGCGCGGCGCATGGCGGCCAGCAGCTTGCGTTCTGGAACGCGCATCACGACGAGCGCGGCTTTGCGTCGATGCACATCTATCACGTGGCAAGCAGCACGCCGGTCGCCACCATCCTACGCCCGGCGCGGACCCCGAAGGGCACTGAGGTGCGGACTGTCGTCAAGCATGTGACGAAACACCTTCGGAAACACTGGCCGAATACCCGCATCGTGTGGCGCGGCGACAGTCATTACGGTCGCGTCGAGGCTGTGGAGTGGGCGGGAGACAGCGGCGCCGACTACATTTTCGGCCTCCCCGGCAACACAACGCTTGACGCGCTGGTGGCCGGGACCGCCGACAATCTGCGCTTCCATCATGCTCGGAGCAGCCAGACCAAGCTGCGCACCTATGCGAGCTTCACCTACCAGGCCGGCAGCTGGAAACGTCCGCGCAAGGTGGTGGCAAGGCTCGAATGCTCGCTGCAGCCGGACGCCGGAGAAGGCACATCAACCGGCATGCGCCAGGAGGTCGACATCCGCTATGTCGTCACCTCGCTCAAGGGCCCGGCGCAGCGTCTTTACGAGAACGTCTACTGCCAGCGCGGACAGATGGAGAACCTGATCAAGCTGCACAAGGCGCAGCTTTCGTCGGACCGCATGTCGTGTCACAACGCGACGGCCAATCAGGTGCGGCTCGCCCTCCACACCGCCGCATTCTGGCTGATGCATGGCATACGCGCCGCGATCCCAAAGACGAGCCCGCTGGCGACAGCTGAGTTCGCAACGATCCGGGAGCGCCTGATCAAGATCGGCGCGCGTGTGATCGAGCACATCGCGCGCATCCGCGTCCAACTGCCGACGAGTTTCCCGGAGGCGGCGTTGTTCCGCGCCGTCGCGCGCGGCCTGATGCCGTCCGGCCCGTGAGCCGCGGGGCGATTGTGCTCCGGTGCGCCGCCGACCAAGGCAGATCAACCCCAAACGCGTTGCACCACGAGTCGCCTCTCACCGATCCAACCGGGCCGGACCGCCGAAGCGTGCGCGCCGGATCGGCGTGCAAAAAAACGCCGCGTCATGCATAATCCGGGCTAACTCCTCATAACTCCAGTTCCGGATGTGCTTGAGGGTCAACAACCGTAGCACCACGTCGGCCGGTGTGCCCCGTCGCCCGCGGCTACGGCTCTTGGGACGTCGTTTCGCCAAGGCCTCGTACACAGCCGTCTCGATGTCCTCGTCCGCCAGCACCTCATCGGCGTGCTTCATCCAGCCTTCGCAAAGATCGCTGACTTCCTCCGCAATCAGCCCGTCGCCGAAACTGAGCTGCCTTCGCCGCATCTCAATCACGCTGCTTCCTCCGCGCTTTTGACACCGCCCGCTCCGGGCGCAGCAGATCATGATTGAGTTCGCAAATGGCCTCGATCGCCGCCTTCAGCTCCTGGTAATTGTCAAGCCAGCGGCGGACTTCGGCAACCCGCTCGCGGCGCACGCTGAACTGACGCGTGCGGTGGCCCGGATACGTCACTGTCAGCACGAAAACCTGGTGGCCTTCGCCGCGCGCGCATTTCGGGCAGTCTTTGGTGTGCCGGACTGTGCGCTCCAATAGCGAGCCGCGCAGCAGCTCGCCGGTGATCGGCAATCTGCTGACCAGCTTCTGGCGTGCTCGTCGCGGCGTTTCGGCGAGGGGCGGCGAACGCGATCGCGGCGGGTTTCGACGGCGTCGAGCTCCACGGGGCGAACGGCTATCTGCTCGATCAATTTTTGCGCGACGGCGCCAATCGGCGCGCGGACGCCTATGGCGGTTCGATCGTGAACCGGTCGCGACTGCTGGTCGAAGTGCTCGCGGAAGTGATCCGTGAGGTCGGCGCCGAGCGGGTCGGTGTCCGCCTCTCTCCCGTCACGCCTTCGAACGACATTTCGGACAGCAACCCGAGGGACCTGTTCTTCCACCTGATCGGGCGCATCAACGTGTTAGCGCCGGTCTACATCCACGTAGTCGAAGGGGCGACGGGCGGTGATCGGAATTTCGGTGCGCCGTTCGGCTACGGGCTGCTGCGCCGGAATTTCAGCGGCACCTACATCGGCAATAACGGGTACGACCTTGCAACCGCGACCGACGCCGTCACCAGCGGGCGGGCGGATCTAATCGCGTTCGGCAAGGCGTTCCTCGCCAATCCGGATCTCGTTGCGCGGCTGCGGGCCGGCGGCCGTTCATTGCGCAGGCGCAATTCGGCAATGGGTTCGTGGCCCTGTCCGGTTTGAGCCTGTTCCGGTTCGTTCACCACGCCAGTCTCCCGTCGGTGCGTACGATGCGAACCCGGCGTTCGGAGCCCTTGTCGCCAAGGCGAAGCTCGGCCGCGGCGAACAGACGATCCACGATCATGTGATTGCTGCGCACCCGGTAGTTTACGAGCTCCGAGGTCTTCCCTTCCGGGCCGATGATGAACAGCGGAGGCATCTCGCCCTGGGCAATGCCATGCGGGAATTCGATGTAGACCTTGCGGCCGTCATCGAAGGCATGCAACGGACGCCAGGGCGGGTTGTCGCCCTCGATGGAATAGCGGAAGCGCAGACGGCCGATATCGAGGCCGGTGTCCACCGGGGTCGCAGCCTCGGCAGATGCATTCTGGCGGCGAAGGGCGATCACTCCCGTTTGTCGTATGAACTCATCCCTGACGTTCTGCGCTTGCTTGATCGAGTGCGACCGCATCATGAGGATCTATCTCACCAGCGATAATCTTCACTACCCGCAATGCTTCCTCGAAATCCGAGGGTGCCATCGTGAAGGTAACGTTGAGAAGATTGTCATTCGGCCGATCGAGCTCAATTGACAATCCATGCAAAGTGAATTCAACGCGGCGTACAATAAAATGCCCGGTGTATTTTTCGTCGTGGGTCTCGACATAGCATAGACGGTCATCCGGATCTTCGAATTGCCGCTGGATACGAAGATATGGACTATCAGGGTCGTCTGCTTCTTCCTCCGCTTCGAACATGGCTTGGTAGTAATCGTCGGCGAAGGTCGAAGTGGATACGTGGTTAGCGTGAAACGGCATGGTTCTGTCACAGCAACGAACGTCGCGCCATGGGGCGAATGGAGTAACGTATCATATTTTGCCGGATTCGCTTGCCAACCGCCAGCCGGCTGAATCCTGTTTGAGACAATGGAGCTGTCAGCATTGCATGAGATTCATTGTGGCGGTTGGCGTTCAACGGAACGAGCGGCACGCGGAAGTTCTGCTTAACCTCGATTAGCGGAAATATCCCACTTTTTCAGATACTTCTGCTCTGGGCCAACGATCGGGATAGGGGGGAGCCTCGCGGCTCCACCCCTCCCACACCACCGTACGTACGGGTCCGTATACGGCGGTTCGAGAAGTTACGCTAACCCGCTTTGATCAAGGACGGGAGACCGAGCGATTTGAAGTAGGCATTGGAGAGTCCCACAGAGAGGGCTTTGCTCCGGGCGAGATGCCAGGGTCCACGGCCGCTGCCGGCCATGTTGCGCAATTGCCCCGAGACTCCTAGCGCGATGAGTGCCGCTCGCCGACGCCGTGGTGTTTTCCATTGGCGCCAGAAGGCAGCCCGCAGTCGCAAGCGGACCCAGCGAGTGAGAGCAATCAGCACCTCGGGCGTTTCGCAAAAGCCGAAATAGCCGCGCCAGCCCAACATATACCGGGCCAGTTCTTCCATTGTCGCCTTGATGCTGACGCCCTTGGCCCTTCGCGTGATGTCTCGGATTCGTTGCTTGAACCGGTCCAGCGATTTCGGCGCAATCGTGCGCTTGATGTCCGGACCAGCCGTAAAGCTGAACCCGAGGAACTTCCGTTCCTGCGGTCGTGCCACCGCACTCTTCGCCTCATTTACCTTGAGCTTGAGCTTTTGTGTGATGAAGCGCGAGATGCTTTCCATCACCCGCTGACCCGCGCGTTCGCTGCGGACGTAGATGTTGCAGTCGTCCGCATAACGAACAAAGCGGTGTCCCCGGCGCTCCAACTCGCGGTCGAGTTCGTCGAGCACGAGGTTACTTAGCAGTGGCGAAAGAGGGCCTCCTTGCGGAGTTCCTTCCACGCTGGGGCTGACCAGTCCGTTCTCCATCACCCCGGCATTCAGGAATGCCCGGACGAGCTTCAACAGCCGCTTGTCCTCGGCGCGCTTGGCGATCTGGCCCATCAGTTTGTCGTGATTGACTCGATCGAAAAATTTTTCCAAATCGAGGTCGATCACCCATCCGTGGCCTTGCGCAATATACTGCTGCGCTTGAGCCACGGCGTGATGCGCCGATCGCCGCGGTCGAAACCCATAGCTGTATTGGGAGAATGTCGGGTTCCATTGCCTTTGCAGGACCTGCATTACCGCTTGCTGGATAAAGCGATCCAGCACGGTTGGCACAGTCACATCGAACTACACTTCGATCCCGTCAGCCTTTGGGTTCGGCTGAGGTAACCCATCCGTTTCATCCGCTTCGCGGTCACCGGTTTGTTGTTCTGAAGGTCAGAAGAGTTTCTGGCGTCGATACTCTGAGCCTGCGCCATTCAGAGTTGGGCTCGTTTGCGATGCCGCGCGAATGGACCGACTGGGCGCCCCCCAACACTGAGGTAACGCCCGCCGGCAGCGAACCGTTGATCACCGATGCCTTCGGTCTTGTGGCACTCAACGAACTCGTTGTTTCGCTGACCCGCAAACGTAGGGCTTGACCGATGAATCGAGTTCTGAATCTATCGGACATCGAAGTGATTCTGTCCGATGAAGAATCAAGCTCCGTCATCCGCGGCCCTGCGCAAGCGTCGCCACCAACTTGTGCGCAGCCTGCCCCCGATCGAGCAGATCGTGCGCGGTTCGTTGATGGAGACCTACAAACGCTGCGGCCGGCCCAACTGCCACTGCGCCGGCGGACCTGGGCACGGCCCCAAGAGATATCTCTCCACAATCGCTCGAACCGGCGAACGCCCGCGGCTCGGCTACGATAAGGCAATCGCGGCACAGTGGCGACGGCGGATCGAGCGGGCGCGCTACGACGCCGACCTGGCGGAACGCCGCTACGAGGCGGTCGACCCTGGCAACCGCTTGATCGCCGCCACGCTCGAGCAACGCTGGAACGACGCGATGCAGCGCCTGCTTGAGCTGGAGGCCGAACTGACCAATTTCGAGCGGCAGACATTGCGTAGGTCTTCCCTTCGTGGAACAGCCCAGCGCAAGGCATTTGAGGCGACGGCGCAACAGAAATGCAACTGACCGAGCTATGCGGGCAATCGCGGAATGGCACGTTGAACCAATCGCAAGAATCGTTGGTTGCGCTCCCCCGCAACCAGCTTTACTTGCTGTGCTATTTCAGCAACACCGGCAGTTGAACCCGGGAAGCCGATGGGTCTTGGCAAGCTAGTTTGGCGGCGGTTCAGATTTCGCCGATTGACACAACGACATACCCACCACTCTGCCCCTCGATTCATCCCTCGGGGGACACTTCAGAGAAAAATTCAAGATATATGAATAGGCTATATCGTAACTGCCCAGGTTGGGTGGATATCTTACGAAAAGCGTAGAGATTTTGCCACGTTGGCTGGGTCGCGGGTCAAGGCGTCGATGATGTTCCAGCCCTGTTTTCTTGCGGTCGAGAGGAACGAGCGGATGGTTGCGAAGTCGATCGCACCTTCCAACGACCGAAAGCCGCCGGAGATTTTCTGCCGCAGCTTCATCATGCGGCCGTCGCGTTCGGCCTGATTGTTGGTGAAGGGGACCATCGGATCGTGAAGGAAGCGCAAAGTGTCCTCTTTGCGCGTTGTGAGGCGCAAGAGGAGATTGTGTCCGGTTCGGCGTGGCGCACGTCCGCGCCGTTTGCCACCTCCTTTCGTGACGGCTTGCCCCAGCGGCGCTTGGGCCTCATGGAATACCAGCCCTTCGGCCAGAATGGCGTCGTAACAACGCTCGAAGCATTCAATGAGCAGCGGCTTCAACGGAACGCCCCGTTCTCGCGCGAGATTTGCGGCGTGACAGGCACGGCGTAACAGCCGCTGCATCTTGCGCGCCCAGTCCTCCTTCTCGATTTCGACGAGCGCCTTGAGTTCACGCAAGTGATGGGCATTGCACAAGGCATGCAGCACGCCTTGCATCGTGTAGTAGGGCTTCCAATGATCGTGGACCACAATGCCGGCGACATCCGCCAACAGACTGCCGCGCTTGGCGCAGACGCGATAGAAGGTCAGCAAGGCGGTTGACGCCACATGCAGCCATTGCGTCTTGCCGGCGATGCGGAACCCCGTCTCGTCCATATGCTTGACCGATGCGCCAGCCACGAGATCGCGCGCCGTGTCAGCAAAGCCCCGCAGACGTTCGGCGCAATTCCGGCTCATTCTGGCGATCGTGGCGGCAGCCAAATTCACGCCGAAGAGATCGGCCATCAGTTCGGCCAGGCGATCCTCGGGCAGAAACTGATAGTGCAACAGATAGATCACGAAAGACCGTATTCTGCTGCCATATTGCACAGGCGCGTTGACGCCATCTGGAAACCGCCCGCGCGTTGTCGTGCCGCAGATGGCGCATGGGCAATCGTGCGCACGATGTTCGGTGATGACGAGAGGTTGCGGCTCGGGCAGATCAAACACTTGACGGGCGATATGGCCGGCGCTCGCTTCCGGATCGAGGCCAGCGCCACACGTCGAGCAGGCCGATGGGTAATGATCGACCACTTCGTCGGGATTGGTGACCTGTCGCAGGGTCTCGCCTTTGTGTCCCTTCTGCCCGCCCGGTTTGTTACCAGAACGTTCGCGCAGGCTCTTTACCCGCGCCGGCTTCTTCAGCCCGTCACTCGACGGTGGCTTGCCGCTGTTCGAACTGTTCAATCCGAGCCGGCGCTCAAGTTCAGCGATATGGGCTTTCAGCGCCGCAACCAGCGCAATGAGTTCTTCCCGCGATGGTTCTGCCGCCGATTCGCGATTCATCGAATCCTTGAATCGAAATCAGATTCCGTTGTCGAGAAAATTCCACATCGTAGACTGCGGAAAAAACACAGCCTAACCTGGGCAGTTACCCTTGTTTTTCATAATGGGGCCGGCGCCCGGGCCGGGAAGAACGTGCTCCGTGGCCCCTTCCTTGGTTTGGAAGACCTCGTTGTTGGCGTTCTCCTCGCACACCCAACTGCGGATGCGTAGGCCGGGCGTCGTGACCCT
>WNFF01001366.1_pt1 | contig 19625 bp, 20 predicted proteins | sample 5400441 | NCBI WGS metagenome assembly WNFF01 (sample SAMN13153345, study PRJNA577476) | soil metagenome | isolation source: 120 cm saprolite under Douglas fir tree site 2 hole 3 replicate 1 | place: USA:California | collected 2015-04-18 | reverse complement strand
CGTCCTGGGACTACCTCATCACGGTCTGCGACGACGCGAACGAGCGGTGCCCCTGGGTCCCCGGCTCGGTGAAGCGGCTGCACTGGTCCTTCCCCGACCCGTCGCGCGCGACCGGGACCGAGGAGGAGCGGTTCGCGGTGTTCCGCCGGGTGCGCGATCAGATTCAGGAGCGCCTGACCGACTGGCTCCGGACCCTTTGACGCCCGCCCGCCTCGTCGCCTGCGTCTGTGCCGCCCAGGTGTGCGCCCAGATCGGGGCCTATACGTGGCCGGCGCTGCTGCCCGGCTTCCTCGCCGAGTGGCAGCTCACCAACCGGGAGGCGGGCTGGATCACCGGGATCTTCTACGCCGCCTACACGGTGGCGGTGCCCGTCCTCGTCACGCTCACCGATCGCGTGGACGCGCGCGCCGTCTACCTGAGCGGCGTGGCCCTCACGGTGGTGAGCCATCTGGGCTTCGCCGCCTTCGTCGACGGGCCGTGGGGCGCCGCCGCGGCGCGCGCGCTCGCCGGCGTGGGCTGGGCCGGCACCTACATGACCGGCCTCAAGCTGCTGGCCGACCGAGTGGAGCCGACGCTCATTTCCCGCGCGGTGGCCGGGCACGCCGCGAGCATCGGCATCGCGGGCGCGATCTCGTTCGTGTTCGCGGGCACGATTGGCCGGTGGTTCGGGTGGCGCGGGGCCTTCGCGGCGGCCGCGATCGCCGCGATGATCGGCTGGCTGGTCGTGTTCCGCTGGGTGCCCGCGCGGGAGCGCCGCCCGGCCGCGGCGGCCTCCGGCGCGCTCTTCGATTTCCGGCCGGTGCTCCGCAATCGCTCGGCCCTGGCCTACGCCGTCGCCTACTGCGCGCATACCTGGGAGATGAACGCCCTGCGCGGCTGGGCGGTCGCCTTCCTGGCCTATGTGGCGGCCGCGACGGGTGACGGGAGCCCGTGGATCGGGCCCACCGCGGTGGCGATGACCATGGGGCTCGTCGGCACGTGGGCGAGCGTGGCCGGGAACGAGGCCGCCATCCGCATGGGCCGGGCGCGGCTCGTCCGCCTGGCCATGACCGCCTGCGTGGTCTGCGCGGCCGGCATCGGCTTCCTCGGCGCCCGGTCCTATACCGTGGCCGCCGCCCTCGTGCTCCTCTACGGATTGCTGATCTGGCTCGACTCCTCCTCGCTCACCGCGGGTGCCGCCGGCAGCGCGGATCCCGAGCGGCGCGGCGCCACGTTGGCCCTGCACTCGATGGCGGGCTACGCGGGCGGGTCCGTCGGGCCGATCGTGATCGGGTGGATCCTCGATCTGAGCGGCGGCATGTCGCCCATGGGCTGGGGCCTCGCTTTCCTCCACGTCGCGGTGATCGCGCTGCTGGGGCAGGTGGCCTTCGTGCTCCTCGGGCCGCGCGATCTCGTCGGGGATCGGCGGAGCGCTCCGGGCCGCTCGGCCGATCGCGCTTGACGAGGCCGCCCGGTCCGGTGGAGCATCGGGTGCCGCGCGCAACGACGCGCCCAGGAGGCTGCCACCCAATGCTCACTCGCCGGGAGTTCCTGGCCGCCACCACTGCCGCCGCGGCTTTCGCCGGCACCCCCTCGGGCGCCATGGCCCAGACCCCCAAGCGCGGCGGCACCCTGGCGGTGCGCGCCTGGGATCCGCCCCACTTCGACCACAGCCTGGTGCACGCCTACAAGACGCACGTGGCGATCTCCTTCACCCACAGCCGGCTCCTGCGGCACCGGGCGGGCCCCAACGTGCGGCCCGGCTCGCTGGTCATCGAAGGCGATCTGGCCGAGTCCTGGACGCAGCCGAGCGACACCACGTACGTCTTCAAGCTGCGCCGAGGCGTGCGCTTCCACCCGAAGCCCCCGGTGGACGGCCGCGAGGTCACCGCGGAGGACGTCCGGTACACCTTCGAGCGGATGCTCACCCAGCCCGGGAGCAATGCCTCGATGTACCGCTCGATCGCCAAGGTCGAGGCGGTGGACCGCTACACGGTCCGGTTCACGCTCTCGGAGCCGTTCGCGTGGTTCCTCGACATGGTGGCGAGCCCGATGGCGGGCGGTATCGTGGCCCGCGAATGCGTCGAGAAGTTCGGCGACCTCAAGAAGCCGGAGGCGGTGATCGGCACCGGCCCCTGGATGCTCGAGAGCTACAAGCCGAACGTGTCGCTCACCATGGTCCGCCACCCCGGATACTTCGTGGCGGGGCTGCCCTACATCGACCGGGTGGAGCTCCTGGTCGACGAGGACAATGCCTCGCGCATGGCCGCGTTCCTCTCGGGGCGCTACGACCTCGGGTGGGAGTTCCCCGGGACGATCAACCGGACGGACTGGGTGCAGATCAAGGACCGGCTCCGCCAGACACGGCCCTCGCTCCGGACCGCCGAGTTCGCGGCGAATGTGGTGAACGACCTCTCCATGCGGACCGACCAGAAGCCGTGGAGCGACGTGCGGGTGCGCCAGGCGGTCTCGCTGGCCCTCGATCGGCGCGAGATCATCGAGTCCACGCTCGAGGGCGTGGGCGTCGTCAACGGCCCGCTCGCGGCCGCGCTGACCGACTGGGCCCTGCCGATCGACCAGCTCGGCGAGGGCGCCCGCAACTACCGGCACGACCCCGCGGAGGCCAAGCGGCTGCTCGCGGCGGCCGGCTACCCGAACGGCTTTCCCGCCAGCGTGTGCTTCAACTCCTACGGCTCCACCGTCCTGGTGGACACCATGCAGCTCGTGCTCAAGCACCTGAAAGCGGTGGGCATCGACACCCGGCTCGATCAGAAAGAGTACGGCGCTTATCAGGCGACCTGCCGGCTCGGGAAGTTCGACTCCATGGGGTTCGGGCCGCTGACCCCCTTCCTCGAGCCCGACAACTTCCTGTTCGGCCAGTACTTCACCGGCGAGCCGCGCAACCGGAGCCACGTCAAGGACTTAGCACTCGACGACCTGCTCGTGCGGCAGCGGCGCGCCATGGACGTGAAGGCCCGCCGCGAGGTCATCAACGACATCCAGCGCCACCTCGCCAAGCAGCAGTACTACGTCCACACGCCGGCGGGAACCTACATCGCGGTGTGGGACGGGGCGCTCAAGAACTACGGACCAAACCTGGGCTACGACTACGGCAGCCGGCTCGTTGCCGCCTGGCTCGACCGGGCATGAGCCTCGCCGACCGCGTCGCGATCGTCACCGGGGCCGGCAACGGCATCGGGAAGGCCACCGCGCTGGCCCTGGCGCGGGCCGGCGCGCACGTCGCCGCGGTGGACGTGGACGGGAGCGCGGCCAAGGTGACCGCGGACGCCGCCGCGGCGCTGGGCCCCCGGAGCCTGGCCCTCGACACCGACGTGGGCGATCTGGCCGCCATCGACCGGATGGCCCAGCGGGTGATGGAGATGTTCGGGCGGATCGACGTCCTGGTGAACAATGCCGGGGTCACGCGGCGCGCCTACATCATGGATCTCACCGAGCAGGACTGGGACCGCATCATGCGGGTCAACGCCAAGGGTGTCTTCTTCTGCCTGCAGCGGGTGGCGCGCGAGATGATCCCCCGGCGGAGCGGCACGATCATCAACATCGCGTCGATCGCGGGCAAGGGCTACGCGGGCACCTCGAACGCGATCTACGCGGCCAGCAAGGGGAGCGTGATCTCGCTGACCCGCACCGCCGCGCTCCAGCTCGCCCGCCACGACATCAACGTCAACGCGATCTGCCCCGGCATCACGGTCACCGCGCTGTCCGAGGCCAACGTGGCGGTCCGCGCCCGCGACGAGGGCCTGTCGCTCGAGGACATGACGCGGCGGCGCAACGCGGTCATCCCGCTCGGCCGGCCGAACGAGCCGGAGGACCTGGCCGCCCTCGCGGTGTTCCTGGCCTCCCCGGGCGCGCGGAACATCACCGGCCAGTCCTTCAACGTGGACGGCGGCATCATCTTCGACTGATTCTCGACCAAGGAGACCTCACCATGAACATCGGCGTCTCGGTACCCCTGCCGGCCTATCTCGTGGACGTCGGCGTCATGGCCCGCAAGGCCGAGGAGCTCGGGTTCGAGTCCTTCTGGTGTGCCGAGCACCCGTTCATCCCGGTGCAGACCGCGAGCCGGTTCCCGGGCTCGGCGGACGGCGTCATCCCGGAGGAGTACTCGCACTTCGTGGATCCCTTCGTGGCCCTCGCGCGGGCCTCGGGGACGACCAGCCGCATCAAGCTGGCCACCGGGATCGTGCTGGTGCCGGAGCGGCATCCGCTGGTCCTCGCCAAGGAAGTGTCGACGCTCGATCTCTTCAGCGGCGGTCGCTTCCTCTTCGGCATCGGGGCGGGCTGGCTTCGCGAGGAGACCCAGATCATGGGGGGCGACTTCGATCACCGCTGGACGCAGACGCGGGAGTCGGTCCTGGCCATGAAGGAGCTGTGGACGAAGACGGAGGCCGAGTTCCACGGCAAGTACTACGACTTCCCGCCGGTCCGCTCCTATCCCAAGCCGGCCCAGAAGCCGCACCCCCCGGTGCTGCTGGGCGGCGGCGCCAAGAATGTCCTCCAGCGCGTGGCGGCCTGGGGCGACGGCTGGCTGCCCAACCGGGTGACGCCGGATCAGCTCCGCGAGAGCCGCGCCACCCTCGACCGGCTCGCCAAGGACGCCGGGCGCGATCCCGCCGCCATCACCATCTCGGTCCACGGGCAGCCCGCGGACCGGGACCTGGTCCGCCGGCTCCTCGACGCGGGTGCCACCCGGGTCATCATCCGGCCCGCCACGTCCAAGTCGGAGCCGGATATGGTGCGCGAGCTGACCCGCATCGCCGAGAGCGTGATGCGGTAGGTCCACTCAAGGGTGGCGATCAGGCGTTCGGGATCCAGGGCCAGTACTTCGCGATCGCGCCCGCGTCCACGCGCAGGTCGGTGCCGGTGATCATCTCCGCGTCGTCGGAGGTCAGGAAGACGACCGCGCGGGCGTAGTGGCGGGGGCTCGGCAGCTTCCCCATCGGCACCATCTTGGGGAAGTCCAGGCCGCGGGCGCGCGGCTCTGGCCGCGGCCGGCCCCAGGCCACCGCGCGATCGTCGGCCTCCTCGGTGTCGGTGGCGGTCGGCGTCAGGCTGTTCACCCGGATGCCGTGCCGGGCCAGGTCCATCGCGGCGGCCCGCGTGAAGTTGAGCAGCCCGCTCTTGCTCGTGGAGTAGGCGATGTTCCCGGCCTGGCCCTGGTGGCCGGCCGTCGAGACCACCACCACGATACTGCCGCGCCGCTGCCGTGCCACCATGAGCCGGGCCACGTGCTTGGTGCAGAGGAACGTCCCGGTGAGGTTGACCGCGATCTGGCGATTCCAGCGCTCGATCGGCATCTCGAGCACGCTCAGGCCGCCGAGGATGCCCGCGTTGTTGACCAGGATGTCCACGCCGCCGTAGGCGTCCCGGACCCGAGCCACCATCGCCTCCACCTGGCGCTCGTCGGTGACGTCGCACACGATGCCCAGGGCCTCCCCGCCGCGCCGCTTGATCGCGTCGGCGCACTGGCCGGCATTGTCCGGGGCCACGTCCACGCACGCGACGATGGCGCCTTCCTCACTGAGGCCCTCCGCGATGCCGCCGCCGATATTGGGGCTGGTCCCGGTCACGATCGCGACCTTCTTCGCTAGACGCACGGGCGCTCCTCAGCCGAGGCCGCCGCTGCGCAGCCCGAGCAGGCGAGCCAGCAGGGCACCGGCCAGCGAGACGAACATGATGATGCAGGCCACCACCACCGCTTCCTCGAACTTGCGCTGGGCGACGTAGTCGAGCTGGAGGATCGAGAGGGGGCGGTTGGCGGTGGTGGTGAGCAGCGCGAAGTTCCCGATGTTGCGCGCGGCGCCCACGAAGGTGATCATGCCCACCGCGAGCAGGGTCGGGGCCATCAGGCGCAGGATTATCCGACGATAGGTTGTCCACCAGGACGCGCCCGCGATCCGGGAGGCCTCTTCCAGCTCGGCGCCGAGCTGCATGAGCCCGCTCCGGATGATCTGCACGCCGAGGGGCATGCCCGCGATGACCCCCGCGATGATCAGGAGCGCGGTGGTGCCGTAGAGCGGGCGCAGGAAGCCCACCCCGAGGAAGAGCCAGAGCAGGGCCAGGCCCAGGATGATGCCGGGCACCGTGAACGGCAGCCAGGAGACGAAGTCGAGCAGGCGCCGCCCCGCGTAGGAGGTGCGCGCGATGATGTAGGCGATGAGCGAGTGCACGATGATGGCCACCACCGCGGTGCCGATCGAGAGCACGAGGGTGTTGTGCAGCGAGCGGAGGAAGAGATCGTCCCCGAGGACGGTCTGCCAGTTCGCGAGGGTCCACGGGTCCGGCACGTGGAAGAAGCCGAACAGCTTCATGAAGGTGCCGAGCAGCGCGAACACCACCGGGACCCCGAGCACGACCAGGACCAGCGCCCCCACGAAGATCGTCGCGGGCGCGCGCCACCGGCCGAGCGCGTGGACCCGGCTCTGGAACTGGCCGGTGACCGTGGTGTAGCGCCGGCCCCGGGTCAGCCACTGCTGCGCGAAGACGAGCGGGAGCATGGCGGCCAGGATCAGGACGGCCAGCGCGGTGGCCGCGTCGTAGCGCGGCACGCGGGTGACGAGCAGGTCGTAGATCGTGGTGCTGAAGACGAAGAAGCGGAAGGGCAGGCCCAGCACCTGCTCCACCTCGAAGGTCTGCAGCGACACCATCGTGCCGAGCAGCAGCACCGATAGGATGGCGGGGGCCATGACCGGGATCGTGATGCGCAGCGCGGTGCGGAGCGTTCCCGCGCCGGCCACTCGGGAGGCCTCCTCGAACGCCGCGTTCATGTTGCGGAACGCGGGGGTGAGGAGGATCACCTTGACGGTCAGGGATCCGGTCACGATGTGGACCCAGACGATGCCCCAGAACGAGTAGATGTTGAACGGGCCCGCGCTCACGAACGGCAGCGCCGCGAGGGAGGTGTTGACCAGCCCGTACTCGGGATCGAGGAGCAGGATCCAGCTCAGCGTCACCGTGAACGGGGGAAGGAAGAACCCGGCCCAGAACGCGAACTCGAACCAGGCCCGGCCGGGCAGATCGGTGCGGGCGAGGAGCCAGGCGATGAGGACGGCGAGGGGCAGGGAGAGAAGCTGGCGCGCGAACGTGACCGTGAGCGTGTTGACGAGGGCGGCGCGGAGCCCGGGCTCGCCGAGGGCGGCCCGCCAGCCGTCGAGGCCGTAGCGGGCCGGCTGGCCGGGCGGCGCGACCTGGAGGCTCTGGAGCGCGACGAGGACCAGCGGGAACACCACGCACAGGGCCACCGCGGCGAGGACGACGGTGCACAGCACCGCCTGCAGCTCGAGCCGCCGTGGCCGGGCGCCCGCGAGGGTCCCGGTCAGGCCGGCCACACGCTCACCAGCTCCGGGGGGAAGCCGAGCCGCACCCGCTCGCCTTCGCGCCAGTCGCGCGTCCGGGTCAGGAGCAGCACGATGCAGTGCGCGCCGCCGAGCGTGACCCGGGCCTCGTAGCGATCGCCGACGAAGGACAGGGTGTCGATGGTGCCGAGCAGGTGGTGGGGGTCGCGTTCCCCGGAATCGTCCGGCACCACGCGGATGTCCTCGGGGCGGATGGCGATGGTCGCGGCCGCGCCGGGCGCGAGCGTGGCCGGCGACGCGCTCCGGCCGGCGAGCGTGCATCCGCTCAGCGGTCCGTTCATCGCCACCGCGACGCTCCCGGCGGTCTGAGCGGATGCGGGTGCGGTGACGCGGCCGCTCAGCACCACGGTCTGGCCGAGGAAGTCCCGCACGAAGACCGAGGCGGGCCGCTCGTAGAGCGCCCGCGGCGAGCCGACCTGCTCCACGCGCCCCCGATGCATCACCGCGATGCGGTCGGAGAGGCTGAGCGCCTCGACCTGGTCGTGGGTGACGAACAGCACCGTGATCCCGAGCCGGCGCTGCAGCAGCTTGACCTCCACCCGCATCTGCTCGCGCAGCTTCGCGTCCAGATTGCTGAAGGGCTCGTCGAGCAATAAAAGGTCCGGCTCGTAGACGAGGGCCCGGCAGAGGGCCAGGCGCTGCATCTGCCCGCCGCTCAGCAGCGTGCCGGGGCGCGTCTCCATGCCGCCCAGGCCCACCAGGTCGAGCACGCGGGCCACCTTGTCGCGCACGACCGCCTTCCGGAGGCCGCGCAGCTGGAGCGGGTAGGCGACGTTCTCGAACACGGTCATGTGAGGCCAGACCGCGTAGGACTGGAACACCATCCCGAGGTTGCGCCGGTTGGGCGCCAGGAAGAGCCGCCGCGCCGCGGACGCCACCACCCGGTCGCGCAGGGTGATCTCGCCCGCGTCCGGATGCTCGAGGCCGGCCACGAGGCGGAGCGTGGTGGTCTTGCCGCAGCCGCTGGGGCCGAGCAGGGTGAAGACCTCGCCCCGGCAGATCGACAGCGAGACGGAGTCCACCGCCCCCACCTCGCCGAACCGCTTGCTGACGCGGTCGAGCGCGAGGACCGTCTCGCCGACGCCGGGCTGCGGCCCCACTTTCAGATTGGTTGGCGAATCCGCTACTTGATGACCGCTTTGCCGAGGTCCTGGGTCTTGACCACCTCGGCCAGGTTCTCCTCCGCGTCCACCTGCAGGAGCTTGGCGCTCCGGGGGACCACGATCTGGGGATTGCCCGGCTCCACGCCGACGCGACGGCTGTTGGTCTCGACCTCGCGGGCCCACACGACCTGGGCGTCCTTGGTGAGCAGCCAGTTGATGAACACCTTCGCCGCGTTGGGATGCGGCGCCCGGTTGACGAGCCAGAGGACGCTGCTGCTGGAGTTGACGGTGTCCATCTCGGGGAAGTGGAAGGTCTTGAGGTTCTTGCCGAGCCCCTGCTTCTGGAACTGGCTGAGGAGCAGCGGGTTGACCCCGAGCGCGATCGGGTACCGGCCCCGCACCATGAACTCGGCGATCTGACGGGTGTCGCGGCTCAACGCGGGCTCCTGGTCCACGAAGAGCTTCTTGATGATGTCGTCGCCCAGGTTGAGGCGGGCGCTCGTCATCGACCAGAACGAATCGCCCATCGTCCGCACGTCGGGCAGGAGCAGCTTGCCCTTCCAGCGGGGGTTCAGCAGATCCGTGAGGCCCTTGATGTCTTCCTTCACCAGGTCGGTATTGATCGTGATGCCCGCGCCGCGGACCGCGCAGAAGCCATAGGCGAGCGCGCGATCCTTCACCGCCGAGAAGCCGCGCTCGAAGCCGCCCTCCCAGCCCGCGTCGTCCATCACTTCCGGCAGCACGATGGCCGGCCGCACCGGATCCCACACGCCGGCCGGGCGCAGTACCTGCAGCGCGGTGCTGGTGGGGATCGTGGCCACGTCCCACGTGAAGAGGCTCGCCTGGCGCTCCTGGAGGATGCGCGGGGCGAAGTCCTGGGAGTGCAGCCCGGTGTGCTCGAGCTTGATGTCGGGATACGCCTGGGTGAAGGCCTTGAGCGCGCGCTTGTAGCCGTCGCCGGGGAAGGTGTTGACGACGACCTTGCCCTCCTTCTTGGCCGCGGCCACGACCGGCGCCCACTCCTGCGGGGTCGCCGCCGCGCGGGCCGGGGTGGTCCGGGTGAGCACCGCCGCGCCGCCGAGGGCGAGAGTCTGGAGCAGGCGTCGCCGAGTGATCGTCATCGGCCGGCCCGCCGTCGCTGCTCCTGGAGGTACCGGACCGAGACCCGGTCGAGCGGCACCGCGTCCGGCGACAGGCCGTCGGGGTTCTTGTAGTCGAACGGGGCGTCGCGGCCGCCGAGGTGCTTGGTCACGACCAGCCGGCGCCACTGGATCACCTCGGCGTCGGTCGACGAGAGCTTCTCCGGGGTGTCGTAGCGCTGGTTGATCATCACCCGCTCGTCCTGGCGCGAGAAGTTGTACTCGATGATCCACCGATGGATCGCCGCGTAGGCGAGGCGCTCCGCGATCCGGCCGAGCCTCGTCTTGGGCCGGAGGCAGTGGTAGTACCACACGCGGGTCAGATGTTCCTCGACCGGCACGCACATGCGGGTGTAGAGATCCCAGCCGAACTCGGCGCGGAACATGCCGGGCAGGTGGTGGCCCCCACACCACTTCGCGGACCGCGGCGGGGGAATGTGGCGGCGTGCCCGCTCGGCGAGCGGCCGGGTGAGCCAGGTCCAGAGCCGACGGTACGTCGTCTTCGGCCATTTCCGGCCGTCGAGATAGAGGTCCTGGTGCGGGTTCTGGCGCATGTAGTTGCTCTCGGCGACGTCGCCGCCGAAGCCGTTGCCGACGAAGATGGGGTGCTCGCCCTGCGCGCCCCGCGCGATGAAGCCGGTGCGGGCGACCACCACCGCGTTGCGGTGCACGTAGTTGACGTGGGAGTCCATCGAGTTCTCGAGCGCGACCTCCCAGTTGCACCGCCAGTGGACCTGACCGATCAGCACGAGGGTGTCCTCGTCGAAGAACTCCTCGGGCACGTCCTCCTCGATGGGGGCGGGCGTGCCCGCGCCGATCCATACGAAGACGAGGCCCTTGAGGGTTTGCGTCGGGTAGGCCTTGGCCTCGGTGCCGGCCTTGCCGCACACCCCCGAGCTCGGGCCCTCCGAGAGCACCATCACGTTCTTGCCCGACTCGTCGTACACCCAGCCGTGGTACGGGCAGGCCACGGTCCCGCGGTAGTGGCAGTCGCCTTCGCTCAGGCGCGCGCCGCGGTGCGGGCAGACGTCCTGGATGGCCACCACGTCGCCGGCGGCCCCGCGGAACAGGCAGATCTCCTCGCCGAGCAGGGAGACCTTCACCGGCTTGCGGCGGCCGACCTGTCGGTCGGCGACCGCGGGATACCAGTAGTTGCGCAGGCCGAGCTTCGGGATCAGGGGCCGGATGTCGCCGCTGAGCTTGGGAACGCCGTTGCTCGGGAGCGCGTCGGCGACGTGAAGACGGGTGGTGGATTGGGGGGTGGGTGTCGGCACGCCGATCTCCTCTATCGCCTCAGGGAATGAACGTGGCGAAGCACTTGTTCGAGTTGAACGACCAGGTCTCGATGAAGTCGCACTCGTCCGGCTTGCGGCCCAGGGCCTCCATGGCGCCGACCAGCATGTACCAGTTGAGCATCTCCTGCTGGCCCGACGTCTCGATGGCCTCGAGCGGCGTCTTGCGCCACGTCTCGTAGTCGCCGACGCGGAGCGCCTCGTAGAGCCGCCGATCCGACTCGATGTCGGGGTAGAGCTGGTGGTGCTTGTCGGTGAGGAAGGCGTGCGACCAGCTCGACGAGGCGATGAGGGCGGTGCGCCAGGGGCTGTCCCGCATGACCCGCGCGGTCGCGGCGCCGACCTCCATGCATCGCTTCGGCGAAGGAGACGGCGGATCCAGGTCCGCGTCGGCGAGCGGGTTCGCGAGGCTGCCGCGCCCGCCGCGCTGGGCGATCACCCGCCGCCCGTAGCAGTTCACCTGGAACGCGATGACCGGATACGGGAATCCGCCCCGGTCGTAGTCGAGGAACATGATCGTGTTCAGGAACGCGTGGGCGAGGCCCGGGTAGTGCAGGGGCTTGTAGGCGTACGCCATGTCGACGCCCTGCTCGAGGAGCCCGGTCGCGAGGTACTTGCCGGCCTGCCGGTGGCCGGTGATCTCGAACGTCGTCTCCGAGGGTTCCCCCCACACGTTGGGCCCGGCTCCCGAGCGCTGCCACGGCCGCGCTTCCACCTTGTCGTAGGCCAGCACGCAGAACGGGGGGATGACGTCCTCGGTGAAGTTCTCGTGCTGATCGTCACCCCAGATGATCACGACCTCCGGCCGGAAGTCGTCGAGGATCCGCCGGGCCTTGCGGAAGTGGTGGAGGAGGATCTCCCGGTGCGCGGCCGCGCTCGCGGTGCCGCCGTCACGGCCGTACTCCGCGCGCATCGGCGCCGGCCAGCTCGCGGGATCGCGGTAGCGCTCCGGGAGGCCGGGGTCCTGCTGGACGCGGCGCAGGATCGCGGCCATGTTCTGGTCCAGGCCCGTGAGCGGCGGGTAATGCGTCATGCCCAAGCCGAGAATCTCGCCCATGCGATGGTTCCTCCCCGTCGGCGTGCAAGCGCTTGCGCAACCCTAGTCCCCCTCCCCGGTTCTTGTCAAGGCGCGCTATACTGGCGGTCGTCCATGGCACGGTCCAACCCTCGGAGCGGCCGGCGGCAGTCCCGGCGACGCGGCTCGACGCCGGTCACGCTGAGCCATGTGGCCCGCGCCGCCCGGGTCGCCGCCTCCACGGTGTCGCGCGCCCTGGCCGGTGACGCGCGCATTTCCCCGGCGACCCGGCGTCTGGTCGAGCGGGCCGCTCGCCGCCTCGGGTACGCGCCCAACGCGCTCGCGCGCGGGCTGGCCGGCGGCGGGGCCGACGTCCTCGCGGTCGTGGTCCCGCGGAGCGCCGAGTACACGTTCACGAGCCCGTTCCACCTCGCCGCGCTCAAGGGCGTGAGCCGCGTGCTCCAGGAGACGGGCCACCTCTTGCTGCTGTCCTTCCTCGAGGATCGGGACTACGTGGCGCTGCATCGGAGCGGTCTCTGCCGCGGGGTGATCGTGCTGATGTCGCGGGTCGGAGATCGACGGATCGCGGCGCTCGCCACGCATCGCGTGCCCACCGTGCTGATCCCGGGTGATTCCTCGCTGCCGAGTGTCACCTCGCTCACCTTCGACGTCGCCGGGGGCACCGCCGCGGCCACCCGGCACCTCCTGGCCCTCGGCCATCGCCGGATCGGGTTCATCGGGGGCGTGCCGAGCTCGCTCCTGCATCGCGACCGCCTCGCCGCCTTCCGGCGGGTCCTGGCCGCGGCCGGGGTGCCGCCGGAGCCCGCGCTCGAAGCGGAGACCAATTTCACGGCCGCCGAGGCCTACGACCGGGCGCTCGATCTGCTCCGCCTGCCCCAGCGCCCGACCGCGCTCCTCTGCAGCAACGACGTGATGGCGGACGCCGCGCAGGCCGCCGCGCAGCATATGGGCTTCGGCGTGCCGGATGATCTGTCGCTGGTGAGTCTCGCCGGGCTTCCCGGCCCCCGGCCCGCGGCCCCGGCCATGGCGCGGGTGATCCTCGACTTCGAGCAGGCCGGCGCCACCGCCGCCACGCTCCTGCTGAAGCTCGTCACGGACCGCTCCGCGCCGGCGGCGGCGGTGCTGCTCCCGGCGGAGTTCGATCCGCGCGGGTCCACCGCGCCGCCGGCCTCCCCGCCGTCTTGACGGACGCGCGGGCGCTACTGCCCGCCCGTCACGTCGATGGTCACGCCGGTGACGAAGTCGGCGTCGGCGGAAGCCAGGAAGCAGATGACCCGCGCCTGGTCCTCGGGCGTGGCCACCCGCCCGAGCGGGGTGCGCTTGATCTCGGCTTCCTGACCCTCCGCCGAGCGGCGCTCCCAGTGCGGCCGGATGCGCTCGGAGAGGGTGAGGCTCGGCGCGATCGCGTTGACCGTGATGCCGTGGGGGCCGAGCTCGAAGGCGAGCTTGCGGGTGAGCGCGATGATGCCCCCCTTGGCGGTGGCGTAGGCGCTCGAGCTCTCGCGGCTCAGGCCGCGGCCGGCGATCGACGAGAGGTTGACGATCTTGCCGCTCCGCTGGCGTTTCATCACCGGGATCACCGCGTGGCAGAAGAGAAACGTCCCGGTCAGGTTGAAGTGGAGCAGCTTCTGCCACTCCGCGAGCGTGAGCTCGTCCAGCAAGGCGGCGGGGCGGCTGACGACGGTGCTGCCGCCCACCCCGTTGACCAGGATGTCGATGCACCCGTGGGCCTCGACGGCCCGCTGGACCGCGCCCTCCACCGATGCCGCGTCCAGGGCGTCGGCGCGCAAGGCGAGCGCGCGCCCGCCCGCGGCGACCACATCGGCGGTCAGCCGGTCGAGCGCGGCCGGCTCCACGTCCACTCCCACCACGGTGCCGCCCTCGCGCGCGATGATCATCGCGGTCGCGCGGCCGATGCCGGCCCCCGCGGCGGAGATCAGCGCGACCTTGCCCTGGAATCGCATGAAGTCGTCCTCCCGGGCCGGATCATACCTCAGCGCGTAGAATAGGGTCCGTGACCTACGACTGTGTGTTCTGTGGCGAGGAGAACGACGTCTTCGTGGATCCGAGCGGAGGCCGTCACCAGACCTTCACCGAGGACTGCACGGTGTGCTGCCGCCCCAACCTGATCACGCTCGAGATCGACGACGACGGCGACGTGCAGATCCAGGTCGTCCAGGAGTACGAGGCCTAGCGCGTCGAGGCGACCCGGGTGATGTAGTCGACGAAGCGGGCGGTCGGGTCAAAGCCGAGCACCTCCGGCGCGTTGGCGACGAAGTTCGACGTGGCGTTGATGTCGTAGTAGTAGATCTGCCCGTCCCGCTTGGCCACCAGGTACTCCACGCCGCCGATGTCGATGGAGGCGGCGTGCGTGAGTCGGAGCACGGTGTCGATGGCTTCCGGGGGCGCATCGAAGCGAGTGACGGTGAGGCCTGGCCGGGGCGCCGCGGGGCAGGCCTCGAGCGGGGTGACCGTAGGCGCGGTCGGGGCGTCGGGCACCTGGCAGATGTCTGCCGGGCACAAGTTGAAGCCGGCCTGCGGCTCGCGCACGATGCGTATCGCGTAGAGGTACTGGCCGTCCATCACCTCGACCCGCACGATCGCGCCCTCGTCCGACTCGAGGTACTCCTGCACGAGCACCGTCCCGTCCGGGCCGAAGTGGAGACCACCCAGGCCGGCCTCCAGATCTTCGCGTGAGTCGAAGCGGACGATGCCCGCCCCCGAGCCGCCGACGTTCGGCTTGACCACGAGTGGGAAGGGGATCTCGTCGAGGGCTTTCAGGATCTTGTCCCGATGATTGACCACCAGCGTGCGTGGATAGCGGGCGCCCGCGCGCTCGAGCAGATCGAGCTGGAGCGCCTTCGACTTCTCGCTGCGGTAGGCCGGGACCGGGTTGATGACCGGCACGCCGAGCGAGGCGTAGTGGTTGAGCAACGCCTCGGCATAGAAGAGCACGCCGGCGTGCCCGCGGGTGGCCGACGACGGACTCGTGCGGTTCACGATCACGGAGTAGCGGGGGTCCCGGTCGCGCGGATCGTACGCGTGATTGGAGTGATCGACTTTCTCGTACGGCAGTCGGCGGGCTTCCAGCTCGGCGATCAGACGGCTCGACCACTCTGGGTGCTCGTCCAGGATCGCGATGGGACCGCGCAAGGCCGTGTTCATATGGGCTCCCCGACCATTACTCTATTCTCGACCGGTAAATGGGATAATGCCTACCGCGGTCGGGACTGTCAAGCGGGAGGCTGCATGGTTGCCGACGGCCTGCCCGACTAGCTCGACCCGCAATAAGCGGGGGCCGCTCGTGCGGCGGGTCGGCTAGAGGCGGCGCGCGCCGACCCAGCGCGTCCGGAACCAGTCGTCGTCCAGCCGCGCGATCTTCACGCCGCCCGGCCTGGCGGAGTGGACGAAGCGCCCGTCGCCCAAGTAGATGCCGTTGTGGCGGAGCTGATTGAAGAAGACGACGTCGCCTGGTATGAGGCGACCCCGGTCGACCGGTGTGCCGAGGCGGAACTGCTGCGCGGCATTGTGGGGAATGGCGACGCCGACCTGGCCGAAGGCGTACATGACGAGGCCGGAGCAGTCGAAGCCGGACGGGCTCCCGCCGGCCCACACGTAGGGCGCGCCCAGGTATCGGGTCGCCAGGCGGGCGGCGGTCGCGTTGCGGGACGACGGGGACTCGTCGGGCGCACCCGTGGTCGCGGGAAGATCTGGCGAGATAACCTGCTTCGCGCAGGCGGTGACCGCGAGGAGCAGGAGCAAGGCGAGGATCGCGCGGCGCGGCGCAGTCATCGTGAATCACCGTAGCACGACCCGTCCGCGGATCGGGAGGCCTGGGACGCGCGAGACGGCTTCATGGTGCAGGCGCCCTGGATGGTGATCTTCCCCGGGCTCGCCATCATGGCCGCGGTACTCGGCTTCAACATGGTGGCCGACGGCCTGCGCGACTGGCTCGACCCGCAGCAGGCGGCGGGCCGCTCGTGATGGCCGTCTCGACGTTCCCGCGGTAGCATGAGCGCCATGAAGAATCAGCGGTTCGTCATCGTCGGAGCCGCGCTCGCCGGCGGCAGCGCGGCGGCGGCCCTCCGCGAAGGGGGCTTCGACGGCGAGATCACGCTGATCGGCGCCGAGCCGCTGATGCCCTACAATCGCCCGCCGCTGTCGAAGGGCTATCTCCGCGGCCAGGACCGGTTCGAGGATCAGCTCGTCAACCCGCCCGCGTACTACGCCGAGCACCGCATCGACCTGCGACTCGGCCTCCGCGCCGACGCAATCGATCCGAAGCGGAAGCTCGTCTTACTGGACCGCGGCGAAGAGGTCCCGTACGACCGGCTCCTGGTGGCCACCGGCGGGCGCAACCGGACGCTGACGACACCGGGGGCCGATCTCCCGGGCATCTTCCAGCTCCGCACCGTCGAGGACTGCGATCGGATCCGCGCCGCGGCCAAGCCCGGTCGCCGCGCGGTCGTGATCGGCCTCGGCTTCATCGGCTCCGAAGTGGCCGCGTCGCTCCGTCAAATGGGCGTCGACGTCACGGCGGTGGAGGGTCACCCGGTGCCGCTGGCGCGGGTCCTCGGCCCGGAGGTCGGCGCGGTGCTCGCCGGCATCCATCGCGAGAAGGGGGTGGAGCTGGTCCTGGAAGATTCGGTCGCCGCCTTCGAGGGCGCGGGCCGGGTGGAGCGGGTGCGGACCGGGAAGGGGCGGGCCCTCGACTGTGACTTCGTGGTGGCCGGGATCGGCATCGTCCCGAATGCCGAGCTGCTGGCCGCCGCGGGGGCGGCGGTGGACAACGGCGTGCTCGTGGACGAGCACTGCCGGACCTCGCTGCCCGATGTCTACGCGGCGGGCGACGTGGCGAACCATCTCCATCCCCTCTTCGGGCGCCTACGCGTCGAGCACTGGAACAACGGCTACCGGCAGGGTCGCGCGGCGGCCCGGGCGATGCTCGGCGGCCCCGAGCCCTACGACTACCTTCACTCCTTCTGGTCGGATCAGTACGAGCACGTCGTCGAGTACATCGGCTTCGCGGCCGCCTGGGACCGGCTCGTGTTCCGGGGCGACCCGGCGAGCCGGAAATTCCTCGGTTTCTATCTGAAGGACGGGGTCGTGCGCGCGGCGGTGGGACTCAACCGCGGGGGCGATCCGGAGGACCCCAAGCGCGACAGCGAGCTGGCGATCGTCGCGGGCCTCATCCGGGATCGCGTCCCGGCCGATCCCGGGCGGCTGGCCGACGACGGAGTGGACCTCAAGCGTCTCACCCGCCCATAGTGGTAAACTCCTGACCACCATGAGCTTCGACTACGGCAAGTACTTCGGCGAGATCAAGCTGACCCACGACCTGCTCTCGAAGAAAGAGGAGCGGACCTGGCTCCTCAAGCCGCCGCGTGATGGCGAGCGGCATGATATTGTCCTCTACCTCGGCTGCAATGTGCTGCGGACCTCGCACCTGGTCGAGACGGTGGGCGCGGTCTTCGACCGGCTCGGGCTCGACTACGTGGCCGCGGGCGGGCCGACCTACTGCTGCGGCATCCAGCACCACCGGCGCGGGCAGGAGGCCTCGGGCGAGCGCTACGCCAACCACACCGTCGAGCTGCTGCAGAGCATGGCGCCGCGCGAGGTGGTCATGTGGTGCCCGTCGTGCATCCAGTTCTACGACGAGGTGCTCAAGGCCGACCTGCCGTTCCCCAAGCGCCACACCGCCGAGTTCCTCGCCGACTGCCTGGACCGCGGGCTCTTCACGTTCACGCAGCGGGTCGAGGCGACGGTGGCGCTGCACTATCACCGCGCGACCGAGGCGCGGGAGCGCGAGGGGCTGGCCGCGCGCCGACTCCTGGAGGCGGTGCCCGGCATCACGGTGATCGAGTTCGAGCCCGACGCGCGCTGGGGGCGCACGTGCACGCCGGCCCTGCAGGAGCAGCTCGGGCCCGCGGTCTGGCGGCAGATGGCGCTCGACGACGTCGACCGGGCGCTCGCGGCGGGGGCCACGCACCTGGCCGGCATCTACCACGGCTGCCACCGCGATCAGTGCCGGTTCGAGCGGGAGCGGCCGATCGTGGTCGAGCACTATCTCACGCTCTTCGCCCGCGCCCTCGGCATCGAGTTCGAGGACACCTACAAGAAGTACATGCACATGGGCGATCCCGACCGGATCCTGGAGGACGCGAGCCCCTGCATGGCGGCCAACGGGGTCGATCCCGAGAAGGCCCGCGGGCTCGTCATCAAGACTTTCTCGGCATGAGCGGTCCCACGGTCCCGTTCGCTTCGGAGGACGACGTCCCGATCCGGTACATGGATCGGACGCGCGAGTACTACCAGACACTCGGGTTCAGCCCGTACCGCTGGGCCCACTTCACCGACGCGCCGTTCACGCCGCTCTCCACGCCGCTCGCACGGGCGCGGGTCGCGCTGATCACGACCGCGGCGCCCTTCCAGCCGGAGGCCGGCGACCAGGGGCCGCGCGCGCCCTACAATGCCGGGGCGAAGTTCTACCAGGTGTACTCCGCCGCGGTGGACAGCAAGCCCGATCTGCGCATCTCGCACGTGGGCTACGACCGGGCGAACACGGTGCCCGAGGACCTCAACGCCTACTTCCCGCTGGCCCGCCTGCAGGAAGCCGTCGCGGCCGGGCGGATCGGGAGCCTGGCCCCGCGCTTCCACGGCGCGCCGACCAATCGCAGCCACCGGGTGACCATGGAGACCGACGCCCCCGAGCTGCTGCGCCGCTGCCGGGAGGACGGCGCCGACGCGGTCGTCCTGGTCCCGAGCTGACCGGTCTGCCACCAGACCGTGGGTCTGGCCACCCGGCACCTGGAAGCGAACGGGATCCCGACCGTGATCATGGGCTGCGCCAAGGACATCGTGGAGCACTGTGGCGTCCCGCGCTTCGTGTGGAGTGACTTCCCGCTCGGCAATTCGGCGGGGCGGCCCTTCGACGTGGAGTCCCAGGCGCAGACGCTCGAGCTGGCCCTGCGGCTGCTCGAGACCGCGCCGGCCGCCCGGACCACCGTGTCGTCGCCGCTCCGGTGGACCGCGGAGGCGGCGTGGAAGCATCGATTCCTCGACGTCGGGAAGCTCTCGCCGGAGGAGATCGCGGAGCGGCGGAAGGAATTCGACGTGGTGAAGGCGGTGGCGAAAGCCAAGCGCGAGGGCGCGTGAGCAAGCCGTTCGCGGGCGTCCGCATCCTGGACTTCACCCGCTATCTCGCCGGCCCCTACGGGACCTACCAGCTCGCCCTCCTGGGCGCCGACGTCATCAAGATCGAGTCGCACGAGGGTGACGAGACGCGCATCTCCCCCGCCGATCCCAAGTGGGCGGCGCGGAAGATGGCGCCCTCGTTCCTCTCCATGAACGGCAACAAGCGGTCCATCACCCTGGACCTCCGGCGCAAGGAAGCGGTCGAGATCGTCAAGCGCCTGGTGGTCGGGGCGGACGTGGTCTGGGAGAACTTCCGGGGCGGGGTGATGGATCGGCTCGGGCTCGGCTACGAGGCGCTCTCCGCGATCAATCCGCGGCTCATCTACTGCGGCGTGTCCGGCTTCGGCCGCACCGGGCCGGAGAAGACCACCGCGGCCTTCGACGGCAAGCTGCAGGCGATGTCCGGGATCATGTCGATCACCGGCGAGCCGGCCTCGGGCCCCACCCGCGCGGGCTTCGCGCTCTGCGACACCATCGGCGGCATCACCGCGGCCCTGGCGGTGGCG
>WNFF01001365.1_pt1 | contig 19625 bp, 16 predicted proteins | sample 5400441 | NCBI WGS metagenome assembly WNFF01 (sample SAMN13153345, study PRJNA577476) | soil metagenome | isolation source: 120 cm saprolite under Douglas fir tree site 2 hole 3 replicate 1 | place: USA:California | collected 2015-04-18 | reverse complement strand
ATCCGCGTGACGCTAGCGGTATCATCAAGTCCAAGTAGCGCTTCGTAACCAGGCGCCAGTCGTAGGATGCAGCTCTCTTCGGACCTTCCCTGGCCATGCGTTCGCGCCAGGCGGCGTCGCTCAGGACCGCGCTGATTCCGTCAGCCAAGGTATTGACGCCGGCGTCTGGCAGCAGATGGGCGACTCCTCCGGCAAACTCGGGGAAGGCGGTGTTGTTCAAAGCGATTACTGGCGCGCCGCAGGCCATCGCTTCCAGCACTGGCATACCAAAACCTTCGTACGAAGACGGATAAACGAAAAGATTCGCGGCATTGTAGACGAACACCATTTCGTCGTGGTTCGCATACCCCAAAATGACGACCTCGGCGTCAAGGCCTAGTTCCATAATCACCTGGCGGAATGGAGATGTCCCGGGCAAATCGGCACCCACAATGAGGAGTTTATGGGGAATGCGTTTCTCCTCTTTGAGCGCCGCGAATGCTCGGATGAGAGGAGAAAGATTGCGTCGTTCGGTAGGTTTCCCGACGTAGGCGATATAGGGGACATCCTCGCCCAACACCCGCCGCCGCCAATCCGCGAGTGCCGCACGATCCAGCAGCGGACGAAACCTGCGCGTGTCTACGCCGTCAGGGATCACGCTTATTCTTTCCGCCGAGAGGTGATAAAAGCGCATCATATCCTTCTTGCTGTACTCGCTGACCGTTGACACGCGGGTGGCGCTTCTTGCGCTCCAAGCATAAATTACTCTGGCTTTGTTCAAAGCCCACCAACTGAACGCTTCCGGATAACCCTCGTAAGAACCGTGGTGAATCAAGAAAGTTGGGCATCGGGCGAGCACTGGAACGACATAACTGGGACAGAGCAAGAGGTGTTTGCTTCCATGAGCCCGCGGCAAAGTGCACTGCTCCCAGAGGCCCGGCGGCAGGACCGAAGGTAGCACCACGTTCACCGCGCGGGCTGGCAAGCGGATATCGCCCGGGAGCGGATCAGGCGTATAGACGCGAATCTCTGAAAACGGATGCTCTACCTCATCCATCGATCCCAGAAATGCTTCGATACACCGGGCGACTCCGGAACGATTCTTAATCAGCCGTATTCCGTTCACACCCAGAATCATTTTTTTCGTCCGGTTGATTGCGCCTTTGACTCTGCAGTTTCGGCAGCTAGAATGAAGGCCGGTAGCGCGTCAAACACAAAACCGTGGCCAACAAGTCTTCGCAGCCCGTTCGAACTCTGCGAACAGCGATCGTCGGCGCCGGCCTCATGGGCCGGTGGCATGCGGACGCGGTATCGAGGATCGGTGGCACGATCTCCACCGTTGCGGATAGCGACCCGCGAAAAGCAGCGCTGCTCATTCGTAGTCATCCCCAAGCAAGAGCGCTCCCGGACCTTGCGGGGATCGTCGCGGACCGTCTCGCGGACGTTATTCACATCTGTACTCCGGCTGAGACTCACGAAGCCCTCGTGCAACAGGCGCTTGAAGCCGGCCTGCATTCGATCGTCGAGAAGCCGCTCACCGAAACTGCCGACACGACATCGAACCTGCTGCGTCTCGCCGAATCCAAGAATTTGCTCCTCTGTCCGGTGCACCAGTTTCTCTTTCAACCTGGCGTTCTCCGCGCTCAAGCGGCCATTGATAAGATCGGCCCTCTGCTCCACGTCGACACCGTGATTTGCTCGGCCGGAGCGCAGTTCGGCCCCCAAGACGCGGACCTTGTTGCAGTGGATATTCTGCCGGGCCCACTTTCGCTCATTGCCCGGCTGCTTCCTGGCGCAGTCCGAGTTGCCGACTGGCGCATCGAGCATCCGGCCAAAGGCGAACTCCGCGCCAGCACCTCGGCAGAGAAGGTGTCTGCATCGATGCTGATCTCCTTGAACGGCCGCCCAACAGTCAACGCCCTGCGCTTGATAGGCGAGCGCGGTTCTGCTCAGGTTGATCTCTTTCACGGTTTCTGTGTCCTCGAACACGGTACCGTTTCTCGAGCGCACAAGATCGCGCATCCTTTCTTGCAGAGCGGCGCCACCCTATTTTCTGCGGCCATGAATCTGATTTCGCGTACCGCCAGAAGCGAGTCTGCTTACCCGGGCTTGCGCGAACTGATCCGCAGGTTCTACGAAGCTCTCCGCACGAGAGGAAAGCCTCCCGTCAGTCCTTCGGAAACTCTCGAGGTTGCTGCAGCCCGCGACAACATTTTGGCCGAAATAAGGCGGAAAGTCCGACCCCTGCATTGCGAGATGTAGAGGCTGGAGGCTTTCAGCCTCATCGCAACCGCCCAGCCCGGTTACTCATGATCTCGGATCACTGCCACGCTTCTTCGCCAAAACGAGAAGCGCGGGAGATATGGACGTCAGCAACCATCGCAAGGGCGGCACATTGCTGAGGAACCGAAAAACATGCGCCCCCAGCTTTTCCATCCGGCTTCGACCCTTAAGATCTTCTGCCGTCACAGAAGGCAGCGAAAACGCAAACGAATCGTACCGCGATCTCTTCAGCATTCGCCTCAGTTCAAAACAGGAAAGCAAATATTGCTTGTCGTAAGGTAAACCGCGGCGCCACTTCACGTAAGCCGCCATCCAACGACGCGGGAGAAAGCCAAGTCCCCATATGTGAACATGGGGTTCAGGCCCTAATGAGAACCGATTGGCGGTCCATACAAACAGCCGGCCACCTTCACTCTGCACGCGGGCGCACTCCCCGACCACTGCTTGCGCGTCCCGCACGTGTTCCAGTAACGAGATGGCTGTAACCAAATCAAAAGATTCTGCCGGAAATGGCAGATAGTCGGCGCAGCAACAAACGAGGTTTGCAATTATCCCTGCCTCCTGCAAGCGCTTGCGTGCCAGAACCACCCAGCGAAACGCTACGTCACAGCCAACCACTATTTCAAAGCTGCGCCGCGCCACGCCAGTCAAAGAACCTGCCCCACACCCCACGTCGAGGCAGGCGTTCCCCGAGCCCAACTGGTTTGCAAAGCTCTCGACCCTGGTCTGGTCGGAGAGCACATGCCGAATAAACCCTTCTCGCAGATCAACGGGCGTGGGAGGCAAGGAAATATTTTCCCAGTAGAATCGCAGCAGTTCCGCGAAATTCATTCTCTTCGCTTGTTCCTGGACCAATTCACCCTTCCGATGATCCTGTTCGATCGTGATGTATGGATCGGAATAGACTCGCAGGTCGGGAATTCCCAGCACCACTGGATAGGTTCGGCCGCAAGAGGAGCAAGAGAACGCCTGCTTCTGTGGCTCCAGATCTTGTTTACACAGCGGACAGCGCAGCCAGCTCGAAAGAGCGGGGTCACAGCCGGATGAGGGCCACACGACATTCGCGAGGTTATGATGAGCTATATCGCTCACGTGCTTGTACCATTTTAACGTGAATTACCAACAATTCAGGCGGAACTGCCCGCACGAGAGAAGTTTCGAAGCGGCTCCCGGATTGCCGCACGTGTTGCTCGATGGCATCGGTGGTTAGGCGGCCGTTCTCTTTGGCGCCAGCGGGGGTACATCTGGTAAGGAGATCACGCTTGGGCTGTTCCGACCCACGGATATTAGGCATCACCGCGCATTTCCCCCTCGTCGTGTCACACGCTCGCCTGGTAGCTCGGCTCTGTTCCGAAGAACTCAGACCGGGTGATCGTAAGCGATTGACAGATCGCTATTAGCACCGAGACGGATCACTGAAGCGCGCAAATCATTAGGTGGCTTCCATCCCTTCTTTCCATTGTGCTCGCGCACGCATAGTTGCTCTGCAAATAATCTAGCACGTCTGCAGGCCAGTAATCGCCGATGCTTCTTTGCCAGTCGAGCGTGTTCTTAAACACTGCATAGGGAGCCTGACGCTGTCTGAGCAGCCGCATAAGAGGGTCGCTGCTGATGATGTGGTTCTTTACCATCAACGTGTACTGGAAACTATCGTTCACGACCGGCCGCAAACCCGCTTCGATCACGTCGGAGGCATAGAACACGTCGGACAGAACGTATTCACCAGGCTTGGTCGCCACTTGTGACAGCCGCTGCATGACCTCGGCATGTTCTTTGCGGTCATCCTGGGAAAACACTACCAGCTCCGATAATCCGCCCGGTACGCTAGCGAGCACGGTGGGAAGGGCAGCCACGATCATAAAAGTCATTGGAATCCAACTCCTTCCCTCAACCGCTCCTAGTATCACCGTACCAAACACGAGCGAGCCACTTATCACAGCATCGAAAAAATAGCTGTATGAGCTACCAGGACGTCCTGCGGCGACAATGAACCACGCCACAGAGATAAGGAAATACAATGCGCCCGCGACAGGTTCCTTTTGACTCCTTTCGATTAGAAGAATGGCACACGCGCCGATCGCAAGGGCAACGAATCCACTGGTCATATACTGCTGTATCGCAAAACTGAAGATCTTTCTAATGTCCAAGTGCGCGGCATTCCCGGAGATCGTCATAACCCAGATACCACCGTCAGTCCGCCCAAACAACACAGCGTAGACCGCCAACGGTAGCACCATAGTGGCTGCGACGAGGCGGATCAGATCCCCGAATCGCTTGAGGCAGAAAAGGTGGAGGCATATCGCTGCAAATACAGGAAACGACGTTGGCTTTGTTAGGAGGGCAATCCCGCACAGAATTCCTGCAAATGGAATCCAAAGACGGCGGTGTGTTTCAAGGCCGCACCGAAGGTAAATGACAAACCCGGCAAAGGAGAAGCACCCTGCGAGGAATTCCGGCTTCACCAAGCTTCCGTGGTTCCAGGCCAGTGTAGGGAATACTGATAGGAAGAAAACGGGGGCCAGCACCCTTGCAGCAATTCTGGGTCCTGGTCGCGATGCCATCAGCAGCAGGAGGGCTGCGGCAAAAATGGCCGCTGCACTAATCCACCGTCCGACCGCAATGGAAGAACCGAGCACCTTTAACGTTGCTAAATACACTGGAGGATAGATGCAGATTCGAAATGGTGCAGCGTACAGGTGGTTTATCGAGTACAAGTCCTCGATACCGTGCGATTGCACCGCCGAGAGCGCTATGACCTGTTCGGACCATGTGGGGGGCACACGCAGTATCGCCCGGTTCACCAGAGCGATGCAAGTGAGGATCGCAATCGGTACCGATACCGCAAGGAAAACACGAAGAAACACCACGTCGACCTTGCGCAGGTTTCCGTCCATTCGCCCTCCTCTATTCCAAAGCTTAACTTCAAGCAACCCCCTTGCGCATCACTTTGTCCTGCAGGTACTCAGCTAGAATTGTATCCACGTCGCGCGGAACGTAATCGAAGATTTTGCGAGCTTTGTCGAAATCAAAATATTGGTATCAGTTGGCACGGTAGCGGATCATCCGCATCTTTGCTCCTGGCTGTCTTTACCATTTCTCACGGCGCGTTGCCGCCTGTGGAAGCGTACTGCCTTCAATCACGTTCTAAGGAAAGAAGATACGAATCGGACGTGATTATTTCGAACGGCGCGGAGTTTGCGCTTATCGACCAACAACCCGGTCGAGCGGTCTTCTCGTCGCACGAGATACACGTTCAGCTCGGGCAACAGTCCGCATAGATCGCGGACGAAATTGTGACGCCGCCAGTTCTCGCGTAGGAAGACGTATCGGTTCGAGATCACCACAATGTTGCGGAGGAATTCCCGATGCCGGTCGCCGCGCTGGATGTGCATCACCACGGCATTGGAGTACACGAAGTCCACTCGCCGTGCGCCCGTGACGTTTGGGATCGTCAGGTCGAAAACTTCAAGCGCTGTCTCTTTGAGCGACGGGTTGCGCTCGAGAGCGAATTCCTTTTGTGTCTCGTCGGATGCCGAGAATTACAGGTCCATCATATCCAGGCCAGAGGTCAACTGGGCGACGACAACGAGAGGAACCTGATCACGCTTTGTGCCAATGCCATCGAAGGGAGTTCGACATCAGTAGGGCGGTGCACCTCTCTGTGCGGCGGGCTCAGCGGAAAGGACCGCGGGCAGGAGGAACCACTGGATTCGGCCCCCGTACGGTGTAAGACAGTGGCTAAAAGCCTTCGTCACTTGAACCACTTATGATTAAATGACTTGGGGTGGAGTCAGGATCGGCGGATGTAGATCAAAATTGGAGTTCGGAATTGGGGTAACTATGGCCACCATATCGATCCGACCATGAAGGAGTATGGGTCACTCTTTCAAGAGAGCGGAATCCTGTCACAAGGGACCTTTCCGAAGGCGTTAATTGTCCTAATAACGAGTGCAGTGGTGCTAGGCCCAGGCGCTGTCGGCGCAATCCGATCGAGAGTGTTATGGGCACTGAGTTTCGCGGTGCTGCTGCCCTGCTGTTTACATGCACTAGGTTGGAATTCGCACCCCTTGGCAAAGAAGTTTGCTCTTTCTGTCTTAACCGTGTGTTTCACGATAACTGTGTTCGATCTAGTGTTACGCTCTCCTCTCCTTACGCCATTGTACTATCAATCTCCTCCCCGTCCGGCCCCCTGGCCATTGATGCCTTTAGTCCACCGTTATGCTGCCAATGTTAGATATCGAGGATCGAATTTTGGTGATCTTACGGCGCTATTGGGAAGCAGGGGCTATGCGGAGTACAGCGACCTCGAGTTTGTGACCGATCAGTTCGGTTTCAGAAACAAGACTTCGGAGAACGAAAGTACGAGCCGGGGCCTTGACCTCATTCTTCTTGGAGATTCGTTCGCGGTTGGAGAGGCCACCACTCAGAACAATACATGGGGCAGTGTCCTGTCTAAGGACCATGGACTTCAAGTATACAATTTGTCCGTGGCGGGGGTTGGCCCCTGGGAGGAGTACGTCAATCTGGCTGTAGAGGTGGACAGACTGAAGATAACACCACGAGGTACGGTTGTTGTTTGGGCCATCTTCACAGGCAACGATTTGGAAGACCCTTGCTACTCCACTCTGGAACTGACGAAGCTACCATGGAATAACTGGCTCCGCTCCCTGGTAGTGTCGTACGGAGTATTTAGGTACGGTTCCCCGGTCTTTACCGTAGTAAGCCGTGGCCTAAGGCTGTCCGGAGGGGGTGAGAGTCGGGTTCTGGTCAGAGATTTCCTGGACGGAAGCAAGCTTCTTTTCTTTTCCGAATTCGCGGACCGAAAGGATCGCAAACTGGACGAAATCCGAAGCAATCCCCAATACAGGTGTGTTGAGGCAACGGTAGAAGCAATGAGCAAATTTGCCGCTTCAAGACATTTGACTGTTGCCGTCGTTCTGGTGCCTACGAAGGAGGAGGTTTACTCTTGGGTTGTGGATCGAGGGCGGCCCTGGTCTACAAACTCGGAGCCATCCGGCTTCGCGGCTGCCTTCAAGGATATTTGCCAGCGGAATGGTGTGCAGTTTTTGGATTTAAAGCTATTCCTAGTTGACGCCTCAAAACGAGCATGGGATGACTCGCACAGCTTGGTTTGGTACCGCGACGATATTCATTGGAATGCTCGGGGAAACAAGGAAGTCGCGTCCGCCGTTTACAACAACTTGTTGCGCTCTCTTCTGTCGGATCACTGAGCCCGGGCGAGATGCCATTATTAGGAGGGACCGAATCACGTGTAAGCTGAGAAACCGCCACCGCCAGATCGGGGAGCCTGCCGGGTGTCCACGACGCGGATCGGAACGCAAACGGCGCACCGGTCGAGGTGACCGCTGGCGGAGCGCTCGCGGGCTTGTTTACTAGGCTTAAGTCCGACCTCTACACCTACCTTTCCCACCACACCAGATTGACCGCGGGCAAGGGGGGGTACCGACGCAAAAATAATGCGGGAGAGGAATTGAATTATTTTCTTAGGCATCGTTGTGGCAGTCCTCTTCTAAAGTCTTAAAGTCCGCGCTCTTCGAGTCTCCTGCCAGGAACCTCCGCTGTCCACGTGCGAGGCGAATTCCGCGGCAATCGAAACAAAGTCCCTGGGCAGGTAGCCGAGATCCCGTTGGGCTTTTCTCGAGCTATAGAATTGATGGCAGAAGCGGCGGTCGTAGTCCGGGAGGAGGCTTACGCCCAAGATTCGTCGGAAAAGACTGGCGATCTTGGCTTTATACTCCACAAGCAGACTCGGTACGGGAATAAGCAATCGGGTCAAATGGAGCCGCTCTCGCACCGCGTTACTCATGTCATGGAAGGAAACGTTGCTTCCCCCCAGGATGTACCGATTGCCGCTTTGTCCTTTGCGGAGCGCCAAGAGAATGCCATCCAAGACATCTTCCACATGCACTAAACATTGTCCGCCCGGAGAGTAGGGGATGATCCAATTGGCGAGTGCCCTTTGCATCGGTGGAGGCACTCGATAGCCCATCGCTGTTGCTCCGCAAATTAGGGCCGGATTAACGATGACGGCGTCCAATCCACACCGGACCTCCGCGAGGACTTCCTGCTCCGCGCGATGCTTTGAAATATGGTAGGTCAGACCAGTATTCTCGACATTAAAGCGAAAATCTTCGTCGGCGGGCTGCGCGTTAGTTGGAATGCCAATAGCCCCCACGGAGCTAATCTGTAAGAACCGCTGAACTCCTTCCGTGCGCGCGGCTCGCGCGGCGTTGCGCGTGCCCTCCACATTGACCCGCATCTGCTCCTGTCGCGCTCCGGGCTGGTGACCGACGTTGGCCGCCGCATGGATGACGCACTGGCAACCCTGCACAGCCGCCAGAACACTGTCGGCGTCGGTAATATCTCCGAGCGCTTTTTCGAGAGGGACTGCCGCGACAGCAGCCAGGTTGGAGGTCTCGCGGCAAAGGATGCGAACCTGATAACCCTCTGCCAGCATCCGTTGACAGAGCCGGGCCCCCAAAAATCCCGTGGCCCCGGTTATGAGAACTTTCATGGGAGAGATACGCCGTAGAGACTGGGCTTCAGGAGGCGTCAGGAGCCCTGCGCATACGCCCGCTGGAAACGGCTGCGGCCGATGATAAACAAAGTCCGCGCGGAAACTGTGGAGGCGAAATCAGCCAACTTCTTGGCTCCGATGTAGAGCGTGCCTTTGCGGTTGTCATCCTTCAGGATACCCGCACGATTGATTAGATAGCGCTCAAAGATTTGCGCGAAACGCAGCAACGCAGCCACTTGTCCCTTGGTGAGATTTTCGTTTCCGATCATCGCTTCATGGCTGCTGTTGTAGGAGTATTCGTCGTGCGTTGTCAATCCCCGGGCCACGGCCCAATCCCGGAGCTTGGTACCGATTAGCGGAGAGGCCGCGGTGAACTGTATCCAGTTGGCGCCCACGCGCACCGCAAAGCCGATGGTCTCCAGCACCGTCTGTACAGTGTCTCCCGGTAGGCCGATAATAAAGAAGCAAAATGTCTTGATGCCGTGCTTGCGGCAGATCGCTGTCATCTCGACGATCTTTTCGCGGGAGATGGGTTTCCGGCCCACGTTTTTCTGAATCGCTACTTCCGCGCTCTCCACCCCAAAATTGATTCCATCACAGCCCCCCGCAGCCATCGCGCGGATCGTTTCTTCCGTCAGGCAGTCGGGCCGCGTTTCACACTTCCACTTGAACACCAGGCCGCGCCGCGTAATTTCCTTGCAAATCTCCATGACCCGGTCCTGGCGCAGAGAAAACATGGGATCGCGGAAAAGAATGTACTGAATCCCCAGGTCCTTAACCAGATGCTCGATTTCATTCACAACATTCTGTGGCGTGCGGTAGCGCCACGGCAGGCCTTGACCAACCGGATACGGGCAGTAGTTACATCCGAAGGGGCAGCCCCTCGAAGTCAACATCGGCAAGAATGGAACGGGTACGGTGGCTGACGACTTCGGCAGGGAATACTTCTTGTAAGGAAGGCGCTCCCATTTGGGAAATGGAAGTGTATCCAGCTCCTTCAAAAAAGGGCGCGACGCGGTCTCCTGCCACCCTCCGCTGGAACGATAGTTCAGACCTAGAATCTCGTTCGCCGGCCGCCCGCTCATCAGCTCGCAAACCGTCGCATCCGGTTCGTCACGCAGCACGTAATCGACGCACGGCTCTCGCAACACGCGATGAAGGACGTGACTTACGATCGAGCCATAAACCGCGATGGAAATATTTGGCGCCGCGGACTTCATCGTATTGCAAACGGAAAGATCCCAGTCCAGACTCGGTAGCGCCGTTCTGACCACAACCAGGATTCGCTCCGATGGATCGCTGCCTGCAATGCGGGTAATCTCTCCGGCCAATTGCTCGCGAGACAGACCTAGACCCTGCGCTTCCAGCACCTCGAAAGGCACGTTCTTGCTCTCCAGATAGCCCACTAGGTAAGGAACATCCAGCGGCGGCAGGATGGGCGCGCCAATCGGGTATAGCTGCCCGTAGCCACCCATGGAGTCCCGGTTGGCAACGTAGCCCGGAGGACTCGGAGGATTAACGACGATGACTGTCTTGAACCGCATCGGTGCGACCACCGAGCTCAGAACCGAATTTGCGATCCCCGTCAGGGAATTCATTTAGTCTCAATCCTCTGTTTTCGCTTCGGCCAGCGCACCTCGCCGGCGATTGGGACCACACTCCCACAGCCCCTTTGGAGCAATTTGCCCACCAAGCCAGCCCCGGGGACGAGGAGGCGGTTAGCGACTAACTACCTTTATCGTCAGTAGAATAGAGCCCGATCTGCCTGACCGAGACGACGGAGATGGAGCAAATTCGCCCGCATAACTTCCCTTTTTGCGAAAATCTTTTCACCGTCAAATTCGGCAATGCACACCGCAACCCTCACAATTTCAAAGATTTGGCACGCCTTCAACGCATCGAGAGAGCCTCGGCATACAACCCCTGAAGGCGCTGGCCGACCGACTCCAAGCCAAATCGCTCCAAAGCGTAGGCCCGCAATTTCGCGGGATCGTAATCGCCGCGCCGATCCAATACTTGTGCAATTCCTGCCGCGAGTGCTGCGGGATCCTCCGGCGGAACGAGGATACCAACTTCCTCGTTCACAATGTCCTCCGGCCCCCCACACCGCGTCGCCACAACCGGAGTGCCGCATGCCAAGGCTTCCACGAGCACCATCCCAAAACTCTCGGCGCGGCTGGGCAAAATCAACACAGCACTTTCCTGAATGGAGCGCACCAACTCTGGAGGTCGGCGTTTACCCACAAAATTGACCCGGCTTCCCAACCGCAAATCCTCTACCATTTGGCGCAGCCGATCATACTCGCGTTGGTAGCTCTTGAAGTAGCTCTCCCCAACAAGTACCAGCCTGACATCTCGGCCGGAGTCGGCTAGGAGACGCACCGCCCGGAGGAGTATGTCAACGCCCTTGACCGGACGGATCGCGCCGACGAACAGTAGCTGATTAGGAAGATGCTGTCCCCCTTCCTCGCTCCTATTGAAAATGGTTCCGTCCACTCCCACCGGAATCACGCGCAACTTCTCCGCTACGCCAACCACACGCGCGACCGATTCGCGCACCGGCGCGCTTACCGCAACGTGGAATGCACACTGTTCCACTGCTCCCACTGATTCTCGCCGCACGAACGCATTGTGGTCGGTCCAAGACCCCCACGGAACATGTTCGGTAATGATGACCGGGACGCCGAATTGCTTCCCCAGGCGCACAGCCGCAACTCCATCGGGATATGTGAAATGGGCGTGGATCAGGTCAAAGGGAAAATCGCGCCGCAATCGCCTTGCCACGCGACGCACCGCCCAGTAGTAGGTTCTAGATTCAAGAGAGTATAGAGAGTATCCGGGACCTACAAGCATTCGGGGATGGAATACGTCGATGTCATCGGCCAGGCAACGACGCGGAATGCCGCGCAACCGCGCGTAGTACTCAGGCATGCCAGGAATCGGAGGACAGTACGGTACAGGTGAAATGACCTTTGGTTCACAAAACCTGGCGGAATATCGCACCAGATTCTCCACCCAGAGCCCCAGAACATCAAAAACATTGTTTGGATAGCTCTTCGAGAGGACCAGAACGTTGGGGCGGTTCGTAATGTTAAATGCCGACGCGAGTGACACTACTATACCGCCGGATTACGTTGCGAAACTTTTCCACTCCCTGTTTTGCGCGCTTTCAGGATGAACCCCGCGGCGAGCCAATCCGGCTTGCCGGCGCGCGCGTCCTCCAATCTTCGGTTCAGCCAAAGCGTCCCCGTCGGCCAGATTTCATCCAGAGGTGAGGGAAGGATACTGCAGAAATAGCCGAGTACCCGCTCCACGTGGGCTCCCGTGCCTGCAAGGAGCTCGCTCGCCTCCTTGGGGCTGAACAGGCGGCGACGCGTCAGAATTGGATCGTTGTTTGTTCCCGGATGCGCGATACGCCGCGCCACAGTGAGAACCCGATAAAACACCTGCGCTCTCCACCATGCATATGGGCTATGCCGATTCGCAAAAGTGATGATGATGGTGCCTCTGGGTTTCGCGACCCGCATTATCTCCGTCAGCACCTGATCGAGGTTCTTGAGCCCATCGATGACCCCCATGCAAAGAACGGCATCGAAGAATTCATCCGGATAACCGAGTTTCCCGGCTTCTCCCACAACGAAATCGACGTTCTTGATTTCTCCAAAACGCGCTCGGCAGATCTCGATCATCCTCGGCGACGGGTCCAGGCCGCAAAACTTGCAGCCTAAGCTCAACAGCGGCTGTACCATTTCCGCCGGGCCGCAGCCCACATCCAGCACCGTACCTCCCGCCTTGTCGAACAATTCCAGCACCCGTTGCCGACGTATGCGCAGTGCAAATCCTCCAGGCGTTTCTTCGGCATACGCCTGTGCGTATTCGTCCGCCTTCTCGCCGAGGAATCCAGTCCCCACAGTTGATCCGCTATTAGGGTTCAATCCCTGCCTCGCGCTGCCATTGTTTGAGTTCGAGCCGCTATTCACCTTGCGAACGTACACCCATAGGCGTCCGTGAATTTTGCATTCCGAGAATAACCTAAGAGCGCTGCCGCATCCACCAACCAGCCGCGAGAGGGTGCATCATTTGCATATCCCTGGGTGACTATCGATGGGTTCTTCCGCCAACATACGTGATATCCATTATCTCGACCCACGTCTCGAGATGGCGCGGGCTTGCATGCGGGATTGGCCTTCCGGTACTCTCGCTGGAGCTTCAAGTGTCGTTGAAGTCTCGCTTACACTAAAAAGAATGCGCGCCCTGATCTGGATCGCTGGTCTGACAGGTTTGATCTTGTCGTTGGTGCTCTTTTCCGGCGCCCCCCGAGTGCGAACCGCGTCGCTCCAGCCAAATTTTTGCGCAGGCCTCTAATCCTCGCAACCCGTTAGTTCGCATCAAGAGGCCCGTTGCAATTTCATCCCCGAGCTCAGATCGGGGGGGGGCTGAACCGCGTGCGCAGGAAGTGGTTGTCAGCGTCGATGGTTCCCTAACGTATCAGACCCTGGAAGGATTTGGCGCTTCGCACAGCGCTCTTGCTCATGGCCCTAAAAAAGACGATCTGAGCCCTAAGCTCCGGACTGCAGCAATCGACGCGGTCTATGCCCAGGTTCGATTGAGCACAGGCAACGTGGACTTCGGTCCGATTGAAACTCCTGCGAACACTAGAGATCCATGGCGGCAGCAAGCCAATGACGACGATGATCCCTTTCATTTCAATCTACGGCTGCGGCCTCTTTTTGGCCACGCACATTCCAATGAATGTCGATCGATCGGGAGCTCCTGCGTCACGTTCCGATCAGTCATTAATCTCCGTGCGACCTTATGGCATGGCTACCATTTTTTCTACCTCTCTCCGCCACCTCGCGTTTTGGCGCACTGTAAGAGGCCCGGAGCGGGGTTTCAAACACACTAACTCCTCTTCCCTCGCGCTGATTCCAAAGTCCGTGCAATTGACCTTTGGCGCTTTTCCGCTAGGATGAACGCGTGAACATTTCGACTTCGGTCACAGCCGCGTTGCCAACCCGAGTACCAACCGATGCATTCTTGGCGCCGCGGCGTCACCCGGCGCCCTTCGCCACCCAATTTCCGAGCCGGGGAGATTCGGTAAACGCATGAGACGCGTCTTGCTGACGGGCGGGGCAGGCTTTATCGGGTCGCACACGGCCGAAGCCTTGCTCCGCCGCGGCGATCAGTTGACACTCGTGGATAATCTTCATGATTTCTATTCCCCGCTTTGGAAGAGAGAAAATCTTCAGGACATCCGGCGGGCCGGTAGTTTTGACTTCCATCTCGCGGACATCTGCAACAAGAAACAGCTTCGCGATGTGGTTTCACACTCGCGCCCGGACGTGATCATTCACCTGGCCGCTCGTGCAGGCGTTCGCCCTTCCATCGAGGAACCAAATTCGTACGTTGATGTGAATATCAACGGGACCTTGAACCTGTTAGAGCTTTGCCGAGAGTTCCAGATCAGAAAGTTTGTTTTCGGCTCGTCGAGTTCCGTGTACGGCGCCACCTGTCGGGCGCCGTTTTCTGAGGAGCAAGGCAAGTTGAAGCCGATCTCGCCATACGCGGCCACCAAACTCAGCGGTGAGATGTTCTGCTACACGTACGCGCACTTGTTTAGGCTTTCGACGGTCTGCCTGCGATTTTTCACGGTGTACGGCCCGAGACAGCGGCCCGACTTGGCGATCCACAAATTCACTTCGCTAATCGAGGCGGGCAAACCCGTACCCATCTTTGGAGACGGTTCGACCGGGCGGGATTACACATTCATTGGTGATATCGTCGCCGGAGTCCTCGCGGCGATCGAGTACGAACCACCTAACAAACAGGAAATAGCACCTTTTGAGGTGATCAACCTGGGAAACTCGCATCCGGTGAAGTTAGTTGAACTGGTTTCCTTACTTGAGCGTGTCACCAGCAAGAAAGTTATTCGGGAACAAAAGCCCCTACAGCCGGGCGACGTGCCATTAACTTGGGCGGATATTTCAAAAGCCGGTCGCTTGCTTGGCTACCATCCAGCTATGCAACTGGAACCGGGTTTGAAAAGCTTTGTTACCTGGTACCGTGGCGCCGACCCAAAGCGCCGCGCATGATTCCCTTGCCCCCCACCTTTACAACGGATCGCCCCGACTACCCTTACGAATTGAGCCGACGCAACCGGCGCTGTGGTCAGGTGCCATTCCAGAGATGCAGACCGAGATCTTCTTCGAGCGCGTGCGTGAAGATGCCTGCAAAAGACTCCTTGTTGAACGGCCGGAATTTCTTCGAACCTAGAAAATCTCGCGCATTTTCTCTGTAAACTTGAATGTCTTTCTCGCTCAACGATTTTAGATAGGACCGCAGGTCAGCATATGTGGGATATTTGCGCTTATCGATGAAACATTCCTCAGGTATCCAATCCGTGACGTCTGTCGCTCCCCAATAAATTGGAATGGTTCCTACATAGAATGCGTCAAAGATTTTTTCGTTCAGCCAACCTTCGAGAATCATATTCTCGTAGCAAAAAGCGAAGGTATAGCGGCTCATCACTTCGTACTTCGATTTCACTGCCCCTTTGTAGACCTGCCGGAGCACCTTCTCTATGGGGTGCCGAGGCACGAAAGGAATATTTTCTCGCACGAATCGATAAAGTCTCATCGCCGTCGCAGGCATCCAGAATTCACCGACGCGATACGGCATCCGGTCCCAGCCGTGGCCATAAAGATCGATCTCTCCGTGCTGGCTGAAGAACTCTAGCAGCCGGTGGCGCTCGGTAAAGAGCTCATTCCAATAGATCCGTGGGAGCTTGTTCGCCACCACCATCGTCAGGAATTTGCGGTCCTTTCTGCTCCACAACTCATTGAAGACTTGGTTGTAAGGCTGGGGAATGAAAAACTTCTCAAAATGCAAACCCGCACAACCGAATCGCGCAAGTGCGTCGCCGGAGCTGTAGGCGTACACCCTCTTGAAGTACTTGCTGACCTTCGGTAGCGCCTTATAAGTGCTGGGATGGACGATGGGCGCCTCGATGGTAATAAAACCACTCAGGATCGTATCGTTCCTTTTTGCCAGCATTTCGTAATTCTTGAGCGTCCCGAACGAGAAATAGACGTTTGTCTTGTTTGTTTTCTCGCTGCTCATCAGATAATCCGCAGTGTGGACTTCTATCCCTTTCGATTGGACGAGTTCACGCATGTAAAAATAGGGCGCATGGCAATTGTCCCGATTCAAAGGTGAATTCGGGTTGAACATTTCGTTTCCTAAGAAGTGGTGGGTGACCGGATCGATGAACAGCGTCACATCACGTGGATTCATTTCCAAATCCCTTTCAAGATGCCTTGCTCACCCCACGGCCCTCAGTCACGGCGGTGGAATCTTTCGACTTCGCGCCTGCAGTCCATCTCCCCAACCACGAATTCAGAAGAGCAACGCTATGGATAGCAGAGGTAAGATCGGATCCCGAAAGATGCTGTCGCGTCATACTCTCAAGCAGGCTGCTGTCCAAAAGGCCCTCAAGCGGACCTCCTTGCGTTCTCCCCGAAAACAAATGACTCAGATCTCCGTTAATCCATTTCTTCAAAGGCACACCGAAGCCCATTTTGTCCCGATACAGAATCTCGTTAGGCAGCCATGGCCGGAAAGCGCGCTTTAAAGCTTTCTTCGTCTGCTTCCGATCAACCAGTAGCCGAGGGGGGATTTTTCCCGCAAGAGCCATGACCTCTCGGTGCAGATACACCGGCCGGACTTCGAGCGAAACAGCCATACTCGCGCGGTCCACCTTGACCAGAATATCGCCCGCTAGAGTCAGCTTCAGATCGAGGTAGCGCATTGCATTCACAAGCCCAACGTCTTTGGGCGGCGCCTTCGAAAGCAACGGCCCGACGACGTCCATGGGAGAGTAGTGTTTCAGAGTTGCGGCCAGCGCTCCGCGCGCGCCCGTGCGTAGAGCCGGCAGGGGAAAACAAGTCGTGAGCATATCCAACAGCATTGTATCTGCTTCCATCCCGTAGGAAGCGACGGTCCTCTGGGCATGGCTTTTCTCCGGAAGGAGGCCTTCGGCTCCTGCGGTTAGCAAGCTGCGCACGCCGCTCAGGAGAAGTGGTTGCAGGGTTTCCCGCATCCGCAATCGCTGGTACTTCTTGTAGCCCGCGAACATCTCGTCGCCGCCATCTCCCGATAGCGCTACGGTAATGAACTTGCGCGCTTCGCGGCATACGTAAAACGTCGGCAGATACGAGTAGTCGTTGAAAGGCTCATCGTAGTGCCACAGCAGTTTCTCGAAGACCGAACTCACGTCTTGTGGTACCACGAGCTTCTCGGTGTGCTCCGTTGCATATATTTGCGAGACTTTTTTGGCCCAGTGCCGCTCGTCGTAGTCCTTATCCTCGAAGCCCACAGTGAACGTCTTCACGGCGCACCCCGACTTGCTCAGCGCCGCCGTCACGGAAGACGAATCCACTCCTCCGCTAAGAAATGCCCCAACGGGAACATCCGCCAGAATCATTTCCGCGCTGGCTGCCTGCAGTGTCTCCAGGATCTTCGGTCCCCAATCAGAAACGGAATCATCCGGATCAAATTCCATATCCCAGTACGCTGACGACTTCCCTGCGACCGGTGCGCCCTCGGAGTCCGTTTCTACGAACATGAAGTGACCAGGCGGAAGCTTGTGGCACCCTTCCCAGATGCACTTTGGATCCGGCACAAATCCGAAGCTCAAAAAATCGACCAGCGCCGGAAAATGAATTTGCTTGCGAAATTCGGGCCAGCCAACAAGCGCCTTCAACTCCGAAGCGAACAAAAACGCGCCGTTAACGGTGGTGTAGTAAAACGGTTTTTCCCCCGCGCGATCACGCGCGCAAAACAGCTTCCGCTCGCGCGTATCCCAAATCGCAAACGCGAACATTCCGGACAATCGCTCCAGACACTGCTGGCCCCAATGACGGAACGCCTCAAGCAGGACTTCCGTATCGGAGTGCGTCCGGAAGGTCACGCCATGTTTGCGCAGTTCCTGCGCCAGGCTCTGATAATTGTAAATTTCCCCGTTGAACGTGACGACGAACCGCCCATCGTGCGAGATAAAGGGTTGATTCGCCTCCGGGTTTAAATCCACAATGGCGAGCCTGCGATGGCCCAGACAAACACGCGCGTCCTTCGCAGACCACAGGCCCGCATGATCCGGGCCGCGATGTGCCATGGAGTCGCGCATCTCCGCGATCGTCCCGGCGTCGATCGGCCTGCCCGATATCGCTCCTACTAGCCCGCACATCGCAGGCGGCCCTTTCTCCATGCTGAGGATTTCGCCGTCGATCTCATCGTGCACCCGTCCGCGTCGCGTCCGCGGTCGATCGCAATCCGACTGGCTGCCATTTATCCCATTCACCCTTAACGTTCCAGCGGCGATAAAACGCCTCGGCGAGAAAATTCACTCGCGGCAGCCGCACCAGGCATTGCAGCACACAATACAGCATCAGCAGCCGTGCCCGCTGGACCGTCGCGCTTCCCAGAATGCTGCCGGGCCGCACGAGCCGTAGAACCTCCGCTGCCTGGTCCAACTCGCCGAGAATATAGAGATTGATCGCTCGCATCAGGTTATCTTCCGCTCGATGCGCTTCATGACCCGCGAGAGCTTCCGCCGTCGCAATCGCTGAGTCGCCTTTCTCCAGGTACAAATCCATGATCCTGAAGTACCGTTCGGGGTCCGTGCGCAGCCTCCGGTATCTCTGCGCTGAATTTCCATGCCCATACCGGTACCGAAACAAATATTCCTCAAGCACCCCAATCGGACACTTCTGCGCGATTCTCAGCCACATTTCCATGTCCGACGTATTACGAAATTCCGCGTCCCGATATACGCCGACATCCCGGTACACGGACGCCCGCACCATGCTCGAAGGGCAGGTCAGAAATGTGTTCTTGTACTTCAACAATGCGTTGAAAACTGTTGCGTACGGCAGAGGACACCCTCCGCGCACCTGCTGCGGAATCTCCAAACGTCCACGCTCGTTCCCGACCGGGTCGATGAAAATACTCTGGCAAAACACCGCGCCCGCCTCCGGGTACCGTTGCAGGAAATCGACTTCGCGCTCGATCATACGCGTATCGTAGATGTCGTCCGCGTGGTATATCGCGATGTACTCGCCGCGAGCCATCGCAATGCCGTCGTTGGCATTCCCGTAAATCCCGCGGTTCGTCTCCTGCCGATAGTACTTCACGCGCTCTCCGTACGCGGCCGCCACTCCCCGCGTCCCATCCGTCGACGCGTCATCCATCACAAATATCTCGGTGCGCGGGTAAGTCTGGGCAAGAATCGAGTCCAAACTCTCGCGCAGGTACCTTTCCCCGTTGAACACCGGAACGATGATCGACACCAGGCCGCGATCTCCCGCGTTGCCACTCAGGCTGGCGGGCCCCTCAGCTAACCGTTGCGGTTCTGCGTTCAACATACGTTGTTAGCGTTGCCACACTCTGGAAATTTTCAGGAATCAGTTCATCGTCCTGCACCTGAATCCTGAAATGCTCCTCAATGAAAACGACGAGCCGGAGGATATTCACAGAATCCAATACACCCTCCAACAACGGTGAATCCGCTGCAAGGCCGGAGGCCTTCCCGTCGGTAACGAGGTTATTCGTAATGAACTCTAAGAGTGCTCCTTCCGCGCTCATCTATCAGGCCTCCTCCAGCAAACTCTCATCGCGTGGCAGGGCTTTCGGTCTCTGCAGTCAGCCGAGGCCGATCGACCTTTCCGGTTCCAGTTCGAGGCAACACGTCTCTAAACTCCACCTCTTCCGGAACCATATATCGCGGCAACCTTGCAGCACAATGATTCTGAACATCTGCTTGAGTTAA
>WNFF01001467.1_pt1 | contig 19626 bp, 22 predicted proteins | sample 5400441 | NCBI WGS metagenome assembly WNFF01 (sample SAMN13153345, study PRJNA577476) | soil metagenome | isolation source: 120 cm saprolite under Douglas fir tree site 2 hole 3 replicate 1 | place: USA:California | collected 2015-04-18 | reverse complement strand
GCTCGAGATCGTTGCCGGCCGCGGCCGCGAGGCCGGTTCGCAGCCGCAGGATCGCGCCGTGATTCTTCCGCATGCTTCCTCGCCGGTCGATGCAACGCGCCTTGCTCATTATATACGCTCTCCACCGGCACCCGCCATGGAACCAAATCCGAGAGGGCGGGGTTCCGATGCCGGGAGCCTCCGCCATGAATCTTCGCCTCCCCGCCGCCGCGTTTGCCGCAACGCTGGTTTGTTTCGCAGCCGCGGCGGCGTTCGCAGGGGACGCCGCACCCGAGGACGATGCGGTCTGCACCGGACGCGCGCCGTTCCGGGAGGTGGCGCAGGACGAGATCTATACGTTCGCCGAGCTGTGCGGCATCCGGCAGGATTTTCTCCGTGCCGATCGCGAAAAGACCGGCACCGGCGCGGTGGGGTGGGCAAAAACGCCCAGCGCCGCGCCGCCGCGCAGAAACTGACGACCTTCCGTCTTGTTGTCTGCTTCCCGTGGACGCGGCGCGTCCGCGCGTTTGCCCAGTCTACCGCCCGGCTAGCGTCTCGCGCAGCCAGCGTTCGATGCGGTCGAGGATGGCTTCGTAGACTTCTTCCTGAGCGATGCCGGCTCGCTTCGGCACTTTGAACGAGTGGTCGCCGTCCTCCACGACATGAAGCTCCGCGGGCGCCTCGAGCTTCGCGAGGATCGGCCGCAGCTCGGCGGGCGTGCCGAATGCGTCGCGCGAACCTTGCACGAACAGCGAGGGCGCCCGGATATTGGGTAGGTGCTTCGCGCGCAACTGATCCGGCCTGCCGGGCGGATGCAGCGGATAGCCGAGAAACACCAGCGCCGCCATGTCGTCCGCGCCGGCCGCGGCGACCTGGGACGCGATGCGTCCGCCCATGGATTTTCCGCCGATCGCGAGCCGGTTGCGGCCGAGCTTTTCGTGATCGCGCACGGTCGCGATCGCGGCGCGGTAGCACGCCTCGAGCTTTGGGTTCGGATCGGGAGCGCGGCGGCCGTGCTCGATGTAGGAAAAATTGAACGTGACCGCATCGATGCCGCGCGCCGAAAGCCCGGTCGCGAAGCGCACCAGGAACGGGCTCTTCTGCCCCGCGCCGGCGCCGTGCGCCAGCATCAGCGTGATCCCCGCGCGCGTCCGCGCGTCCGCCGCATAGGCGAGCGCGCTCACGCGCTCGTCGGGGGCGATGTCGATGCGAAGCGGCTCGGCCATGGTGCGCGCCAATTGGTAACCTACCTGCGCAGTCTCCGGCGCTTGTAGCCCGGATGGAGAGCCCGCGAAGCGGGCGCGAAATCCGGGGCCGTCCCTCCTGAATCCCGGATTTCGCTTCGCTGCATCCGAGCTACAGTCCCCGTGCGGACTATAGCCGCGACAGATACTTCGGCAGCTCGCGCTCGAATTCCGGGAAATAGCGAGCGATGAGGGTCACGTCGAAGCGTCCGAGGATCGATTCCTTCGGCTCGCGGTCGAGCAGGAAGAAGAACGCCGCCTCGATCAAGCGCTCCGGCGCATGCTTGCCGCCGGTCAGGCGCTCGCAGGTTTTCCGCGACATCGTGACCTGATGGCGGGTCTCGCCCTGGCCTTCGCGCACGAGGACCTCGAACCCGAGCGGGTCGCCGTCTTCCGTGCGCCGGACCTCGATCATGTTCGTACTCGTCATCCTGAGGCGCTCGGCGCGTAGCGCCGAGCCTCGAAGGATCAGCGCTTGCGGCCGGCGGCGGCCTTGCCGATGGCCTGCAGCAGCCGTTTGCTCTTTTCATTTTCCTTGATGGACAGGTGATAGGCGCGGCTGCGTCCTCGCCGGTTCAAGATGGGCTTGCGCTCAATCACGCCCACCTTCAGCAATTTCTGCAATTGCTTGTGGACTTGGCTCTCGGACTGTCCGGTGATCTCGGAGAGGCGGACAGCTGTCACCGGCTCTTTGCCGCCTTGGAGCATGAAGATCAGCGTGAACAGCCCGACCTGCTGCAGGCGCGCGGCGCCGGTCTCGTCGGGAAACACTTCGCCGAGGATGCGCTCGACGTGCATGCCGATCAGCTTGCGGACCAATTCCAGTTGCATTCAGTTTAGTCTTCGTATATCAGAATTCAAGGGGATTTCGGCCCCAAACCGATCGGCGTGCCGGCCGCGCAGCCAAGGCGGCCTGCCGCAAAGGTATCATATTGCATCGCCGACGCGCACGAGGGCGCTCGCCCTGTCCCGAGCCGCCGCCGCCGGTGAATCGCGAGGGAACGCATGCGCAGGCGCAGACGAAACCCGGGCGCCAAGGCGCCGGGGCCGAAGGACGCCGAGATCGGCCAAAGAATCCGCGCGCGGCGGCTGCTGTGCCGGCTCTCGCAAACGGCGCTCGCCGACGCGATCGGCGTCACTTTTCAGCAGGTGCAGAAATACGAGCAGGGCGTGAACCGGGTCGGCGGCGGGCGCCTCGCCCGCATCGCCGAGGTACTCGCCGTGCCGGTCGCGTTCTTCTTCGACGGCGCGGCGGGCCCGAAGCCGACGGCCGGCAGGATCAACGAGGCGCTTGGCCTCCTCCGCACCGCCGGAGCCATGCGCCTCGCCCAGGCGTTCGCGGCGATGTCGGCCGATGCGCGGGCTCATTTTCTGGCGCTGGTGGAGATCGTCGCCGAACGCGGGCGGCCCCACCGAACACGCTGATATGCTTCAGCTGAGCCGCGCAGCAGCCTTTCTCAGAAGCACCCCAACAATCTCACGCCGAGGAAGGGCGCCGCATCGCGCCGTAAGTCGCGGCACCGCTGTTGTGAGCGTCGATTGACCGCGCAGAGGCGGATCGTCTACGAATACGGGTCGAATCCCCTGCCAAGCAACCGAGGTGGCGTCCGTGCGTCCGAACCGTATTTTGCGCCGGCTGTTCGGGGTATTGGTCGCATGTTCGATCTGCCTGGGACCGGCGGCGCTGCGAGCGCAGACGCTTGATTCCGCCACCGCGGCCAACGCCGCGAAACTCTCGCGGCTGCTGAAGGAAACCGGTCTGCGCTATAATACCCATTCCGGCACGACCTGGTCGGTCGACCTCCAGCGCAAGAACATCGGCAAGGTTCGTGTCATCACCTCCGTGGGTACCGATGTCGTCGTGACCTTTGCGATTCTCGCCAAGCAGGCGGCGATACAGAAAACGTTGCAATTGCTCGACACCCTGGCATCCGCCAACCACGAATACGATTACGCGAAAATCGGCCTCGACAAGGATGGAGACTTGTTCGTGCGGATCGACACCCCTTCGCGGCTGATCGATGCCAAGGAATTGAAGTCCGCCATCGACCAGGTCGCCAACGCCTCCGACGAGGTGTTCGCGAGAGTCTCCGGTTCCATCAAACACTAGTCGGTTGAGGCTCGCCCGGTCGCCGCCCAGCCGCCTTTTCCCCCGGAACGGTCGCTAGGCGCTTGCGCGGACGATCTCTTCCTCGACGTCGCGCAGCCGATCCTTGCCGAAGAAGATCTCCTGGCCGACGAAGAAGGTCGGGCTGCCGAACGTGCCGCGCGCGACCGAGGCCTGCGTGTTCTCCAGCAGGCGCTGCTTGACCTCGGGCTCCTGCACGCGCGCGAGCAAACGCGCGGCATCGAGCCCGGACTCGTCCAGGGCCGCGCGCACCACCTCGGGATCGTCCATCTTCTTCGGATCGGCCCACATGTGGCGGAACACCTCGTCGACGTAGCGCTCGAATGAGCCATCGAGCTGCGCCGCGACCGCGCCGCGCATGATCAGCAGCGTGTTGACCGGAAAGAACGGATTGCGCGTGAAGCGCTCGATGGCGTGGCGCCGGACGAAGCGCCGCCGCTCCAGCTCCTCGTACTCCGGCTTGTTCTTGATGCCCTGCAGGCTCTCGGCAGGCGAGCGGTTGTTGGTCAACTTGAACACGCCGCCCAGCAGCACCGGCACGTATTCGAACTTCGCGCCGGTGCGGCGCTCGATCTGCGGAACGACCAGGTGAGCCAGGTAGGCGTTCGGGCTGCCGAAATCGAAGTGAAATTCCACCTTGGCCATGATCACCACGCCTCCCGGTACGGACGAACGTCGAGCTCGAAGGTCCAGGCGTCGCGCGGCTGGCGATAGAGCTGCCAATAGGCCTCGGCGATCGACCGGGGATTCATGAGCTGGTCCGGCTCGAGGCGATCGAGCGCCTCCGCGCCGGACCGCTGCCGGATGCGCTCGCGCACGAAGGCGGTATCCACGCCGGCATCGATGATGAGATGCGCGACGTGGATGTTGTTCGGACCGAGCTCCCTCGCCATGCTCTGGGCGACGGCCCGCAGCCCGAATTTGGCGCTCGCGAACGCCGCATAACCGACGCCGCCGCGAACGCTCGCGGTCGCGCCGGTGAAGAAGATGCAGCCTTTGCCGCGCGGCAGCATCAGGCGGGCGGCTTCGCGTCCGGCCAGGAATCCGGAATAACAGGCCATTTCCCAAACCTTGCGAAACACCCGCTCGGTCGTCTCGAGCACGGCAAAGTTGACGTTGGCGCCGACATTGAAGATGCAGACTTCGAGCGGGGCGTGCCCGTCGGCCGCGCGCAGAAAACCGGCGATGTCGTCCTCCTTGCGGGCATCGAGGCCGCGCGCGACGACGTCGCCGCCGGCGGCTTCGATGTCGGCGACCAGCGGCGCGAGCTTGTCCGCATTGCGCCGGCCGGCGAAGATCGTGAACCCTTCGGCCGCGAATTTTTTCGCGATCGCGGAGCCGATGAAATCCCCCGCACCGATGACGGCCGCGGTGGCATTGCGCTTGGTCAAGATTCCGCTCCGCGGGCCACCGCGTCTTCCGGGCCGAACTGCGTGGTCGTTACCGCGCGCAGCAGCGCGCGCAGGTCGGCCGCGCGGGCGCCGCCGAAAGCGGAGTCGAACCGAGCTTGCGCCTCGGCCCAGGCTTTCGACGCGGCTTCGAGCCGCTTCTCGCCTCGCCTGGTCAAGTGCAGCTCCTTGCTGCGGCGGTCGGATGCGGCCGGCTCGATCCGGATCAGACCGTCGCGCTCCAGCGGCAGGATGTTCCGCCCGAGCGTCGTGCGGTCCATCACCATGTCGGCGGCGAGCACATGGATCGTCATCGGACCTTGCCGTCGCAGTTTCGCGAGAAGCGAGAACTGGGTCGTGCGCAGCCCGCTCGGCGCCAGGCATCGGTCGTAGAACTGGGTCACGTGCCGGGCCGCCTGGCGGACCGCGAGGCAAACGCAGACTTGCGCCGTCGATCGGGGCTCGAGGGACATCACCGAATCTTCCTTGACAAATGTGCATATGCTCGTATATCGGCAGATGTCAATAGGAGCATATACGCCGTTCCGCGGCGAGCTGCGGCCGCGTCCGGCGACGGATGCCAGCCTTGGCGCTGGAGGATTGCATGCGGATTCTCGTGGTCGGCGCCGGCGCGATCGGCGGCTATTTCGGCGCGAGGCTGCTCGAAGCCCGCCGCGACGTGACGTTCCTGGTGCGGCCGCGGCGCGCTGCGCAGCTGGCGCGCGGACTCTCGGTCGTAAGCCGGTTCGGCAACATCGATCTCGTCGCCCCGCCGACGGTCACCGCGGAAGCACTGCACGAATCCTTCGATCTCATCGTGCTGAGCTGCAAGGCATACGACCTCGGGGGCGCGATGGATTCCGTCGCGCCCGCGGTCGGACCACGGACGGCGATCCTGCCGCTGCTCAACGGCATGCGTCATCTCGACTTGCTGAAAGCGCGGTTCGGCGCGGAGCACGTGCTCGGAGGCCAGTGCCTGATCTCGGCCGCCCTCGATGCGGACGGCCGGGTGCTCCACCTCAACGACACGCACCTGCTTGCGTTCGGGGAATTGGACGGCTCGCGCTCGGCGCGGGTCGAGGCGATCGCGTCGATCCTGTCGGGCGCCCGGTTCGACGCACGGCTGAGCGAAGCCATTCTCCAGGAGATGTGGGAGAAGTGGGTGTTCATCGCGGCCGGGGCGGGAATCACCTGCCTGATGCGCGCCGCGGTCGGCGACATCGTCGCCGCGGGTGCTGCCGATCTGAGTTCGGCGCTGCTCGACGAATGTGCCGCCATCGCCGCGCGGCAAGGCTTCCGGCCCAGTCAGGCGTCCATCGAGCGCAGCCGCGCGATGCTTACCGCTGCCGGCTCGCCCGTGACCGCGTCGATGCTGCGCGACATCGAGAACGGCGCGCCGGTGGAGGCCGATCATATTCTCGGCGACCTGCTGGCGCGGGCCGGCCGCCCGGCCGACGCCCAGTGGCCGCTGCGGATCGCCTACGCCCACGTGAAGGCCTACGAGGCCCGGCGGGCCCGCGAGATGGGATCGGCCGCCAAGGCGGCGTGACCGAGCTTGCACCGGTGGAGCGGCCAAAGTTGCCGCGCGCCTTCCTCGTAGTTGGAGATTGCGAAAGGTCCCTTTCTGTTCGTGCTCAGGAGAAGCTTCGATGGCACAGATTTCGGACGGCAAGGACGTGCAGGCCATTATCGCCGAGACCATCAGGACCCACCCGGTCGTCCTGTTCATGAAGGGCAGTCCGCCGCGTCCGCAATGCGGCTTCTCGGCGGCCGTCGTCGACGCGCTGCGGCAGCATCGCGTGGCGTTTCATTCGGTCGATGTGCTGCCGGACCCTGCCCTGCGTCAGGGGATCAAGGCGTTCTCGAACTGGCCGACGATCCCGCAACTTTATGTCGGCGGAATCTTCGTCGGCGGGAGCGATATCGTCCGGGAGATGCACGAGACCGGCGAGCTCGCAGAATTGCTTGCAGGCGCCGTTGGAACTGCGTCGTGAGCATGCCCACGGCGGTGGTGATCGGGGTCGGTGCCGCGATCATCGAAGAACGCGGTGAGGACGGTCTGCTCGGGATCGAGGCGATCGCCGAGGCCTATTGGCAGCTTCATCGCCAGCCACGATCGGCCTGGACGCATGAGATCGATCTGCGGCCGTACAAGGAGAACTTCTGACCGCGTCGGCCGTGTGCCGGCCGCCGGCTGCCCCCTGTGATTCGAGAAGGAGGACATCATGAGTGAGCGCAAGGACCCGATCGTCATCGCCGCGGCGGTGCGCACGCCGCTCGGCCGTTTCCAGGGCGAGCTGTCGCCGCTCTCGGCGCCGAAGCTCGGCTCCGCCGTCATCCGGGCGGCGGCGCAGCGCGCCGGAATTGACGGCGCGCATGTAGACGAGGTGCTGATGGGCTGCGTGTTGCCGGCCGGCCAGGGCCAGGCGCCGGCCCGCCAGGCTGCGCGCGGCGCGGGACTCCCCGATGCGACCGGCGCCACCACCGTCAACAAGGTCTGCGGTTCCGGCATGAAGGCCGTGATGATCGGCCACGATCTCATCGCGGCGGGGTCGGCCGACCTCGTGGTCGCGGGCGGCATGGAGAGCATGTCGAACGCGCCTTACCTCCTGAGCCAGGCACGCACCGGCTATCGCTTCGGGCACGGGGAGATCTTCGATCACGCGGCCTTGGACGGCCTGGAGGATGCCTACGAGAAGGGCCGCTCGATGGGCACGTTCGGCGAAGATACCGCCGAAGCCTATCAGTTCACCCGGGATGCCCAGGACGCCTATGCGATCGAGACGCTCAAGCGCGCGCGGGCGGCGATCGAAACCGGCGCGTTCGAAGCCGAAATCGTTCCGGTCGCGGTTCCGGCGAAGGGCGGAAGCGTCGAGATCTCGCGCGACGAAAATCCGCTCAAGCTCTCGCCCGAGAAGATCCGGCTTCTCAAGCCTGCGTTCCGCGCCGGGGGCACCGTCACGGCCGCGAGCTCGAGCGCCAACGCCGACGGCGCCGCGGCGATCGTGCTGACCAGACGTTCCACTGCGGAGCGCTTGGGTCTGCCGGTTCGCGCCACGATCGTGGCACAGGCGGGTCACGCACAGGAGCCGAGGTGGTTCACAACGGCGCCGATTCCCGCCATCCGCAAGGTGCTGGAAAAGGCCGATTGGACCGTAGGCGACGTCGACCTGTTCGAGATCAACGAGGCGTTTGCGGTGGTGGCGATGGCCGCCATTCGCGATCTCGGGCTCGACCGCGAGCGCGTGAACGTCCATGGCGGCGCCTGTGCGCTGGGGCATCCGATCGGCGCCACGGGCGCCAGGATCATCGTGACCTTGCTGCACGCGTTGGAGCGCAGCGGTGCAGAACGGGGAATTGCCAGCCTCTGCATCGGCGGCGGCGAGGCGACCGCGGTCGCGATCGAGCGTTCCGCCGCCTGATGCGGACCTGAGTGCTTCGGCGAATGGGGAGTCGATGCGGGGTGGCCGCCGGCAACTGTCGGCTCGGTATTTCGACGCCCAGGACAAGGAGAACCGGAAATGAAGACGTACGGATCGGCCTCCTGGAAGGGCGGTCTCAAAGACGGCACGGGCGCCATCTCGACACGCAGCGGCGCGCTCCAAGCGTACCCGTACGGCTTCGCCAGTCGCTTCGAGGGCAAGCCGGGCACCAATCCCGAGGAACTGATCGGCGCGGCCCACGCCGGTTGTTTCACCATGGCTCTGTCGCTGATCCTCGGTGAGGCGCAGTTGACTGCCGATCAGATGGATACCAAGGCGGAAGTCACGCTTGAAAAGCTAGCCGATGGCTTCGCCATCACGGCCGTCCACCTGACCCTGAGAGCCAGGGTGCCGGGCGCGGACCAAGCGAAATTCGCGGAGCTTGCCGCCAAGGCGAAAGCCGGCTGCCCGGTGTCGAAGCTCCTGAATGCCAAGATCACCCTGGATGCGGCGCTCGTGAACTGAAGCGGCTCCCGCTCCCGCCGATCGGCGCCATCAAGACAAATAGCGCATTTGTGTTTTCGCGGCGGGATCAAGGAGGAGTACATGGGTAAGCTCGAAGGAAAAATTGCACTCGTTACCGGCGGCAACAGCGGCATCGGACTTGCGACGGCGAAACGGTTCGTGAACGAAGGCGCGTACGTCTTCATAACCGGACGCCGCAAGCCGGAGTTGGCTGCGGCGGTGAAGGAAATCGGAAGAAATGTTACCGGCGTGCAAGGAGACGTCTCGAAGCTCGGCGATCTTGACCGCCTGTTCGCGCAAATCAAGCGGGGGAAGGGCAAGCTCGATATCGTGTTCGCGAATGCCGGTGCTGCGAAATATGCCGCCTTGGGCAAGATAACCGAGGAGGACTATGACTCGATCTTCAACATCAATGTGAAGGGCGTGCTGTTCACGGTGCAGCAGGCGCTTCCGCTGCTGCCGGACGGCGCCTCGATCATCCTGAATGCGTCGATCGTCGCCAGTAAAGGGCTCTCATCGAGTAGTATTTATAGCGCCTCAAAAGCCGCCGTGCGCTCGTTCGCGCGGACATGGACGACGGACTTGAAGGATCGCCGCATTCGCGTGAACGCCGTGAGCCCCGGCTCCACGGACACGCCCGGACTGAGTGAGCTGCTGGCCTCCACGGAGACCGGCGAGCAACGCAAGAAGATGATGTCCAACAGTATTCCGCTCGGCAGGTTCGGTACACCCGATGAGATCGCGAAGGCCGTGGTGTTTCTCGCATCCGACGACAGCAGCTATATCGCGGGAACGGAACTGTTTGTGGATGGCGGCTTCGCGCAAGTGTAGGCCGTTAACAGCGCAGGAGCACCGCATCAACAATTGTTCCGCCGCTCCTCATCAATTGAGCGCCGCCCTCGCGCACGCGCAGAAAGGCGGGAAGGTTCTTTTTAAGGTCTGGTGACCCGGCGATAGTGCGGGCTACGCCCCGCGCCATGGTGCTAGAGCTGGGAGCGACCTTAATAAAAGCGGCTCATTGAATTCAGCAAGGGCGATGTCGATATACAGGCCCGCGAACGGAGAGCAGAGCCACACCAGATCGCACCGGGAGGTAAGGCATGCCGTACGATATCAAGGTGAACGGCGTCGTTCGGACGGTGGACGTAGACGGCGACACCCCCGTTCTGTGGGTCCTCCGCGACGTCCTCGGCATGACCGGCACCAAGTTCGGCTGCGGGGCGGCGTTGTGCGGCGCCTGCACGATCCATGTGGACGGAAACCCCACCCGCTCCTGCATTACCAGCATCGACAGTGTAGGCACCGCGGCGATCACCACGATCGAAGCGATCGGAGACACGCCGGCCGGCAGGAATATCCAGAAGGCATGGCTCGATCTCGAAGTCGTCCAGTGCGGCTATTGTCAGTCCGGGCAGATCATGTCGGCGTCCGCTCTGCTGGCGGGCAATTCGCACCCGAGCGACGGCGACATCGACGACGCCATGTCCGGCAACATCTGCCGCTGCGGCACCTATGTCCGCATCCGCGAGGCGATCAAGCTGGCGGCGCAATCCAGCGCCAACCGACAGGGAGGCTGAACATGCTCCTCCATCCATTTGCCGGTATCGGCGATCCCCTCGTCGATCCGTTGCCGGAGGGCGGCCTCTCGCGCCGGACATTCTTGCGGGCCGGCGCCGCCGCCGGCGGAGGTCTGCTGCTGAGCATCGGCCTGCCGGGGCTGATCGGCGAAATCGAAGCCGCCGGCACGGAGAGTTTTGCGCCCAGCGCCTTCATCCGCATCGGGCGGGACGGATCGGTCGCGCTGATCATTCCCCAGGTCGAAATGGGCCAAGGCACCTACACCTCGCTGCCGATGCTGATTGCCGAGGAGCTGGAGGTGGAGCTGAACCAGGTCCAGGTCGAACACGCATCGCCCGACGACAAGCTGTTTGGCAATCGGCTTGTCGGTTTCCAGGTGACCGGCGGCTCGACCTCGGTGCGTGCTTTCTGGGAGCCCCTGCGGCGCGCGGGCGCGACCGCCAGGACGATGCTGGTGGCCGCGGCGGCGCAGAACTGGAAGGTCGAGCCGGCCTCATGTCGCGCCGAGAAGGGTGAAGTGATCCACGTCGCAAGCGACCGGCGGATTCGATACGGCGCTGTCGCGGCGGATGCCGCAAAGCTGCCGGTACCCGAACACGTCGCGCTCAAAGATCCGAAAGACTTCAAGCTCATCGGCACGCCGGCGAAGCGTCTCGACACACCCGCGAAAGTGAACGGAGCGGCGATCTTCGGCATCGACGTGAAGCTGCCGGGCATGAAAATCGCCACGCTCGCTGCCTCGCCCGTGTTCGGCGGCCGCGTGCGCGCCGTCGACGACAGCAAAGCCAAGGCGGTCCGCGGCGTACGACAAATCGTTCGGCTCGACGATGCCGTGGCGGTCGTCGCCGACCATATGGGGGCGGCGAAAAAAGGGCTCGCGGCGCTCGACATCCAGTGGGACGACGGACCGAACGCGACGCTGAGCACGGCCGACATCGTGCGCGAGCTCGAGACGGCGTCGCGAAAACCGGGAGCCGTCGCGCGCCGCGAGGGCGACGCCGAAAAGGCCATGGCGGGCGCCGCCACCAAGGTCGAGGCGGTATACCAGCTGCCGCTTCTCGCTCATGCGACGATGGAGCCGATGAACTGCACGGTCGACCTCCGAAAGGACAGCTGCGAGATCTGGGTAGGCACGCAGGTGTTGAGCCGCGCCCAAGCCGCCGCCGCGCAAACCGCCGGGCTGCCATTGGAGAAAGTCAAGGTTCACAATCATCTGCTGGGTGGCGGCTTTGGAAGACGGCTCGAAATCGATGGCATCATCCGCGCGGTCGAGATCGCCAAACAGGTCGATGGCCCTGTGAAGATCGTCTGGACCCGCGAAGAAGACATCCAGCACGACATGTACCGGCCCTATTACTTCGATCGGATCGCGGCCGGATTGGACGAGCAGGGCAAGCCGGTCGCGTGGCAGCATCGCGTCACGGGATCGTCCATCCTGGCACGATGGCTGCCGCCGGCTTTCAAGAACGGGCTGGACGCCGACGCCGTAGAAGGGGCCGCCGAGCCGCCGTATACGCTGCCAAACATCTTCGTTGACTACGTCCGACAGGAGCCGCCGGGTATTCCCACGGCATTCTGGCGCGGCGTCGGTCCGACGCGCGGCATCTTCGTGGTCGAGAGTTTCATCGACGAGCTCGCGGCCGCGGCGAAACGGGATCCCGTCGATTACCGGCGCGCCCTGCTCGAGAAGAACCCGCGGGCGAAGGCCGTGCTCGAGCTTGCGGCGGAGAAATCGGGATGGGGGAAGCCGCTGTCCGCAGGCAGCGGTCGCGGCGTATCCGTCCAGTTCGCCTTCGGCAGCTACATGGCGCAGGTTGCAGAGGTGACCGTCTCCAAGGACGGAGGGGTCCGTGTCGGGCGCATCGTATGCGCGGTGGACTGCGGGACCGTCGTCAATCCGGACACCGTCAGAGCGCAGGTCGAAAGCGGGGTCATCTTCGGCATGACGGCGGCGCTTTACGGCGAAATAACGCTCAAGAACGGCCGCGTCGAGCAGGGAAACTTCGATAGCTACCGGATCCTGCGCATCAACGAGGCACCTCTCGTCGAGGTTCATATCGTCAAGACGGCCGAGGCACCGGGAGGGATGGGCGAGCCCGGAACTTCCGCTGTGGCGCCGGCAATCACGAACGCGATTTTTGCCGCCACCGGCAGGCGCCTGCGCAAACTGCCGATCGATCCGGCCCAACTGAAATCGGCCTAGCTGGGCCTGAACTCATCGCAAGCCGCCGGTAGCGCGCTGCGAATGGCAACGTCTATGGAGCCGTCGGAGATCGACCGGGTGCGCGCCGGTTCGGCGTCGCGGATCATGCGCGCCCCGATCCTACGTCGCGTATGACCGCTCCTGCAGTCGCCGCCGCAGGGCGCGGAAGACTTTCTGGAGATTGCGCGCGATGGCGGCCCCGTGAACCGCTCCTCCACCATCGCTCCAGATGAATTGTCGTGACACCGGAGGCAGGCCTTCTGACGAGGGGTAAAGTCTTCGCCTTGACCGCCGTGATATTCCTGTCGGGAGCGCAAGCAATGGCCGCAGACGGATTGATAACGATACAGAGCAGTTACGGGCCTGAGGATACGATGAGCAGGTTCGAGGCCGAGGTCAGGGCAAAGGGCATGACCGTATTTGCGCGTGTCGATCATGCGGCGGGGGCCGCGGTGGTTGGACTGTCGCTGCGGCCGACCGAGGTCCTGATCTTTGGCAACGCCAAAGCCGGCACGCCGCTGATGCAATCGATGCAGACGATCGGAATCGATCTGCCGCTGAAGGCGCTGGTTTGGCAGGACGCGTCGGGCAGCACCTGGCTTTCGTACAATGATCCGAGCTGGCTCGCGAAACGGCACGGGTTGGGCCGCGAGGTCGAGACGACGGTCGCTGCCATGGCTGCCGCGCTCAACGCGATATCGAGAACGGCGACTACGTTTACGTAATGGCCCCGCGCGGGCGCGGGTGCTCGCGCAGATGCAACGCACCGTGCCCGACCCCGCGCGATGCCGTGACCGGCGCCATGCTTCTGGTCTGTGCCATCATGGCACCCTATATGGGTGGATCACCGCGCCCCGAGGAACGCAAACGCGAGACCTCCTTGCATCGATCGGCGAATGGCGGGCGGGCGCTTGCGCACGCTGCCGATCGATCCGGCCCGGCTGAAATCGGCCTGGCCGGAGGCGAGCCGATCGGAAACCGCTGGCGAGCCGCGAATGACGATGTCTGTCCCAAAAAAACCGTCGATCTTCGACACGCGACGCCACCAGATGTTTCCCGTTCTGGAGACATCCGAGATCGAGCGGGTGCGTCGGTTCGGCGTGGTCCGCTCCTACGGCGTGGGGGAGGCGCTGGCCAAGGTCGGCGAGGCGGCCGAAGGCCTGACCATCATCTTGGCCGGAAAGGTCGACGTTACCCAACATGATCAGTCCGGCCGCCGGGTGCCGATCGTCATCCACGGCCCCGGGGCGTTCCTCGGCGAATTGGCGCAGCTGGCGGGCCGGCGGGCTCTGGTGGATGCCCACGCGCTCGAACCGGTAGACGCCTTGGTCGTTGCGCCGGACCGGCTCCGCGCGTTGCTGATCGCGGACGCGGAACTCGGGGAGCGGATCATGCGCGCCTTGATCCTGCGTCGCGTCGGTCTGCTCGAGACCGGAGCCGGCGGGCCGGTGATCGTCGGCTATCCCGAGAGCGGCGATGTGCTCCGGCTCGAGGGCTTTCTCGCGCGCAACGGCCATCCGCGTCAACGACTGAACCCCGAGACCGATCCGGAGGCGAAGGCGCTGATCGAGCGCTTCCAGATCGATCCGGGCCAATTGCCGATCGTTCTGTGCCCGTCCGGGCAGCTGCTGCGTAATCCCAGCGAGATCGAGCTCGCCCGCTGTATCGGGCTGGTGGGGCCGATCGATCCGGACCACCTCTATGACGTGGCGATCGTCGGGGCCGGGCCGGCGGGTCTTGCCACCGCGGTCTACGCCGCTTCGGAAGGGCTTTCCGTCCTGGTGCTCGACTGCCGCTCGTTCGGCGGCCAGGCCGGCGCCTCGTCACGGATCGAAAACTACCTGGGATTTCCGACGGGAATTACCGGCATGGCCCTGATGGCGCGTGCCTACAACCAGGCGCAGAAGTTCGGCGCCGAAATGGCGATCCCGGCCGAGGTGGTCGGCCTTCGGCCGCCGGGCGATCCGGACGCGGAACGCTTCACCCTCGGTTTATCCGATGCGGAACGGGTGAGCGCCCGCTCTGTCGTAATCGCCAGTGGCGCGCGCTACCGACGGCTCGGCGTCGCGGACCTGGAAAAGTTCGAGGGCTCGAGCGTGCACTATTGGGCGTCGCCGTTGGAGGCCAAGTTGTGCGCCGGGCAGGAACTCGTCCTCGTCGGCGGCGGCAATTCGGCGGGCCAGGCGGCGGTCTATCTGGCGAGCCAGGCCGCCAAGGTCTGGCTCCTGGTGCGCGGGCCGGACCTCAACGCCAGCATGTCGCACTATCTCGTCGACCGGATTGCCGGGCTAGCCAATGTGGAGGTGGTGACCCGATCGCAGGTCAGCGGCCTGGAAGGCGGCGGGGGCACGTTGGAAGCGATCCGCTGGCGTCAAGGCGCGCCGGGCACGGAAGTGCGCCGGCCGATTCGCCACCTGTTCCTCTTCATCGGAGCGGAGCCGAATACGGGCTGGCTATCCGGATCCGGCGTGAGCGTGGATGCCAACGGTTTCGTGTTGACCGGCGCAGACGATGGCCACCGCCAACCGCTGGAGACCAGTCGGCCCGGCGTCTTCGCGATCGGCGACGTCCGCTCGAATTCGGTCAAGCGGGTCGCCGCAGCCGTCGGCGAGGGCGCGCAGGTGGTGGCGGCGCTGCATGCGTTCCTGGCTGCGGCCAACCGCGAGTCGGCGCTCGGCGCGCGCCATTAGGAGTTCCCGATGCCGGCGAAAAGCGTTTCTGTCGAGATTGAAACTTCGACGTCACGCCCGGTGTTGTGGTCACGAAGGGACGCGGGTGGCAGTGAGCCCTCCCGGCAATATCAGGAGCAAGCATGACCAAGATCACCTATGAAATCGTCGAGCATGATGGCGGTTGGGCCTACCGCGTCGATGGGGTGTTCTCCGAGACCTTCCCCTCCCACGACTTGGCCCGCAAGGCGGCGGAGCGCGCCGCGAAGGAGCAAGTCGTCCCCGGAGCCGCGACGGGCATCTCGTACGAAGACAAGGATGGCCGTTGGCACGACGAAGTGGCACCAGGCGATGATCGACCCGAGACCGACGTCGAGGGCTGAGCGAAGAGCCTCGGTGCCGTGATCGTCTGCCGGCAACATGGCGCTTCGCCCCGGGCCATCAGCGCCGGCCGGTGAGGCCCATGACCTCGACGATCCAGCTCCTGATCCTGCTGCTGGTGGTGGTTGCCGCGGCTGCCGTCCTCGCGACGTGGCTGAGGATCCCGCACGCAATCGTCCTGGTGCTCACCGGGATGGTGCTGGCGCTCATCCCGGGCTTGCCGAGCGTGGAGCTTGCCCCGGAGCTGGTGCTCCTGCTCGTGCTGCCGCCCGTCATCTACGCGTCCGCGGTGGCGATGAGCTGGCGCGAGTTCCGATTCAATCTGCGCCCGATCGCGCTGTTGGCGGTGGGCTGCGTCGTCTTCACGACGGGCGCGATCGCCACCGTGTCGCATTATCTGCTGGGGCTGGCTTGGCCGGTGGGATTCTTGTTGGGCGCCATCGTTTCGCCGCCGGACGCGGTGGCCCCGCTCTCCATCGCGCGCAGACTGGAGCTCCCCAGGCGCATTTTGGTCATCCTCGAAGGCGAGGGGCTGGCCAACGATGCGACCGCGCTGATCCTGTATCGCTTCGCGGTAGCCGCGGTCAGCGCCGGCGCATTTTCGTTCGGTGAGGCCGCGGCAATGTTCGCCGCCATCGTGGCGGGGGAAATTCTCTGGGGGATCGCGGTCGGTTGGCTGATGCTGCGGCTGCGGCGCTGGGTCCGCGATCCGCGCGTCGAGATCGCGCTCTCGGTCCTGACGCCGTTCCTCGCCTATTGGCCGCCCGAGCATCTGGGCGGCTCCGGCGTGCTCGCGACCGTGACCGCCGGACTCTACATCAGTTGGAATGGGCTGCGTCTCATCAGCGCCGCGACGCGGCTCCAGGGCATCTTCTTCTGGGATTTTCTCATCTACCTGATCGAGGGCATGGTGTTCCTCATCACCGGCCTGCAGGCGCGCACGCTGATCGGCCGCATCAGCTCTTATTCGCTATCCGAGCTGGCCGTCTCGGTCGCAATCGTCAGCGCCGCGGTGATCGTGGCCCGCTTCGTCTGGATCTACCCCGCGACCTATCTCCCGCGCTGGCTGCTTGCGGCGGTCAGGCGCAAGGATCCATCCCCGCCCTGGCAGTGGCCGTTCATCCTGGGGTTCACCGGGGTCCGCGGCATCGTCTCGCTCGCGGCGGCGCTCGCCATCCCGTTTGCAACCAGCAGCGGACAGCCTTTCCCCGACCGCGATCTGATTCTGTTCCTGACGTTCTCCGTCATTCTGGTGACGCTGGTCGGTCAAGGCTTGATGCTGCCGTCCGTGATCCGCGCGCTCGGCCTTGCCCACGCCGGCCGCCGCGAGCGCCACGCCGACCGGGCCGAGGAGCACGACGCCCGGCGGCAGGCGATCGAAGCAGCGATCGAGCGGCTCGAACAGCTCCGGGCGGAACGCGGCCTGTCGGAGGGGTTCGTGCGCCCGCTTCGTGCCCGTCACCGCGAGCGGCTCAAGCACGTCAAGCACGGCGGCGATAGTGACGAGCGCCACAGAAGGCTCACCGAGATTCACGACGAAATCGAGCTCGAGCTGATCGCCGCCGAGCGACACCACATCAACGAGCTGTTTCGCAGCGGCCAGCTGAAAGACGAGGCGCGCCGCCGGATCGAGCGGGAGCTCGATCTGCGCGAGGCGCATCTCGCCAGCCGGCGCGCCGAGGAATGAAGCCGGGCATGTCCGGTAAAGAAGCGGCGGCAGCGACGAACCTGCGCAAGGTCCGCTTGTCCCAACGAGCGGACGCTATTGGCTCAGGACGGTCGAGGCCTATGACTAATACTGACAGCCGCTACCTCTCAGTCGTCATGCCCGGCCTTGTGCCGGGCATCCACGTCTTAAAACCCTATCGACATCAAAGACGTGGATGGCCGGGACAAGCCCGGCCATGACGAGGAGGAGAGTCATTGTCAACGGCCGTTGGTATAAGGGGACGCGGCGACCCTGCTCTCCGATTTCTGGGCCGTGGTGGACGCGGTGTTGCGCGACAGAGGAGTGATCCCATGACGACGCTGAAAATGGGCATCGCCAGCTACGAGGAGATGAAAGCGCGCACGCTGCGGATCGCCCGCGGCGAGCATCGGGTTGCGCCCCCCGAACCCAAGGTCTGGCTCACCTCGACGGAATCGTTCGCCAAGGTGCTTTCCGCCGGCAACCGCGAGCTGTTGCGGGTCATCGCCGAGAAGACGCCGGGCTCGCTCGACGAGCTGGCGCAGATCACCGGCCGCGCCAAGTCGAACCTGTCACGCACGCTGAAAACCATGGAGGGATACGGCCTGGTGCGGCTCGAGCGCGGCGCGCGCGGCCGGATCACGCCGAAAATCGTGCACGATCGGGTCGAGCTGGACTTGCCGCTGACCCGGTCGAAACGCGCCGAGCGGAAGCGGGAGGCGGTCTGAACCAGATCGCCCGCGCTAACTTGCTAACTTGAATCTTGGATGGAGAGGAGCTTCGGCTGTTGCCGCGGCGGAGCATAGGCCGCGTGCGGTCTGCTCAGTTCCATTGTGATTTGGCGGAGAGGGAGTCAGTCAATCCCATTGAAAGATAAAGCATTTTCGACCTTCCTAGACCAAAACCCACCGTTCGAGCTACGCCGAAAGCTGGCGTTTCGCTTCCAATCTTATCATGAAATCCATCGTGGCTCCTCCAAGTACTGGCCCTTCAATTTCCGTCGGCGGTGGACAGCAGGGTTGGTTGGCGTTTGCTCTCCGAAGGCAAAGGTCACACCTTCGAATCGTGTCGGGCGCGCCAATGTCTTTTTGTGTTGCAGGACGATGTGCCCCCCGCCCAACTCGATCGCTCATGTGAAATTCTCATTCGTGCAGGGGTTATCGCGCCCGAGATTTCCGTGCTCGCGGCGCAGAACACCCGAGATCGGCGCACCCGCGCTTGCTTGCCGAGCGCCTCCGCCAGCGCTTCCCGGTCCCCTCCGGAGAGGGCCTCAGCCTTTGGCCTTCTGACGGGCGCTGGCATCTGCGGCCACCCGCTCGAGCCCTTTCGTTGAGCGCTTCGTTGACCTTGTAGACGCCAACCAACTGCGCACCAAGCGTCAGGAGGAGACGGCCTTGCCGAGGACGCAAGCCGCCGAGTGAGAGGATCAGAATATCCAATCATGAGTACAGCCAAGTGTGCTTCCCTCGCCGACGGCACCATTGTCGGCGAGTTCTCAGAAGTCGGAAAGTGTTTCGGATATCACCCCAGGTGTTCGGCAAAGGAGGCAAACATGCCAGGCATCCATCATGTGACCGCAATCAGCGGTGATCCAGTCAAGAACTTGAGGTTTCCGTCAACTTCGACGATCCGTCGACCTATCACTTCTACTTTGGCGACGAGACCGGTCATCCCGGCACCATCTTGACCTTCTTCCCCTGGATGAACGCAACCGCAGGCCAGCGCGGTGTTGGCCAAGCCAGCCAGACCGCTTTCCGTGTTCCCCTGAGCTCAATCGGCTACTGGACGAGCCGGTTCATCGAGAAGGGCATTTCCTATCAGAAGCCGGAGAAACGTTTCGGTGAGACCGTCCTGCCTTTCACGGATCAGGACGGGATGGCGCTCGCGCTCGTCGGTATCGCCAATGCAGAGAATGAGCCGAGCTGGAGCAACGGCGACGTCCCTTCCGAACATGCGATCCGCGGCCTCCAGGGCGTGACCCTGCTGCTCGACAGCGCGCAGAAGACGGCGGCGATCCTGACCGATGTCTTTGGCTTCCGCGAGGTTGCCCGTGAAGGATCGACGATCCGCTTCACTGCGCCGGGCGACGCCAAAGGCAGCGTGGTCGACATCCACGAAGCTGCGGGAGTTCCGCGACACCACCAGGGACGCGGTTTGGTGCATCACATCGCCTTCCGTGCTGCGGACGACGCACAGCAGGCGCAGATGACCGAGAAGCTGATCCGCGACCACGCCCGGCACCCGACCGACCAGAAGGATCGCAAGTACTTCCGCTCGATCTATTTCCGCGAACCCGGAGGCGTGCTGTTCGAGATCGCGACCGATATTCCCGGATTTGCCGTCGACGAACCGGTCGAAGCTCTTGGTCAGCACTTGAAGTTGCCCGAGTTTCTCGAATCGCGTCGCAAGGAGATCGAGGGCC
>WNFF01004584.1_pt1 | contig 19627 bp, 21 predicted proteins | sample 5400441 | NCBI WGS metagenome assembly WNFF01 (sample SAMN13153345, study PRJNA577476) | soil metagenome | isolation source: 120 cm saprolite under Douglas fir tree site 2 hole 3 replicate 1 | place: USA:California | collected 2015-04-18 | reverse complement strand
TTGTCCGAGTCCCCCATGCCGATCAGGTCCGGCGCGATCAAACGGCCCAGCCCCTCGAGCTCGGGAATGACATTGCGCCACAGATAGGACGAGGTGGGATTGCCGTGCAGGAACAGGATCGGCGGTCCCTCGCCGCGCTCATGATACGCGATGTTTTGTCCACGAACGGTGACCGTCTTTTTTGCGAGCTTCTCTTCCGTCATCGGCTTGATCTCTCCAGGGTGGCCAAGGGGGCTCCGGCGGCAACGCCAGTCGCATTCATGGGAGGTTCGATCTTGGTTGGGCTGTTGCATTCGGCTGATAGCCGCCGACTATCGGTGGGTGCGCCCAGATCGGACGTTCAACGAGGAAATTCACCATCGGAAACGGGATCCGCTCACGAGGGGTCGGTTTCGATGAGGCCGCACCGCCGGGACAGCAGAATTTGCCGCTTGGCTTGCACGCGCTGCCACACACCAGCCGACTCGCCTCGGGCTACTAGTTTGCATCTCGTAGTTTGCTCCTCGGGGGCCGGTATCTTGCAGTGCAGCATTTCCAGCTTCATAGGCAAACCGCTGACCAAGCGCCGATTTTCAAAGACGGCTCCTCACCGCCCGATATTGTCCCCCGAACCATCTTGACGCGAAAGTGACAGGAGGTTATCGGTAATTAACCCAAATAGTTACTGACCGGTCACGTCCAAGTCAAGGCGTGGACCTCGGATTTCCGAAGGAGCCTTTATGCAGAGCGGCCGGACGTCGCCCCGTCCTCGCGAAAGGATTGTTTCGACGGCGCGAGACTTGTTTCACAGGCGTGGAATCCGCGCGGTCGGCATCGATACGATCGCCGAAGTGGCGGGCACCAACAAGACGACGCTGTATCGCCACTTCATTTCGAAGGACGATTTGATCATGGAGTGTCTGCGTTCCAGGGCCGAGGAAGCCAGACAATCCTGGGCTGAGATCGAGGCGAGCAGTCCTGAAGACGGTCTTGCACAGCTAAGATTTTGGCTCGCGCGCGTGGCAAAGCGCCTCGCCAACGATTGCCGCGGCTGTGAGTTTACGAACGCCGCTGTTGAGCTGACCGAGGAAGATCATCCCGCGCGCAAGTTCATCGAGGATATCAAGACCGAATATCGAGACTGGCTTGCCAAGCTTTGTCGCAAGGCGGGGATCGCGAGGGCCGAACTCCTGGCCGACACCTTATCGATACTGCTCGAAGGGGCCCGTGCCAGCCGGCAGAGCGTCGGACCGGAAGGTCCAAGTTCGCGGTTCCAGGCCATGGCGGAGGCGATCATCGAGTCCTTCCGACGATAAGAAGGTCGAAGCTCCACAGTCCTCCGGCGGAATTCCTGGCGGTCGCACCATCTCGCGCAATATTTTCGAACATGGCGATAGCCCTGAACCTCTCGCGCTTAATCGCGGGAGCCACGCGACGTTCCTCGACACCACACGCATGTTTGCCGTAGTGCCGTCGCCATGTCGAAGCATGCGATGTCCCGAAACGTGGGCAAAACGTCGTTTAGTGCACAGCTTTGATCGCATAGCCTTCGCGCTTCCGAAACGCACCCGTCAAGCGTCTTCGGAGACGACGAGAGCACATGGCGAAATGTTAGAGGTGAATGGCGATATCGAAATGATGGTCGAACTGCTGGGGGCTGCGCGCACCGAAATGGTCACGCAACTAGCCGTCGCAATGGCCATCACGCGAGATGCCCCACTTCGGGGGCGACTGGGCGAAATCGCTGCGATCGATCCGGGTCAGGAGTTCTTGATCGGTCAGCTAAAGAACCAGAGCTGGCTCAAGGTCGGAGGGCAAGGCTGCACTGTGGATCGCAAAAGACAGGCCGGATTATCAGCCATCGATCTTGATGAAGTACTTCGGACACTGCCGGAGTTCGAACGATCGCTGCAGGATTCGATGCAACGAACGCACGCAACGAGAGATTCGTACAATATTCTTGAAGCGCTCTTCCAACCATCGCCCATACAATCGCGGTCAAACTTCAACGAGATATTCAAGTGGGCGCCTCTATTGGAACAGATGGCCTACAAGTCTGCGATGCGGATCCTTCAGGTTCTCGATGCGCTTCGATCCGTGGTTCGGCTAGAGTTGAGCGGATCGCCAGGAATCGGCGCCACGAGCCTGCACGCCTATTGGCAGCTCGTCCATGCGCTGGGCCAACTTACCTTGGTCGCTTCAAGCAACGAGGCTCGCCCCTGGCTTGCGAATATGGCCAATAGCTTCGCATGGAAGAACTGGACTCCAAGTTTCGTGCTCCTAAGAGAACGTACGTTTTGGCTTGCTGCAATCGCAGCGAGGTCGGCGGCCACCTTCGGCGAGTCCGTCGTGGAGGACTATCTACGGAGGCTGTCGCAAGCCAAACATCCCATGATGCTTTTCGACGCGCTCTTCGGACTGACGGCGATAGCCTTGACCAATCCTTCGTCGAAAGCTCCGATCCTGACCGAACTTAAAGGTTTGCGGGATGCCAATCTCGCGCTTACCCGGGACCACAACGTGTACCTCATCTCCTATGAAAGTGCCGTCCGCATCCTGTCCAAACCGCCGGTCGAACGGCAAGAGTTCCGCGAACTACATTGGCGTGCGGGCAGCCCCAAGGGCATGGCGACGCGCCCTGCTCTGATCGGCGATCCGACTGCACTTTCCGCGTCCGGAGAATATCTTGGATTTTTGATGCTGCCATTCGTTACCGATAGCCCCCAAGACGAACATTTGCCGAAATTCCCGGCCTACTCCGAAAAGGAGATATCCCGAGGAAAGATCGCGGCCGCTTTTTGTCGCGCGTGGGTCGCGGAGCCGGCGTCTCCCGCTCGGCATCTACTGAACTGATTATGCGTCGGTGTCGACGCAGTCTTTCTTGCGACTGCACCGCGCAGTGGCACGACCGCAGCGCCTATTGGGATTGGCATAGGCGACGCAGGGTCTCGAATCGGCCAGCATCAAATGAAGTTACACAGGTCTGTACGCTCATGGAAAGATCCGCCGGCAAGGTGGTTATGCAAGAACGCATCCTCAAAACGGCCGATAGCCTGTTTTATGGCGAGGGCATCCGAGCGGTGGGCGTGGACACGATTGCGTCCGAGGTCGGGATCAGCAAGCGAACGTTGTATAATTATTTCCCGTCCAAGGACGACCTCATCGTCGCCTATCTGGCCCGTCGCCTCAGACCGACCGCAGTCTCCGAACTACCCCCGGCAGAGCAAATCCTGGGAAATTTCGATCAACTCGAGCGCAGCCTTGCCGACGACGGATTTCGCGGTTGTCCGTTCGTGAACGCTGTCGCCGAGTTGAAAGAGCCGGGCCACGCCGCCAACAAGATCGCTCTCGCCTTCAAGGACCAAAGCCGCACCTGGTTCCGCGAACTGTTGAGCCGGCTGGAAATAGCTAATCCGGAGAGCTTGGCCATGCAACTCATGCTGCTTGTTGACGGTGCAATAGCAGCGGCCGTCGTACGCAGAGATCCGAAGATGGCCCGCGTGGCCCGGGAGGCGGCTCGCGTTCTGTTGTTGGCCGCTGGCGTCGATTCGCCCGCTGTCTTGGCGAAGAGGGAGCAACCGCTGAAACGGAGGCCTCATCGTGGATCAAGTAGGCGCAACGCTGTATAGCGAATGTTAAAACAGATCGGTGCGCTTTCCAAGCAACCCGGAAATGGTGTGTTCGTAAGTTTCAGTCTGCACCGGTATAATGCCGCCGATAATGGGCACTGGCAGCAATATGATGATCATGATTGGCCTGGTTGAGCTTGCAACCTTTTGCCGGACTAACGCAGCTCGCGCGTGACATGAACATCCTCTGCGGAAAGCCACTGCAGTGCACGGCTTCGAGCACATGCGAAGGACTCAACTACCTGGCGCCGATCTCGCTCCGCCAAACTTCGACTACTTCATACCGAACGGATTCACCGTGGCGCCTTCGCTCGCCCCGGCGCCTTGGCTGCATTGGCGCTGCCCCAGAGCGATCCGGGATTGATGCGGTCGGGATAGAGGGCGAGCATCCGATCGTAGAGCTCGCGCGCCGTCTTCGCTTCTGCGTCGACGCGCACGAAGTCCTGAATGTAGCTGCGCGTTTCCCGGATGTGGCGCGGAGAGTTGTCGGGATCGAGCGGGCCATGCCCGACGACGACGGCTTGCGGCTTCAATGCCTCGATCTTGTCGATAGCATCGAGCCAGTCGAGCAGACCCTGCCCGTCGGACTCCGCGAGATATGGATGGGTACCGTTGTAGATTGCGTCGCCCGCGATAACGAGCCCGATCAACGGCACGTGAAGACAGGTGGTGTTGTCGGTGTCCGTGTGTCCGATGTCCACCACGACGATCCTGTTGCCTTCGAGGTCGAATTCATTGCCTTCGAGTCGCTCGGCAGGAACGAGGCTGGCCGGGACGAGACCCGGAAACCTCCGACGCCAGTTCTCGACGGACTCAGGCGCGAGCGCCGTCCGCATGGCATCCACCACTTGGGGCGCGGCGATCGCCCGCGCCCCGGGAAACCGATCGCGCAGTAGCTTCAGCCCGAAGAAGTGGTCGGGATGCGCATGGGTGATATAGATCGTGGACAGTCGCTTTCCGGTGGCGGCGATCCAGTCGGCGAGCTCCGCGGTCTGCGCATCGGACAGGAAAGCATCGACGAGAAGCGCATCCGTTCTGCCGTATATCAGGGTCGCCGTGTTCGCGACCCATTTCAGATCATCCTTGCCCGGCGGCACGCCCTGGGTCGCGCTCGCGCGTCGACGTATGAACAGCTTCCACTCGAGGGGAGAGTCGGCCTCGGCCGGTCCAGTCATCGGCGTCGTGCTCCGGTTTGATTCATGACGGACGCTTTGAGTACGGGGTCCTTCGCGAACGCGGCGACGAATTCGGGCGAACCGTTCTTCCTTACAATGGCGATCCAATCCTCGCCGGGCGATCGCTTTGACGCATTCGATGTTTTCGCCATAACGGTTTCATTCCAAAGTCTTTCGACGCATCCTGGCGGATTGCGCCATGTTCTGGAAGAACTACCCTCGAACCACCACGTCTCCAACGTCATTTTTGCAACTGTTTCGGTCATATGGGGTGACGAATAGCGACCGTGATCAAGCAACTCTTATCGCGACATATTCGGGCGCAATGGCTACCTCCGCGCCGACGCGCATGGTGCGTGTCCTCCATCTCGTGCAGGCGGTGCGCCCAACTAGGTCAGTGGGACTACTACGAGGTCAGCGAAACGATCCCGGTGCTTTCCCACCTATTTCCGCGTCCAAGTGGCTTCCTGACGCAGTGACGACGGCCCCATCTTCGCCACCGCCAGCTCAAAAAAACGGCGACATAGAGTATGCTTTTTTCACATTGCGGCGTCGATCGCCCATGCAACATCGGATTGCATGGCGGCATCCGCCGGCGAGACCGTCCCCCCAAGGAGGCAACCGACAGCACGACCGTCAGCAAAACCAACCCGCACCCTGATTTCGGACAAGCGCCCCATGGCGCAACCTTGCAGAACACGGATGAGACGGTCATCCGGAGCGACCGATCGGTCATGAAGTAGTCCGAAGACCAGCGCAGCCGCTGCGATTCCGGTCGCTGCGTCTTCGGGATAGCCGGAGAAGCGAGGAAATTGCCGGGCTTCGAATGTTCGGGCCTCCGCGTCGAGTGTCGAATACGGGTATAACCCCGTCGAGCCGATGCGACGGCAAACGGCTTCGACATCCGACGCGCTCGTCACAAGCTTGTTCAATCGCTCGCGATCGTTGATGGGAATCAGGGTTTTGACGCGCGAGGTCACCGCGTTGTGAACGGGCAAGGGTGCGAGCGCCTCCCGCCCGATACCCAGCACCAACAAAACCTCCGCCTCCTCATCCCTGCGAAGCGGAACAACTTTGCCGGCGGGCTGCGCGATCTCCACCGCCGGCTGACCATCACTTCCAACGGTCACGAAACCTGTTACCGGACCGCTGCGGGTTTCGATCCGGACGGTATCAGCGGGCAGTCGACCCTGGCGCATCAGCACCCAGAGCGCGCCGATTGTGGCGTGACCGCACATCTCCATCTCATGGTTGGGCACGAAAAAACGAAACGAGAAATCGCAATCGCCGCTCTTCGGCGAGAAGACGAATCCCGACTCACGCCCGAAGCGACGCGCGACGTCCTGCATGTCGGCGGAGCTCATACCGTCTGCGCAAGCCACGACGTGACACGGGTTGCCCCCTGTTCCTCCTATGTGAAGACGTTGACGAGGTCGACATTGTTCATCGGAAATCGCTCCTTATACATGGCGCGCCGATCAGCCCATCGTCGGAGCGACGGCATCGACAACGTCGTTGGTGAAACTGGCGGCTAGGGGGTACGTCCATCTATTCCGCCGCCGCCGTTCGGTGAATTCGCTCTGATCGCGCCTGGTAAGTCGCGGCTTCCGGGCCAGGCGCGAGGGACAGACGGACGGCGACGTGCTTGTGGTAGGGAGTGCAGGCGATAGGATCGCGATTGCCACTCTCAGTAAGCAGATTGATCCGCGGTCCGTTTGTGAGACGCTCGCCGTCTGGTGCGGGGTACGACTGACCGTAACCATGAGGGAGCGCGAGTTGACCGTTCCGCATAGAGTTGTCGGTCTTGCAACGGGCGATAAGGCGCCCGACAGCCGATTCAACGGCAATCCAGTCACCATCCTTGGCACCCAACTCGCCGAGGTCCGCAGAATTAATCAACAACGCGCCGTCCGGATCGTCGCGACGCCACGCCGGGTCCCGGAAGATCTGATTGGCATTGAACATGCGCCGATTCCCGGCGGCGAGCATGAAAGGAAATTCTTTCGGAGCACCGGCGGTCAGAGGGTCCAGACGTGCGAGCCATTCGAGCAGGCTCGGGATAGCGAGCCGAACCTTGCGGTCCGGATGGCCGACCAGAGACCAGACCTCATGATATTCGTGGTGGGTGACGGCGGTGCCTTGACGCGCGGCAACGATTGCGTCGAACAGGGCGTCGCCAAGCTGCGCATCCGAAATATCGTCCATGGCACCGATCGCCCGCCGTACCGCTTGCGGCGCCCGCTTGGCGCAAGCAAGCGCCGCGCTCCACAATGGGGCCGCAGCGGCTGTGCCGTCGGGAAGCGTCTGCCCGAGCGTATGGTAGAGCACGAGAGCCGCCACGGCGGCCGCTGACGGGTTTTCGGTCATGAAAGCGCGAAACGCAGCGGCAAACTCCGGCCTTGAGCGCCAGGCAGCCTCCCGCAAAGGCGCCAGCGCGTTGTCGCCAGGCAGAAGGCCCAATGCCCGGGCGAGGCGCGTGTAGATCTCGGGCTCTGGCAATGTGCCGTCGAGCGGCGGCAATACCCCGGCGCGAACATGAAAATAATTGGTCGGGAACTCGAAGTTGAAGAGTGTGAATTCGGTCTTCTCGTATTGCGAGGACGCAGGCAGAACGTAGTGCGCGAGCCGCGCGGTCTCGGTCATGGCAACATCTACCACTACGCATAGCTCAAGCGACCGCAGTGCACGTTCAACCGCCTCCGTATTGGCTGCGGTGTTTGCAGGGTTGGAGCTGTCAATCCAAACTCCGCGCAACCGGTCCGGATGGTCGCTGAGCACCGCATCGGGGAAGATGTTGGGTGGCAGAAGACCGGCAATGACCTCATCGCCAGTCGGCGAGAATCTCTGACTAGGAGAACTCCCCCAAAGGGGCTGCAGCCAGCTATGTAACTGGTTCGTACCTTTGCGGCCAAAACTGCCGGAAAGCATAATCAATAGCTTCTCGAGGTAGGAACTGAGCGTCGAATTGACCCCCTGCTGGATCCCGAGCTCGACCCGCACGACCATCGCCTTTGCGGCCGCTATCATGGATGCACAGCGCTCTAAATCGGCAAGAGAAATCTCCGCGGCCGCAGCCCACTCCCTAATAGGGATCTCCAGCAGAGCCTGCTTTACCTCCGCAAAGCCGACCGTGTGCTCCCCGATAAAGTCATGGTCGATCGAATCCGATCGGACCAGTGTGGCCAACAGCGCGCCAAGCAGGAACGCGTCAGTACCCGGGCGAACCGCGAGATGCAGATCGGCCATCTGCGCGGTCTCTGATCGGCGTGGATCAACGACGATAAGCTTGCGCGCGGGGTCCTTCCGAATGTGATTAAGATGGTCGCGGGCATTAGGGAAACCATGCGCGATCCACGGGTTCGCACCAATCACGAGCAAGAGATCGCAGTTGTGCACATCCTCAGAAGTGTGACAGGTCTGGCTGCCAAACATATGGCCGTTAACCCAGAAGTCGCCGGTTTTCTCCTGCGACAACGCGTTGAAGACATTGCGCGAACCGAGTGCGCGCAAGAACGCACCGGCATAGGCGCCGCCAGCGTGGTTGCCTTGGCCGCCACCACCATAGAGCGCCATGCTCTTGCCGCCATGCCGGTCGACGAGATTTCGCACCCGCTCGGCGATTTCGGCGATCGCCACCTCCCAGTTGATCGCATCAAACCCGCCGTCGGCGCGACGGCGCAGTGGAGTGGTGAGCCGGTCCTTGTGGTGCGCATAATAAGGGATGCGCGCCGCTTTGTTGCAGAGATACCCCTGCGATTTTGGGCTGGAACGGTCGCCTCGGACCTTCTCGATGTGTCCCTCGTGGACCAGTACTTCGATCCCGCAATTTACATAACAAAGATTGCAGGCTGTCTTGTGCCATGTACCGGTTGTCATGGTGATATCCCCTGGTGAGGTTCGAAGGCCCATTATGGTTGCGACGCAGCGGTTGCGGTCGATCTCCCCGCCATTTTCGAAAAATCAGGCTTACGACGCTCGGCAAACGCGGCGAACGCTTCGCGCGCCTCGTCGGTCTGCAAACGCTCGCGGAACAACGCGCTTTCCCGGCTGATCTGAGCGGCGATCTTGTCCATCTCGCGCATCAACGCTTTGGTCTGGCTCAGCGAGCCGGCCGGCCGTTTGGTAAGAGCCTCGGCGGCTTGTCGAGCCCTGGCGCGCAGATCCGCTGCCGGCACCACGGCGTTGGCCAAACCGCAGGCCAATGCGGTGGCTGCATCGAGAGGTTCTCCGAGCGCAAACATCGCGTAGGCGCCGACGTGCCCGATCCTGGCAGGCAATAGCCAGCTCGAGGCCGCCTCCGGAGCCAGTGCCAGGTTGACGAACGGTGTCATCAGCTTTGCGGTATCGGCCAGAAACACCAGGTCGCAATGGAGCAACATTGTGGTGCCGACGCCGACAGCGTTGCCTTGCACGGCGGCAACAAGCGGACGGGTCGCCTTGCCGAGATTGCCGATGAATCGAAACGCCTGGCTCTCGCCAGTGTCCTTGCCGTTCGCCTGGGCGCTGAAATCGGCGAGGTCGTTGCCGGCCGTGAAACTGTCGCCGTCTCCCTGGAACAGGACCACCCGCACGGAAGGATCTTTCTCGGCGCGCTCCAGCCCATCCGACATGGCGCTGTACATCGCGTTGCTCAGGGCGTTCTTCTTGTCGGCCCGGGCCAGCGTCAAGGTCATGATGCCTGCGGCTATTTCGGTTTTCACATGTTCCGTCATGATCGCTCCTCCTGGTTCCCTTCTTTTTTCTATTGACCTCATTCCCCACGCTATCTACTTGGCAGTGCGAACCGCGGCTTGATTGCGTACCGCCTGCCGACCGGCGTGAAGAATATCGTCAGACAGCATCTTGTTGCCGGCCGCCCGCGCGAGCACGATCGAGCCCATCATGGTTGCAATCGCGCCGGTAGCGACTTGGCGAGCCTCCGCCGGTGATTTTTGCGGGAGTAGCCGAGCAAGCACATCGATCATTTCTTCGAGCTTCCTTGCCAATCTACGGCGCGCTTTTTGGTTTGAACGCGCGATATCGGCGCCCAAGGCCGGAAGTGCGCAACCGCTTTGCTGATTGTCACGATGATCGGGGCTTAGATACGCGTCCACGACAACATCGAATCGTTCCTCGACGGGCATTACCCGCGTAAGTTCCAACCAACGAGAGACAGTCCGATCCATAGCCAGGGCAAACGCCTCGACAACGAGAGCGTCGCGCGATTCGAAGTGAGAGTAGAAGCCGCCATGCGTCAGACCGGCGAGCTTCATCAATTCGGCCACGCTCACGCCGTCGGCGCCGTTCTGACGCAGACCATAGGAGGCCATTTCGACGATACGGCTCCGGGTCTGCAGCTTATGTTCTTTCACGTAACGCATTGCCGGCTCCGCAGAAAATTCGAGAAAGGTCGGGAGGCAAGAGAGGCATTTTGCATCTCACCAATTTTCTCCGAAAGGACGAAGCTCCGTGAGGAATGACCATGCTGAGCGGTCCTGGTTATAGAGGTGCCACAGTTCATCGGCGATTGCGGATGGCTTGATAAAAAACTCGTCCGGCGCATCGCGCAGACGTTCACGCATTCGCGGCATGTCGATCACGGCATCGATGAGCAAATAGGCAACATGGATACCACGCGGTCCGAGATCGCGCGCGATCGATTCCGATAGGATACGCTGGGCGGCCTTGGTCGGCGCGAAGCCTGCAAAATTCGCCTTGCCGCGAATTGCGGAGGTGTTGCCGGTGACCAGGATCGTGCCTTGACCCGCCTTGATCATATCCGGCGCCAATTCGCGCGCCAGATACAAGAGGCCCATGACATTCACTCGAAAATTCCGTTCGAGCATCTGCGGCTCGATTTCGAGAAATGTTCCCCACCCTCCCCCTACCGCATTATGTATGAGGACACTTGGGGTGCCGTACGATTTGCGTACGTTGGCAACAGCGTCCGCGACTTGGCTCTCGCTAGAAACGTCGCAGATCATCGCGTGGGTGTCCGGGAGCTCTCCCTCAAGAGCATGGATACGATCCGGCGAACGGGCCAGAGCGATCACGCGAAATCCTCCGGCCGCGAAGCGCCGCACAATCGCCGACCCGGTGCCGGGACCGACGCCTGTAACAATGGCAATTGGCTTTTCAGTCACCGACGCTGCCTCGCCATGGTTGATATTCGTTGCCGCAAAATCCGGGACGGCGTTCGACCCACCTGGTCAACATTCCGTTGCAATTTCACCTAGCCTATCATAGATGATAATCGTCATATAACGCAATTGCTCTTAGCTGAACAGGAACCACATCATGGCCACAGCTTCCGACCCGGTTGTCATCGTTTCCACCGCCCGCACACCGTTGGGCAGGTTCATGGGCGATCTTTCCTCGTTCAGCGCGCACAAGCTCGGTTCCCATGTGATTGGGGCTGCGGTCGAGCGGGCCAAATTGTCGCCCGAGCGGATCGACGAAGTGTTCATGCTGCGCGCGGCGCCAGGCTGCCGGACGCGACCGGTGCGACCACCGTCAACAAAGTCTGCGGTTCCGGCATGAAGGCCACCATGCTGGCGCATGACATTATCAACGCCGGCTCCGCCGAGATTGTTTTATCCGGCGGCATGGAGAGCATGACCAACGCGCCCTATTTGCTGGCGAAAGCGCGAGCCGGCTATCGCGCCGGCCATGACCGGATCATCGACCACATGCTGATGGATGGGCTCGAGGACGCCTACGAGGTTGGGCGTTCGATGGGCGATTTCGGCGAAGCCACCGCTGAGGCCTACCAATTTACCCGCGCCGACCAGGACGCCTACGCCATGGAGACGCTGACGCGCGCGCGCAAGGCGGTCGAAGGCGGCGCGTTCAAGGCGGAGATCGTGCCGATCACGGTGACCGAAAAGGCCGGTCCACGCATCATCGGCAATGACGAGATTCCGCTGAAGGTCGATCCCGCCAAAATTCCGGGCTTAAAGCCGGCGTTCCGCCCCAATGGCACCATCACGCCGGCCGCTTCGTCGGCAAATGCCGACGGCGCAGCAGCGCTGATACTGGCAAAACGGTCGCTCGCCGATCGCGAGGGCTTGCCTGTTCTGGCCGAGATCAAGGGCCACGCCACCCACAGCCAGGAGCCGCAATGGTTCACGACGGCACCGATCCCGGCGATCCGCAAATTGCTCGACAAGGTCGGCTGGAGCGTCGGCGATGTCGATCTGTTCGAGATCAACGAAGCCTTCGCGGTGGTCGCGATGGCGGCGCAGCGCGACCTCGGCATTCCCCGCGAGAAGTTGAACATCAATGGCGGCGCCTGCGCGCTCGGCCATCCGATCGGCGCGACCGGCGCCCGCCTAATCGTGACGCTGCTTCACGCGCTCGAGGCGCAAAATCTGAAGCGCGGCGTCGCGGCACTCTGCATCGGCGGCGGTGAAGCGACCGCCGTTGCCGTCGAGCGTATCGTTCATTGATCCTCTTACGCGCCGCCAACCTCCATAACCCAGCATGCGGCCGTGTGACGTTCGCGTTCGCCTTCGACAACAGTTTCGTCTCCGTCCAGCCGACTGGCAGGTGTGGGCCCCTTCACTCGTCCTTTTGCTGAGGTTACAAATGACGAACGCTATCTTTGAATTCTCGGTTCCTGTGTTCGAGCGTCATCTCAAGATTCTTGCTAAATTGTTGGAAACGGCAGAGACGCACGCCAAAGACCGCAAAATCGAGGCGGCGGCCCTGATCTTTGCCCGGCTGTTTCCCGACATGTTTTCTCTAGCAGCACAGGTACGGGCCGCCTGCGATACGGCGAAGCGCTCGACGGCGCGTTTGATCGGGCTAGAGGCGCCCCAATCTCAGGATACGGACAAGTCATTTGCGGATTTGCAGGAGCGAATTCGCGATGCCTTAGAATATCTTGAAAATCTTCCCGCAAAGAGCTTCGCGGAATCGGAGGGACGAAAGATCGAATTTCCTTTCGGCTCGAGCACTGTGGCCATCACCGCTCAGCAATATCTCACGCGATTTTCGCTGCCGAACTTCTATTTCCACGTCGCGACGGCGTACGACATTCTTCGACAAAACGGCGTTGCCGTTGGCAAACGCGATTTCCTTGGGCCGTTAGCGGACGCCCCCGAGGGCGCAGGCACGTAGGCCCAACGTCGCGGAGATCGGCGGCGCTATCTCCGAAGGCTGTCGCAAGCCAAACATCCCATGATACGCGCTCTTCGGGCTGACGGCGATAGCCTTGGCCAATCCTTCGTCGAAGGCTCCGATCCTGACCGAACTTTTTCGGGATGCCGATCTCGCGCCCACCCGGAATCACGGCGTCTATCTCATCTCTTATGAAAGCGCAGTCCGCGTCCTGTCCGGACCGCCGGTCGAACAGCAAGAGTTCCGTGAATTGCATTGGCGTGCGGGCAGTGCCACGGGCATGGTGACGCGCCCTGCCCTTGTCGGCGAGGCGTCGGAAGATTGGCGGTGGTGTCGTAACGATAGCGTAACGCGCAGCAGAAATACGGCTATCCGGTTGTCATGGCGATCACCCCGCCAGAACGATTTTGCCAAACGGCCGGTCCTCAATCAGATGGCGCAAGGCTTCGCCCGCCTCGCCGAAGGGATAGACCCGCTCGACGATCGGCTTGATGGATCCACTGACGATCAGCGGGAGGATGTCCCGCCACGCGGTGGCAATCGCGGTCGGTGATTGGGCGAACAGAGAGAAGCCAGCCATCCGCGCGCGCTTCCAGATCAGGTCCGTTACATCGATCGTGGTTTTGCGTCCGGCGGAGTAGCCCAACGTGGTCAGGACACCGCCAAGACTAAGGCTGCTTAACGCCTCACTGGTCACGGTCCCGCCGATGCTCTCGATGACGATATCGACGCCCTTGCCGGCCGTTATCCGGCGAACGCCGTCGGCGAGACCTTCTGCGCTAAGGTCGACCACGTCTTCGAAACCAAGCTCGCGCGCCTTAGCGGCTTTCGCCGCGCTGCCGGCCGTCGAAATCACCTTGCCGGCGCCCCGCGCCAGCGCGAGTTGATAGGTCGCGTTGCCGACCGACCCGCCGATCCCCGGAGCCAGCACCATCATGCCCGGCTTGAATTCGGCCAGCGTCAGCGTGACCTGCGCCGTCAGATAGGCCACTGGAAGGCTGGCCGCGACGACATCGTCGATCGCGTCGGGCACGAGCGCCAGATGCTCAGGTCTCACCAGCAGCCAGTCTTGCCACGCGCCAGTCTCAGCAACGCCGTAGGGTCCCGTGAACATCACGCGGCTCCCAACAGCGAGCCCGGACTCGCCGGCGTTTTCGATGACACCCGCGCCCTCATTGCCGAGCACCAGCGGCGCCTTGGCCCTGGGATGTCCGCCCGACAGGATCGTGTGATCGAGCGGGGTGACGCCGGCGGCGGTCACGCGAACCAGCACCCTGTCCTTTGACGGTTGCGGCTTAGGCAATTCGGTCTGCCGCAACCCGCCATAGCCGGAGAAAGTCCCCGCTTCGATCGCGCGCATCGATATCCTCCCATAAAGTTACAGACCCATAAGTCACTTGTAAAATACAGACAGGTCTGTAACTTTGTCAAGCGAGAAAGCGAGACGAGAGGAACAAGCGGACATGGAGGCAGGCGCCCGACCCCGGCGGGGAGCACCACTGAAGGGCGAAGCAAGCGCCCGCGAGCGGATCCTCGCGACGGCAAGCGAACTGTTTTGCCGCGAGGGCATCCGCGCCATCGGCGTCGACACGGTCGTCGAGCGATCCGGCGTGTCGAAGACGAGCCTCTATCGCCAATTTGAATCCAAGGAGGCTTTGATCGCCGCCGTCGCCGCCGAACAGGATCGGTCATTCTGGGCATGGTGGGATCGCATGGAGGAGCAGCACGCTGATGATCCGCGTGCCCTGCTAGACTCGCTGCTATCCGGAATCGCAGAGCGGATCGGGCGCCCCGCCTATCGCGGCTGTCCGTTCCTCAACTTGGCGACGGAGTTTCCGGACCACAGCCATCCCGGACGGGTCATTGCGCGAGGCAACAAGGAGGAAATACGGGCGAGGCTCGCGACCATAGTTGCCAATCTTGGCGCGGGTGATCCCAACCGTGTCGCGTCTCAGATAGCGCTGATCATCAACGGCGCGTACGTCACCGGCCTCTTCGCGGAACCGGCTGATCTGAGGAGCGACCTTGTCGATGCCGCCATGAAGCTGTTGGCCTAGTGGTCCAATCTTGCGTGCATGTGGCCCAGGCTAATATCAAATTGCGGATCGGCCTTTGCCATCTTCGCTAAGTAATCGCTGCGGCCGAGTTTGGAAGCTTTCGGCGCCGCCCGCGCAAAATTCTGGGAATCGAATGCTGCGTCGCGCCCCTTTCGCGGTTAAGACTGCGGCACGTGTGATATCAGCGCGAGTTGCAAATCGCCTGCAAACCGCAAACCAGGAGCGCTAGAATCACCGGCTTTGGCGGCTAATTGCGCCCCGGCAAATCAGGAACTGTGCTGGATCTTCACCGACCCGTGATGCAAGCTCTGACTGTTGAGTTGCAACGTCGGACCAGCGAAACCAAAAAGCCAGGCTAGGCCAATTAGCTTCTGCGACAGGACCTCCACACTCGCTGTGCGGCCCGCCACAAGGGTCACGTTGGCCGGGATGGCATCGAGTGAAACACGTACTGGCACGCGCTGCGCCAGCCGCACCCAGCTAAATGTCGGATTGACGTCGGCAAGCAGGCTCGCTCCCTGGGCGCGATCGCGGTCTTCAATGCCGGCAGCGATGCTCTCCACACGCCCCTCAAGCGGGACGGCATTGCCCATCAGGTGGATGGCGACCCGATCACCGACGTGAATGCGCGGCAGCTTGGTTTCCTCGAAATAGCCCTCCACGTGCAAGGTATCGGAATCGACCAGCGCCATTACGCCCTTGCCTGCCGTGACATAGGTTCCAGGGCGCAGGTCCATATTGGAGATCGTACCGTTCACTGAAGCATGCACCAGGCTACGATCGAGATTGAGCTGCGCCACGGCCCGGTCGGCAACAGCCTGATCATAGGCGGCCTTGGCCAGCTGCTCGGTAGCTAATACCTGTTCCTGCTTCTGTTGCGAAACCGCAAGAGTAGTAAGCTGGCGATAGCGCTTCAGATCGCTTTCCGCCTGATCGAGCGAGGCGCGGCGGCCGGCGACGACGGCGTCTGCCTGCTGAAGCGCCAATGCAAAGCGCGCCCGATCGATCTGAAAAATGATATCGCCGCGGCGCACCTGTTGATTGTCGCGCACCATGACGTCGGTCACAAAACCGGACACATCTGGCGCGACCTCGACGATATCGGCGCGGACGCGGCCATCGCGCGTCCACGGTTCATCCATGTAGTAAATCCACAAATAGCCTCCGACCAGGAAAGCCGCCGCGACGGCAACGGTTGTGACGGCGAAGCGGCGAAGGAATGCAAATGTGGTTTTCACGGCAGAAACTCCGAAGACAAGTAAACAATGCCGCCCAGCACGCAGACGAGCACAGCGAGGTCGAACAGCGCGCGGTGCCATACAAGGCGGTAAAGGCCGGTTCGTTGGAAAACCGGCCGTAGAATTGCGCACAGGGCGTAGGCCACCAGCAGCCATACGAGCAGCGAGGGGACAAACACACCAGAGAGGTCGATCTCGTATCTCATGCCGCGACGCCCCTGGAGCTCGAAGCATCGGTGACCTTAGGCTGATAGGCCGGCGCGTCCGAAAACAACCCGCGCCGGATCCCAACCAGGCCGATCAGCGCATCTTCCATTTGGTCACCGGCAGGCTCCGACATCGCCTCGGTCAACGCCCGATCGATATGCGCGAGCAGCTCGGGCGGCATCATCCTGCCGGTATATCTACGGCACGCAAGCGCAAGCTGGTCCAGCATGTCGTCCATCGTGCGCAGCGTCCGCGGAGCGAGCCCATGACGGGCGCGGCGCAGATCGATGATGTTAAGGCCAACCCGCAGTTCGCCGAGGCCATCGACATCGCGAAGATCGCTGTCGGGAATGATGGCCAGGCGCTGAGCGAGTAGCCCGAGGCGATTCAGCATGACACCGGCAAATACGGCCCTGTCGTGTCTGCCGCGCCGCTCAGCCGCCAAGGCCAGCGTCGCCCAGTTCGTTCTCATCAGGCGTCTTGCGCTCCATTCGGCGCCGACCGATCGCATCAGCCTTGTCACGACGGCAGCCACCGCCATCCCGATAACCAACGACACGCTGGAATTGATAAACGTTGCAAAATCGGCGCTATAGGTCGACTGCAGTGCCAGCAGCGTCGCGGTAATGATCCCGAGCGCCATCCCGATGAAGGCTGTCGCCGGGCGCGCCATGAGGATGCCGAACAGGACAAAGAACGGTGCGAGCATCGCAATGAGCATCTCGATATTCGAGATTCTCGGCAGCACGGCGAACAGATAGGCTGCTACGACTGCTGTGCTGACGATCGACGACCATGCGAAGCTGCGGATGCCCGGCGCAGGATCGTCCTGGGCCGCAAACAAGGAGCAGCACACGGCGGCCATCATCGGCGCGTTTGCACCGTCCGGCCAGCCGGTTCCGATCCAGAAGCCGCAACAGATCAAGATCGCGATCATGGCGCCCGCCCCGGACCATAGCGCCATGCCGTGATCGCGGTGCCTGACCGGCGCAGCGCCGGCCTCAGGACGGAACGCAAGTTCAACCTTTGATGCATCGTGACCGGCCGCAATGGCGCGGCGGAGAGTCCAGCAATCGTCGGAGAGATCGACCAATTCACGCAGCCGTATCAGCAGGCTGGCGATCATGATCTGCTCCCATGACGCGCCGGCATCAAGTCTCGGCTGTTGTGCGGCGATCGCCGCACGGAGCCGGTCGGCTGTTTGCGGCTCGCGGTCTTCGGTCGGGACCCAACTCGCCAGATCGTCGAGCAGACGCGCAAGGGCCGGCTGAATTGTCCGTAGTCCGTCCCCTAGTGCCGCGATGCGATCCCCAATCGATGCTAGCAGCGGCAGCAGCATCAGCATATGCAAATAAAGAGCACGCAGCCCGCGTGCGGCGTCGATGTCGACCGTTCTGTCGTAGGCCAGATGGCTCGCCAACGTGTCGATCTCGACAGCGTCGGCGGCAATGCGCAGCCGCAGATCCCGCGACGCCTGTTCGGTACCGTGTCCGGTGAGCACGTCCTGGCTGAGCCGCCGTGCGTCGGACAGCCAGTTGTCGACGCGCACAGCAACGGCAGGGCCGACGCCGCGTGGAAACACCACGGTAGACACCAGGCTGGCGCAAACGATGCCGAGGCTGATCTCCTCGACCCTTGCCAGCGCCGTGTCGAAGATGCTCGCCGGGTCCGATACCACCGGGAAGCCAATGAAGGCCACCGTATATCCAGCCAGCATGAACACATAGCCGCGCGGCGTGCCGTCGAGCAGAGAAAGATACAGGCAAAGCCCCACCCAGAGCGCGATGATCAAACAGAGCAGTTCCGGCGCATTGACGAGATTGGGTACCATTGCCACGGTGACCGATGCACCGAGCACTGTTCCCAGCACACGATAGAACGCCTTCGAGCTGGTCGCCCCGGCAAGCGGCTGCGAAGTGATATAAACCGTCGCCATCGCCCAATATGGGCGCGGCAGATCCAGCCAAAGCGCGATGACCAGCGCCAGCATGGCCGCCGCGAAGGTCTTGAGGGCAAAGACGATATCGGCGTGGCGGACGAGAAAGGGGTGGTCGACGGTCACGGCTGCGCCGCCTCCACCACGGCCGCTGCTTCCTGCAAGCGACTGGCCCGCTGCTCGATCCTCTGCAGGGCCTCGAACGTCACTGCGAGATCCGCGCCAGAGACACCCTTCAAGAGATGAGCGCGGACGCGACGCAACACCCGATTGATCTCGTCGGCTCTCATCTCGCCCAAGGCCGTGAGATGCAGCATTTTTGCCCGCCGGTCGGTTGGGTCTTCGCGGCGCTCCACCAGCCCTTCAGCCTGCAGCAGATCAATGAGCCGGACCAAAGAGGGGCCCTCGATACCCATCTCCTCGGCCAGCACGCACTGCCGAACGCATTTTCCTCTGCGAGAGAGAACAACCAACGGGATTGCCGTCGCCTGGGATAGGCCGTGGGCGGCAACTGCCTGATCCACCTCGCGACGCCACAGGCGGCCGAGCCGCGTGATCAAGAGGCCGAATTCAGCATGAATGAACGCCTGGGACGGTGCCATGCAGAATTAGATAGCATACTAATTATTTTGTTACAACTAAATAGGTTGAGATATGTCTATAATGACGAAAATCGCGACGGAGGCCGCACCATGGAATCCTCCCCGGACCAGAAGCCCCGCTTGGGGGATCAAGCAGTACCGGAACCACGGCTGATTGCGGCGAGCTCGGGTTTGGTCGCAAGCAACCTTGTCGAAGGAATACTTGGCTCGATAAACCCCGGGCGGCGAACCGAACCGTTGACCAGCTCGCAAGGTCAAAGCAGCGTCGTGACGACGTACGACGATTTACCCGGTGCGAGCTACGCTCAGATTCTTGAGCTGATCCCAGCGTTCATTGTCGTGGCGATCGACGCCACGGGATTGGGAATCATACTGCCGCTGCTGCCATTCTATTCGCAGAGACTCGGCGCCACCCCTTTCATTGTCGGTTCTCTGATTTCGGTCTATGCCCTTTGTCAGCTTGTTGCCGGTCCGTTGGTCGGGACACTGTCAGACAGGTACGGACGCAAAAGTGTCCTGATCGTCAGCCAGATCGGAACCTTGGCTGGATTCGTGCTGCTTGCGGCGGCCAATAGTCTGATGTTGATCTTCCTGGCACGGATCATCGACGGACTGACATCAGGCAATATCTCCGTTGCCCATGCCTATGCTGCGGAGCACAGCGTACCGTCGGCACGAACGCAAGCGCTCGGCATGACAAGTGG
>WNFF01002140.1_pt1 | contig 19632 bp, 17 predicted proteins | sample 5400441 | NCBI WGS metagenome assembly WNFF01 (sample SAMN13153345, study PRJNA577476) | soil metagenome | isolation source: 120 cm saprolite under Douglas fir tree site 2 hole 3 replicate 1 | place: USA:California | collected 2015-04-18 | reverse complement strand
AAAGTCGGCATCTCGGCGCCCGGCTCGCTTCCCGATGTGGTCGCCCGTGCCCTGCTCAAGCAGGCCGGCATCTCGCCATCTGATGTGAGCTTCGTCGCAGCCGGCAGCGATCCGGAGCGGGTGCGGGCCCTGATGGCGAAGACCATCGACGCCGCGATCTCGACCAGCGACTTTGCAGCCCGCCCCGAGCTCACGTTGAAGACCCTCGCGGTCGCGAGCGAAGCGCTGCCGCAATTCATCCGCCAATGCGTCATCACGCGCGGCGATCTCATTCGCTCTAAGCGCACGCAACTCGTCGCCTTCGTTGCGGCTGAAATGAAGGCCTACGGCTTTGCGTTGGCGCATCGCGACAAGGTCGTGGCCCTGACGCGCCGCATTGCCGGTCTTCCGCCCGGCGACCCGGTTGCGGAGGTAAGTTATCGGGAGGTGGTCGAGCAGCGGGCCGCGTCGCCGGCGATTGAAATCGACATGGAGAAATTGCGCTGGCTGCGCGATCTCCTGGCCGATGACGGCCGCATGGCGGCGAAATTCGATCCCGCAGCTGTAACAGACCCCTCGATTCGCGAGGCGGCGCTGATGCGGATCAATAAGTAGCCCGGGTTGAGCGTCAGCGAAACCCGGGAGCAGCGCTGCCATATTGATAGGCGGTCCCGGGTTTCGCTTGCGCTCAACCCGGGCTACCACGCTGAGTTCTATAGGACTGGAACACCATGGATGCGACCACCAAGCCGAAACGAAAACCGGTACCGGCCTCCGCGGACCCCACTCCGCCCCGCGGCTATCCGGACCTGCACGATCACATCCGGGCGCTCGATGAGGCCGGCCTGCTCGTCACCGTCGACCGGCCGATCAACAAGGATACCGAAATGCACCCGCTGGTGCGCTGGCAATTCCGCGGCGGCATCGAGGAGAAGGATCGCAAGGCATTCCTGTTCACCAACGTGGTCGACGGCAAAAAGCGCAAATACGACATTCCGGTCGCGGTCGGTGTGCTCGCCGCGAACCGGGAAATCTATCGCATCGGCATCGGCTGCCGGCTTGACGAAATCGACGAGCGCTGGGTCCAGGCGGCGCAGAGCCCGATCCCGCCGCGCATTGTCGATGAGGCCCCATGCCACGACATCGTGATCACCGGCAAGGCCCTGGACAAGCCCGGCAACGGGCTCGACGGCATTCCGCTGCCGATCTCGACGCCCGGCTGGGACATCGCGCCTTACGCGACATTGTCGCAATACATCACCAAGGATCCCGACACCGGCATCCAGAATCTCGGCAACTATCGCGGCCACGTGAAGGCGCCGCGCCGGCTCGGCATGAACCCCTCGCTGGAGCTGCGCCCTGGCATTTATAATCACTGGGAGAAGCTGCGCGAACGCGGCATCAAAAAGCTCCCTTGCGCAGTGGTGCTCGGCGCGCCGCCCTGCATCACCTTCGCGTCAGTGCAGAAGCTGCCCGAGAGCGTTGACGAGCTTCACGTGGCCGGCGCGCTCGTCGGCTCACCGATCAACGTGGTCAAGGCCAAGACCGTCGATCTCCTGGTACCGGCGGAAGCCGAGATCGTGATCGAAGGCTTGATCGACACCGAATATCTGGAACCCGAAGCGCCGTTCGGGGAATCGCACGGCCACGTCAACCTGCAGGAATTCAATGCCTATATGGACGTAACCTGCATCACGCGCCGGCGCGACGCCATTCTGACCTCGATCATTTCGCAGGTAACGCCGAGCGAATCGAGCCTCATCAAGCGCATCGGCATGGAGCCGCTGTTCCTCAATTTCCTGCGCAATACGCTCGGAATCAAAGGCATCAAACGCGTCTCCATGCATGAGCCGCTGACCAATATCCGCAAGGTGATCGCGCTGGTGGTCGAGCGCGACATTGCGCCGACCGAGTTGTGGCGCGCCCTCTACGGCGCTGCCATCCTGCACCGTGCAGCCGGCAAATACGTGATTGCGGTCAACGACGACATCGACCCGGAGAATGCCGACGCCATCCTGTGGGCGATGTCGTACCGGGCCAATCCGACCCTCGACATGCATGTGCTGCCCCACCGCGACCAGGGTCACGGCCCGCGCAGCAAGCGCAACAACGGCGAGGACGCCTCGGTGCTGATCGACGCCACGCTGAAAGAGAATTTTCCGCCGATTTCATTGCCCAAGCGTGAATACATGGAGAACGCGAGGAAAATCTGGGAAGAGCTGGGGCTGCCGAAACTCAAGCCGGAGCAGCCCTGGTTCGGCTATTCACTTGGTGAATGGCCGCCTGACCTCGACGCCGCAGCGGAGCGCGCCACCAGGGGCGACTATTTCGTCACCGGCAAGGAGCTCGCCAAGCGCCGCCGCAAGGACGTGCGGATGAATACGGAAGTGCGGAACGTGAAGGGGTGAAAACGACGACCTCATCCTGAGGAGGCCGCGCTCTTGCGCGGCCGTCTCGAAGGATGGCCACGGGCACGGCCGCGCAAGCCGCCGTCCTTCGAGACGCGCGCATCCTTCGACAAGCGCTCAGGAGCGCGCTCCTCAGGACGAGGTCTCAGAAATGCGAGCGAAGTCACCCCATCAGATTCATCACCCCCCGCACCACCACATAAACCCCGACCGTGGCGACAACGACGGCGAACACGATCGATAGCGCACGTTTCTCGGCCGCGAGTGCCGTCGCCAGCTGGCCGCCCGCAAGTCCGCCCACGATGCCGCCGCCGACGAACAGCAGCACCAGCCACCAGTCGATCAGGCCGGAGAGCGCGTAAATCGCCGCCGTGGTGAGGCCGAACGCCGTGACCGAGACAAGTGAAGAGCCTATGGCCACGATCATCGGCATCGAGGTGGCGGCGACGAGGCCGGGCACCACCAGGAACCCTCCGCCGATTCCAAAAAATCCCGCCAGCGCGCCGACCACAAAGCCGGTTCCGGCGACCCGGGGCGCATTGCTGCGATCCACGCGCACGTGCGGCGCGCCGCCGCCCTCCCGTTTCAAAGCCATGGACGCCGCAACCGCGACCATGAGCAACCCAAACAGGATGAGCAGCTTCTGGCCCTCGGTATGCTTGCCGAGGGTTGAGCCGAGCGCTGCGCCGGTCACGCCCGAGAGCGCGAACAGGAGCGCCGCCGGCCAGCACACATGGTCACGTCGCGCATGATCGATGAGGTTGGCGAAGGCGCTGAGCGCCACAGCGATGGAACTCGTGCCGATGGCGACATGAGGCGACTTCACGCCGACCACGTAGACCAGCAACGGCACCGCGAGAATCGAGCCGCCGCCCCCGATCATGCCCAGGATGAGACCGACCAGGGCGCCGGCGAAGACTGCCATAAAATCGGGAGCGCCGACTTCCATATGGCGACTCTACTCCCTGGGACCGCGGGCGTCCCGCCCGCCTTCCCACTTCCCCGCATGCGGATGCGGGCGGGACGCCCGCGGTCCCCCAGGGCGGAGCTGGCCGCCCCCGGAATCGCAAGCCTGAACCGTATCCGTGGGCCTTGACGCAACCGCCGCCACACCCCATTCCTTGACTCGTCAGTCGGCCGGACGGCCGCTCCGGCCCTCCTCCGGGGAGGAAAGTCCGGGCTCCATGGACATGCGGTGCCGGATAACGTCCGGCGGGGGCGACCCTAGGGAAAGTGCCACAGAGAACAGACCGCCGCGGCCCGGCCCTTCCGGGAAGGTGCCCGCGGTAAGGGTGAAACGGTGCGGTAAGAGCGCACCGCGCTTGCGGCAACGCAAGCGGCACGGCAAACCCCACCGGGAGCAAAACCGAATAGGGACGGTGTGGAACGCAAGCGTCGCGCCAGCGGCGGCTGTGTTCCAGGATCGATGTCCGGATCCTGCCGTCCGGGTAGGTTGCTCGAAGCGCCGGGCAACCGGCGTTCCAGAGGAATGGCCGTCACGCGTCGGGCTTCGCCCGGCGCCCTACAGAACCCGGCTTACAGGCCGGCTGATACGTGAGGGAGGCCTGGCGCCGCAACGCGCCGGGCCTCCGCCAGTTTCGGAGGACAGGTGTCAGATGACAAAGGACCACTTTTTGTCCGTCACCCGCGGGCTTGACCCGCGGGTCCATCTTCTTCGCATGAAGATGGATTGCCGGGTCAAGCCCGGCAATGACGTTGAACGAATGTCAGCGGAATGAGCTGCAAAATGGCCGCCTCTTTCCGCGACATCCGTTCTGCCGTCCTCCGTCCTCAGAAAACCCCCAGGTGCTGGCGCAAATCGACATGTTGCTCGCGCAGCTCCGCTGCGGGCGCCGCCACTGCGACCTGGCCGCTGTTCAAGATCACGATGTCGTCGGCGATCTCGAAAACGAGCTTAGGGTTCTGCTCTACGAGCACGATCGAGAGGCCGCTCTCCTTGAGCTTGCGAATGGTCGCCATCACTTCGGCGACGATCTGCGGGGCGAGCCCTTCGGATGGCTCGTCCATCAACAGTACGCGCGGATTGGCCATGAGGGCGCGGCCGATCGCCAGCATCTGCTGCTCGCCGCCGGAAAGATGTACCGCCATCTGATGGCGGCGCTCGCCGAGCCGCGGAAACATGTCGAATACGGTATCGAGCGTCCAGTCGGCCCCTCGGTTCGTCGGGCTGTCAGTTCGCCTTGATGCCGCGCCGCGCCGCGCCGCCACGATGAGGTTTTCCCGCACCGTAAGGCTCTTGAAGATGCGGCGGCCCTGCGGCACCAAAGCGACGCCGCGCGCCGCGATATCCTCCGGGGCGACGCGCGTCACCGCAGCGCCGAACAGCTCGACCGCGCCGGTGCGCGGCGGCAACAGCCCGACCGTCACGTTCATACAGGTCGATTTGCCGGCGCCATTGCGGCCCAGCAAGCCGAGAAGACGGCCCTCGCCCAGCGCGAACGACACCCTCTGAAGCACGTGGCTGTCCCCGTAAAAGGCATCCACGTCGCAAAGGCGCAGCGCATCATTCGCCAAGATAGACCTCTCTGGTGCGCGGATCAGCGACGACCTCGGCGCGGGTCCCCTCGACGATCACTTCGCCGAAATGCAGGAGCGTTATGCGGTCGGCGAAGTCCAGCGCCACGTCCATGTTGTGCTCGATCATGACGATCGTCACATCGCCCGGGATCGCCGCGAGCAATTGCCGCACATCGCGGCGCTCGTCGATCGAAAGGCCGGCAAACGGCTCGTCCAGGAGCAGGACCTTCGGGTTTTGCGCCATCGCCATGGCGATCTCGACCCGCCGGCGCTCGCCATAGGACGTCTCGGTCAGCGGCCGATCCGCGACGTGGGTGAGCCCGACAAGGGCGAGGGCTTCCCTGGCGCGGGCCGCAAGATGGCGTTGGCGCTTAAGGTCGACCAGCGGATTCCAGCGCAGTCCGGATAGGCCAAGCAATGCCAACACGACATTGCGCAGGATGGTATCGCGCGGGAACAGCGTGATGATCTGGTAGGTGCGGGCGAGGCCGAGATGGGCGCGGCGCCGACACGGGGTGCGTGTGATGTCCTGTCCGAACAGCGCGATCGAGCCCGCGTCGGCTGCGAGTTCTCCAGTGATCAGATTGAACAGCGTGGTCTTGCCGGCGCCATTGGGACCGATGATGAGACGCCGCTCGCCGGGCTCGACCGCAAGGTCGACGCCCTTGGTGACGCGAAGGCCGCCGAACGATTTCGTCAATCCGGTGATGGCCAGCGCCGTCATGTCGGCGCTCCGGACGCAGATTTGCGGGCCGGACGGAGTGCGCGCCAGCGCCGCCGCGCAAAACCCCAAATCCGAACCGAACCAGGCACCAATCCCTCCGGCATGAAGCTGATGATGGCGACGAAAATGACGCCAAGCACCAGGTTCCAGCGCACCACATAGGCGCTCACGACATATTTCATGATGACCACGACGGCGGCGCCCGCGATCGGCCCCAGCAGGGTCGCGGCGCCGCCCGAAATCACCATCAGCAGCACTTCGGCGGAAGCCTGCAGCGCCGATACTTGGGGGCTGATGAACTGCTTGTTGTAGAGGTAGAGCAGACCCGCAACGCTGCACCAAAAGCCTGAGAACAAAAACGCCAGGAAGCGGATCAGCCAGACATTGTAGCCAAGCGCCGTCATGCGCCGTGCCTGATCGCGGGTTCCGCGCAGGCTCGCTCCAAACGGCGAGCGCTCGAACGCCGCCATGGCGGCGAGGGCGAAGAGAAAAACCACGAGGGTCGCATAATAGAACGACGGCGCTCCCGACAGGCTGATGCCGAACGGCGCCGGCCGTGCCGATATGCTGACGCCGTTGTCGCCGTTGGTGAGATCCGCCCAGCGATACGCGATGCCCCACAGGATCTGGCCGAGCGCGAGCGTGATCATCAAGAAGCCGATCCCGGTCGAGCGCAACGCCAACACGGCGAAAACCGCAGAGGCCAAGAGCGTCGCCAGCACGGCGCCGGCGATGGCGGCCGCGTGCCCAAAACCGGCTTGCAGCATCAGGCCCGCCGTATAGCCCGACACCGCGAACAGGCCGGCATGACCGAGCGACACCAGGCCGCCATAGCCCACCAGCACATTGAGCGCGAGCGCAAACACAGCGAACAGCAGGATCTGGCTTGCCACATCGATGTAATAGGAATTGCCGACCCAGAGCGGCACCGTCGAGAGCCCGAGGAGCGCAAGCGCGAAGGCGGCATGCGGCGCCGTCACGCGCGTCATGAGCCGCCCTTGCCGAACAGCCCCTGCGGCCGCAGCACCAGCACAAGCAGCATCGGCAGGAACAGGATCACATAGGCAAGGTCCGGAAACCGCGCCTGCCCGAAATTGTAGAGAAAGCCGATCAGGAAGCTGCCGGCCAGCGCGCCCAGCAAGCTGCCGGTGCCGCCGAGTATCACGACGATAAGGGCGAGCGGCAGCATATCGGCGTCGAGGCCTGGATAGACCGACAAGATTGGAGCGCCGACCACACCGGCAAACGCCGCGAGCGCGGCGCCGAGTGCAAACACCAGAGTGAACAGCCGCGATACCCTGATCCCGACCACGCGGGCGATGGGAGCGTCGTCAACCCCGGCCCGGATCATGGCGCCGAGCCGTGTCCAATCCACCAGCAACCACAAGGCCGCCGCAACCGCGACGGCGATGACCACCACGGCAAGCCGGTAAAGCGGAAAGACTATGCCCCCGGCACGGACGACGCCGCGGAGCTCCGCAGGAGCCAGCGGCTGCCAAGGATCGCCGGTCCAGATCATCAGGCAGAGGTCGGAGACGATGAAGGACAGCCCGAGCGTGAGCAGCACCTGCGCGAGTTCCTGGCCCGCCAGGCGCCGCAGCAATAGCCGCTCCACGCCAGCCCCGATGATCGCCATGGCAACCGCGCTCGCGAGGGCCGCAACCCAGAAATTGGCCCCGACCGCGGGCAGCATCAGCGTCACCCCAAAATAGGCACCCAACATGAAGAACGATCCGTGCATCAGGTTGGGGATGCGCATCAGCCCGAAGATAAGGGAAAACCCGGCAGACAATAGGAATAGCAGGCCCCCAAAGGCGATGCTGTTCACCGCCAGGGTCAGCCAGAGGATCATTTGTGATCGCTTTTCGGTCTTTAACTGAGAGCGTGAAAAGTCTCTGACCTCATCCTGAGGAGCGCGCACCAAAGTCGGGCCTGCCCGACTTTGGCAGTCTAAAAGTGTCGAAATCGGCAACAGCCGATTTCGATGCGCGCGTCTCGAAGGATGGCAGCAGGGACGGTCGAGCAAGCGGCCATCCTTCGAGACGCGCCGCACAGGTGCGGCGCTCCTCAGGATGAGGTTGTGAGTTTTTCACAACCTCTGACCAGATGCCCGATTGCACGGGATCACTCCAAATACCGAGCTGGCGGATTGTCGCGGGCATAGACCGGATTGGCGAGAAATTCGTTTTCGTCATAGGTCCAGAACTGGCTGACGTTCGGGTAGCGCTTGATCACCGTATTGACGAGTTGCCCGTTCTTGCGCTCGCATTTGCGAATGAAGACGTCGCCGACGATGTTGCCGAGGTGGTCGAACTTCACTGGCCCGCGCGGCGTGTCGGTGAGCGAGATCTGATGAAGAGCTTCGGCCAGGGCGCTGCGGTCATCGGACTTGGCGTCAAGCTTCGTAATCGCAGCCTCGACGCATTGGCCCGCGACATACATGCCGGCCGCGTAACCGCCTGGCAGGACCTTGTAATCCCGATCCAAAGCGGCCACGAGACGTTTGTTGCTCGGTGAATCGAAATCCGCCGAATACCAATGGGCCGACACCACGCCGACGGCCTCGTCCCCGAGGCTGCGCAACAAGGCGTCGTCCATGGCGGTCCACCCCGCCAGCAGCGGGGTTTTTCCCGCCAGCCCGAGATCCGCGTAGGAGCGCATGAACCTCACCGGGTTCGACCCCGCAAAGCCGTTGAAGACGCAATCCACGTTGCTGATCTGGGCAATGAAGGGGGCGTAGTCCGGGGTGACCAAAGGCGGCCACAGCTTCTTTATGACCTTGCCGCCGCCATCTTCGAATACGCGCTGGAAGCCGGACATCTGCTCGTGGCCGAACGCGAAATCCTCCGAGATGGTGGCGGCGCGCTTGTATTTGAGCTCCTTGGCTGCGTAATCGCCGATCGCGTGGCAACACTGCGCCGAGGTCGCAGACGGCCGAATGATGTAGGGGTGCGCCTTGCGCTGGGTCATGTCTTCGGCCGCCGCAAGACTGATCAACGGCGTTGCCTTTTCGCGGACATAGTCGGCAATCGCGAGCAGCTCGAAGGCCGCCAGCGGACCGAGGATCACGTTGACCTTGTCGCGCTCGATGAGTTCCTGCGCCTTGGTCTTGGCGCCCGCCGGATTTCCGCCGGTATCGGCCGAGATGAACTCGATCTTGCGCCCTGCAAGCGTATTGCTCTTCTCCTTGAGAAAGGACGCGATTCCCTGCTCCATCTGGATGCCGCCCTGGGCGAGCGGCCCGGTCTTGACGGTCAAGAGCCCGATCCGGAACGACGCCGCCTGCGCGATGGCCGGGGCGAAGCGGAATGATGCAGTTGCGACGGCGCCGGCCGCGAAGGCGCGGCGGCTAAGCTTGCGAGCCATTGGAAACCTCCCCGTGAGTTGGAATCTCACCCCTTCACGATTGCCGTGATGCTCATGAATTCGACGGCGGCATCATCTACCATCGGGTTCGCGGATGTAAAGCCCGCTATTGCGGCAGCACTTACTCGAAGCCACGTTTGAGATCGGAGTCGCGCACGACGACACCCCAGCGTGCGATACTTCATTTGTGCCCAAGGGACCGCTATCTTTTGCCGCCCTCGGGGATTCGTTGCGGAGTTCCCGAAATAAAACCGACGGAGACGATCTTGCCAGCGATGTCCGGAAAGCGTGCCTTCCTCGAACTCCTCAAGCAGGAAGGCGTCGAGATTGTATTTGGCAATCCCGGCACCACCGAATTGCCGCTGATGGACGCCTTCGCGGTCGAGAGCGACATCAAGTACATCCTCGGCCTGCAGGAGGCGGCCCTGATGTCGATGGCGGACGGCTATGCCCAAGCCTCCGGCAAGCTGGCGGTGCTCAATTTTCACGTGGCACCGGGCCTCGGCAATGCCATGGGAATGCTCTACGATGCCCAGAAGGCAGGGGCGCCGATTCTTATCACGGCCGGCCAGCAGGACACCGAGTACCTCGCCACCGAACCGATCCTGTCCGCGGATTTGCCCACTCTCGCGCGCCCGTTGGTCAAATGGGCTGCGCAAGTGGATCGCCTCGCCGATCTCCCTCGCCTCGTCCACCGTGCCGCCAAGACGGCGCTGGCGCCGCCGACCGGGCCGGTGTTCCTGGCGCTGCCCGGCGACATCCTCAAGGCCGAGGGCGAGGTCGACCTGATGGAGCCGACCCGGGTCGGCGCGCGGTTGCGCGGAGACCTCGCCGAGATCGCCAAAGCCGCAGCGATTCTCGCCGCGGCGAAGCGGCCCGTCATCATGGCGGGTGACGCTGTGGCGCAGAGCCACGCGCTCGCGGAACTGGTGGAACTCGCCGAACTCATTGGGGCGCCGGTCTATGCGGAGTTCGTGCCGAACACAGCTTCGTTCCCGGCCTCTCATCCGCTGTTTCGCGGTCATGTGATCCGGCTGCAGACGGCGGTGCGCAAGATGCTCGATGAATACGACGTGCTGGTGTCGGCCGGCGCCGATCTCTTCACCTTGTCGCTGCCCTCCAATGTCGATCCGATGCCGCCCGGCATGCCGCTCATCCATCTCGACACCGACCCTTGGGAGATCGGCAAGAACTATCCGGCCACGGCCGCGATCCTGGGCGACCCAAAGAGCACGTTGCCGGAACTCTCCGCCATGGTGCGGGACCGCATGACGGGCGCTGCCCGCGGCGAGGCGCGCGCCCGCCTGCAGACCGCGAGCGAGGCGTCCCTGGCGGACCGCGAGGCGCTCCGGGCCAAGGCCCGCGCGCTCGCCAAGACCACGCCGGTCCAGCCGCTCGCGCTTCTCGGCGCCATCGGGGATATGCTGCCGAAGGATGCAGTCGTGATCGAGGAAGCGCTGTCGTCGGCGCCCGGCATCCGCCAGCTTATCCGCAGCGACGATCCGCAGAGCTATTTCGGCCTGCGCGGCGGCGGCATCGGCTGGGGCCTGCCAGCCGCGATCGGGATCAAGCTTGCCTTGCCGCACCGGCCGGTGGTCGCCCTGATCGGCGACGGCAGCGCGCTGTACACGATCCAGGCGCTGTGGACGGCGGCGCATTATCGCATTCCGGTCGTGTTCGTGATCCTCAACAACACGTCCTATCGCATCCTCAAGCAGCGACTCCATGGGCTGCGCGGGCACGCCGAGCAGGTCGACACTTATGTGGGGATGGAGCTCGTCGATCCGGCGATCGACTTCGTCGGCCTGTCGCGCTCGCTCGGCGTCGCGGCGGAACGCGCCAGGACGGTTCACGACGCGACCGACCTGATCGGCAAAGCTCTCAAGGACAATACGGCGATGCTGATCGATGTGGAGCTTGACCGCGCGTTCAAGCCGATGTGACGAAGGGTTGACGGAAACGGGAGCCGCGAGACCGACCACGTATTCCTGTTTACCTCAACGACTTCCCGCAGCGATTGACTACATTTGGCGCCGAACTCAGGTTCATATGACTGGCCGCGGCCCCCGATGGACGTGTGACATGGCTAAACGATACTGGCGCATCAAAGGGTACAAAAGGTTCGACACGATTATCGACGTGAAGATACCCGTAGGCAGCCTGACCGAAAACAAGCTTCAAGAATTGCTTAAATGCTTCGCGGCGAAGGAGGGACTTTCCTATGAAGAAATTGTTGGCGCTTACCTTAAGCGGAATGCGAAGCGAGCCCACGAGCTTCTACATGTGCAAAAGAACGGCCCTTATCCGGAGTACATGTGCGGGACCGATCCATCATTTGTCGCTGTTGTGGTTGATGAGAACCGCGACCGAATAAAGTACACTCCTTTGCCGGGTGCCTAGCAATCGCGCTCCTAATGCTGTTGGCCTTGCTGTTCATGACTTTTCTCTTCGCGAATTGCTGCAGCGAGAGCTTCCTCGTCCATCAGATTCGTATTTCGACCGACACGACGGAGATCGCGAGCTGATCGTTCCACAGTAGCTTCAAGCACTCCGTCGTCTCGCATGTGCACGTCGGTTCCGACCACGATAGGGCGATCCGTATGGGTCAATTCGATCGCTCCCCAGGGAGTGTCGAAACGACCGGGAGAGCCCGTGGTCATGCAGGTCAAAGCGGTTGTGACCTGAGAGATCACTCCCGCCTCCGACAATTTAGATTCGAGACTCACATATGTGATCTCGCGGGGACGCAGGACGCGGAGAAGTCCACCTCGCACATCGCTCGGCATGGCGCGCGCATGGGGATTCACGTACACGCCGCGCGCCGCTCTGATCAGCACGCCCTGATCGGCCAAGCGCTTCATCCTGAGCTTGAGATAGTTCGGTTCAGGCTCGCCAAGCAGCGCCGAAAACGTCGCCGGCGTGAAGGCCCACACCCCGCGTCGATCCATGTCATCCAGCCTCTGCATCAACATGCGCCGTTTCATAAGTCATATTGTAGTTATCAAATAAGATAACCTCAATATTTACTTATGCGTGGAAGAGGTGCTAATTTACCGCTTAAGTACGCAAAAGAGCTATTGGAGGCGCATTTATGCAAAACGAACTAATTTTGGAATTCCCAACGAAATCAATGCCGTCCGGTTTTCCGCGCCGCGGCGGATCGCGGATCGTTTCGACCGCTTTTTCGGTTGGGCTCACCCCATGGGGGGCATTGCCCGGCTTGACCGGGCAAGCCGAAACTCCGTCCGCGGCGACCTCCTACGCCGCACCTGCCGTCAGATGATCGCTGCGGCGCTTGTAAAGCTCCTCGTCCGCATAGCCCATGGTTTCCGGCTTGCCGCGGCCGAGCATGACCTGGAAGTAGACGGGCTCCAGGCTGTCGTTCTGGTAGCCGTGAATGACGCCGGCCGGGCAGGAGATGCACTCCCAGGGTCCGAGGCGCGTGGTGAGGCGGTTGCCGGATTCATCCTCCACGAACACGTCGAGAAACCCCTGCAGCACAAAGAAGCACTCCTCGACTTCGTGGGTGTGGGCTGCGTTGCCCTGGCCCGGATTGACGAACATGATCGACAAAGTGAAATTTCCGGCCGGAATGACGGTCGGATCGCCATGCTTGCCGGAGCCGCCGGCGCCGATGAAGCGATGTTGCGCGCGCTTGTAGCCCTCGATCTTGGCATCCTCAAACGCCGCCCAATCAGGCTTGCGGTCGCGGAACCGGGCCACATAGCGGTTCATGATCTCTGCGATCGGGACCCCGACCAGTTCCTTGGGACGGGGATGCCGTGCGGCGCCCATGGACCAACTCCTCGTGATGGCGAATGTCGTTGGCGGTGAATCTAGGGTCGAGCAGAGGCCTTCGTCAACGAAGGCCTCCTGGCGACGGCATCCGCGTTCGAGCCTTTAGGGAGGTGTACATCCGGTGCCGTCGACGTACGTCTCACCGCACAGCACGCCGAGACGATGATCGAACGGTGATCCAAGCAGCGGCTTGATTTTCGCGACAAAACTGGTGGTGGTGGCGAGGCCCTGCCAGGTGTTGTAGCTCTTCTGGCTATCCCAAATCTCAAGCACCGCATAGCGATTGGGACGGTCGAGCTGCTGGAGGACGCTGTAGCTCAGAACGCGCGAACCATTGGCATTGCTTGTCGCGGCGCCGTAGTCGAGCAATTCATCCTGCCCCCGCGCAACGTTACCTTCTTGCAATAGCTCCACATAGGTGACGACGTATAGCGGTCCTGACGGACCGACAGTCGATGGAATGCTGGCGCTCGCCCAAGGCGCCTTGAACGACCGCACCAGCCGGTACTGCCGATCGTCGATCGGACTCCCCACGCAGCAGCCGTTGAGGGCCGCATTGCTCTGCACGTTGAACCGGAACCCGACCGTATGGGATCGCGCCAAGTGATCCTTGTAGGCCTCGGGGCTCGCAAAGACTTGCACGATCTGGGAATGGTTCGTCGCCGGCGGAATGAGATTGAGAATCCTGAAGCTCTGCAATCCGCCATCCGGCTTGCTCTGGTCGCGATACTTGAACAACAGCGCGTAGCCATTTTGGAGAAAATCGATCCCCAATATGGTTGCCGGAATCACATCAAAATGGGCGACATTATAGATTGGCCCCGCAGATCGCACGTCCTCGCGGTCGTCGCCATAGACCACGGGTGCCGCCGTCATGACCGCAAACAAAGCGGCGACAGACAGCAGGCGGGAATATGCTCTCATGACGTTACCTCCCAGTTTTATGTTTGGTTAGACAACGAATGAGTAGCACGGCCATGTCGTTGCACCAACCGGCGAAGGCAGCGCGCAACGAGCGGACCAGTGGGCAGTGAGCTGATGAGCACGAGTGGGCCGTGGCCCCACCGACCTTGCCGACACGCGCATCGTCAGGCCTCACTTGCGGTGGGGCGTTCTAGCACGCGTTCTGGCGAGATCGAATCATCTCTCCTCCGTCATGCCCTTGCTTGTCGTGGGCATCCACGTCTTCTTGCAGTATCTCAGCAAGAAAGACATGGATGGCCGGGACAAGCCCGGCCATGACTCCGGAAAAGTGGTTCAATAAGATCGAACGCGTTCTAATCTGTGCTCGTGTATAGTGCATAAGAAGTAGCCTGCGAATACGCGGCCGCCGCAACACAAGGGGAGGAATGCCGTGACCAGATCAATTTTCGTTATTTGGCGACCGGCGGTTGCTGCCGCAACGCTTGCTCTCTTTGGATGGCACGGCGCGGCATCCGCAGCGGAGCAATGGAATTTCTACATGCACCAGTCGGCGCCGAATTTTGCGACATCACGCGGCGCGAAACTGTTTACCGAGCAAGTCGAGAAGGCGACGAACGGCGAATTGAAAATCAGGCTTCACCTCGCCGGCACGCTGCAGATTAACGCCAGCAACATCACCCAGGCCGTGGGCGAAAATGTCGTGCAGATCGGCGACGACCTTTTCAATTCCGGCAACATCGCGGTTGCCGGCATTCCGCGCCTGCCGATGTTGATCCAATCCTACGAGGATTTTGCCAAGGCCGACGCCGTGCTCAAGCCCTATATCGAAAAGGCCTTCGCGCAGAAAGGCTCGACGGTGCTCGCCTCCTACACCTATCCGCTGCAGTTCGTCTGGGGTCGCAAGAAGCTCGCTTCGCTCGACGACATCAAAGGCATGAAGCTGCGCGTCGCGCAGCCGGAGCAAGGCGAACTGGTGCGGCGCTTCGGCGGCGTCTCAATCACCATGAGCGCGCCGGAGGTTCCCTCGGCGCTCGATCGCGGGGTGGTCGACGGTATTTTCACCGCCGGCGTCGGCGCCGTGCTGTGGAAGGACCTGCTCAAATTTGGCTATGTGCTGATCGTGAACGTCAACAATTCGTATTTTATCGTCAACACCGATGCCTACCGCAAACTCTCGCCTGAACTCCAGGGCCAACTACGCAAAGCCGCCGAGGATGCGGCGCGCTGGGATCAGGACACCATGAAAACCGAGGAAGCCGAATCCGTGCAACTTCTCAAATCAGCCGGCTATACCTTCACTCAGGCGAGGCCGGATGAGATCGTGCGCGCGGTCGACGCCATGAGGCCCTATTGGGACGAATGGGCGAAGGCACGGGGGCCGGAGGTCGTTGAAGCACTGAGTAAAGTACGCGCCGCGCTTGGCCGCTGACGGCGCTTAAGCAACGCCATGGCCGCCACTGCAGAGCGCGAGGGCAAGCAGGCGCGCGGCGTGCGCCCTTCGCGCGCCGTGCCGGAAGGTCCGGTCGAGCGGCTTTGCAATTTCGCATGCATGGTGGCCTTGGTCGTGATGCTGGGCGTTATCGGTGTCGACATCGTAACGCGCGCGCTGCTCAATTTTTCTTTCGAGGTATCTGACGAGCTTGGCGGCTACATGCTGGTGGTCATCACCTTCGTCAGCTTGCCCGTGTGCCAGGTCAATGACAGTTTTCATCACGTCGAATTCATCCAGTCGCGCCTGTCGGCGCGCGGGCGCGCGATCTCCCATGTGGTCTTCGATCTGCTGTCGCTGGCGTTCTGCGGGGCTTTGCTGTGGCAATTGCTTAGATTCGAGATGTCGTCATGGCGGTTCGACGATCACGCTCCGACCTATTTGGCGACGCCGCTCTGGCTCCCGAGGCTAGCCATGGTGGTCGGCGCCGCAGCGTTGCTGTTCTCGATGGCGCGGACCCTTGCGGCGGATGTTGCGAGGCTTAAGCGATCGAGGCATGGCGGCGGGGAGCCGGCATGAGCCCTGAACTGCAGATCATCGTCACGTTCGCGGTCTTCCTCGTCCTGTTGACATGCGGAATGGCGGTGCCGTTTGCGATCGCGGTGCCGGCGCTGTTCTACCTGCTGCTGCAAGGCGGGCTGCCGTCTCTGAACAGTCTTGGGCTCGTAAGCTGGGGCAGCATGAACAGTTTCGTGCTCACCTGCGTGCCGCTGTTCATGCTGATGGCAGAAATTCTGCGCGTGAGCGGATTGAGCGGCCGTATTTACAACGGCCTCGCCAAGCTTGTGGCCCGACTTCCGGGAGGCTTGTTGCAGACCAATATCGCAGGCTGCGCGGTGTTTGCCTCGGTCAGCGGTTCGAGCATTGCCACCGCGGCGTCGATCGGCGGCGTCGCGTTGCCGCAGCTGATCCAACGCCGCTATCACCGGCCGCTCGCCGCCGGTTCGCTCGCCGCCGGCGGCACGCTCGGCATCTTGCTGCCGCCGAGTTTCGGCATGATCGTCTACGGCACCTTCACGGAAACCTCGGTTCCAAAGCTGTTCATGGCCGGCGTCATTCCGGGCCTGATCATGACCGCGATGTTCATGAGCTATATTGGGGTTCATGCCAAAATCCGGCCGGAGGTCGCGCCGCACGAGGCCGGGCCGCGGTCGATGAAGGAGTTGATTGCCGCGTTGCTCGATGTGCTTCCGTTCGCGCTCCTGATCGCCGGCACGCTTGGCGGCATTTATCGCGGGCTGGTGACGACCACCGAAGGCGCGACCATCGGCTGCATCCTCGCCATCATTCTCGGCGCGACGTTCGGCAGCCTCACGCCAGCCGGCGTGATCGACGCGATGCGCAACACCATCAAATTTTCCGGGAACATCCTGTTCATCATCTTTACCGCCTATGTGTTCTCCTATGCCATCAGCTTCGCCGGCGTCGGCGAGAAGGTCACGGCGTTCATTGTCGGCCTCGATCTCACCCGGCTCGAATTCTTCTTCGCATTGTTCATTCTCTACACCGTGCTGGGCTGCCTGATCGAAAGCCTCGGCATGATCGTGATTACGGTGCCGCTCATCTTTCCGGTGCTGCCGAACTACGGCATCGATCCCATCCTGTTCGGCGTGGTCCTCGTGCTGTTCGTCGAGCTTGGGCAGATCTCGCCGCCGATCGGCATCAATCTGTTCGTCATTCAAGGCATTTGGGACGGCAAGCTGAGCGAGGTCGTCCTCGGCACCATCCCGTTCCACCTGACCATGTTCGTGGTGCTGGCGCTGGTCATCCTGTGGCCGGACCTTGCCCTGTGGTTGCCGCAGCATATGTCCAAGTGAACCAAAGCCATGCAGCGCAGCACATCGCGAATTCTCACCACCCATACCGGCAGCCTGCCGCGGCCGCGGGAATTGACGCGCCTTTACGCTTTGCGTGCCGCGGGCGCGCCCGCGGACGGGGCCGAGATCGCTCGCGCCGGTCGCGATGCCGTGCGCCGGATCGTGGACAAGCAGCGCGAGGCCGGCATCGACGTCGGCAATAACGGTGAGCAGCAACGCGATTCGTTCTTTCTCTATTTGAAAGATCGGTTGTCCGGGCTGGGCGGCAGTTGGCAGCGGCCGTCCCGCGCCGACGTCGATCGCTACCCGGAATTCAAGCGCATGTGGACGGAGCAGCATGCAGCCCGCACCCAGGTTTCGGCGCTCGGCGGCCTACCCAAAGCGATCGGCGAGGTCAAATATCTCGATGCCGCCGCAATTGCCGACGAATGCCGCCATTTCCGCAACGTGCTTGCCGAGACGCCCGGGGTTTTCGTAGAGCCGTTCATGAGTGCGCCATCGCCGGGCATTGTCGCCATGGCGGTTCGCAACGAATACTACGACACGCGCGAGTCCTACCTCGCCGCCCTCGGCGCTGCCTTGCGGATCGAGTACGAAGCGATCGTGAAGCACGGTTTGGTGCTGCAGATCGACGCTCCCGATCTCGCGCTCGAACGCCATATCACCTTCAAGGACGAGCCTGTTGCCGCATTCGTCGGCTTTGTCGAGGAGGTCGTAGCGACCATCAACGGCGCGGTCCGGGATATCCCGCGCGAGCGGGTGCGCCTGCATGTGTGCTGGGGCAATTCGGAATCGCCGCATGATTGCGACGTCCCCCTTGAGGATATCCTGCCGGTGCTGCTCAAGGCCGATGTCGGCGGCCTGGTGCTGCCGTTCGCCAATCCGCGCCACGCCCACGAATTCCGCTGTTTTGAGAAATTCCCGCTCGCCGACGATCAAGTCCTGGTCGCCGGCGTGATCGACAGTCTGACCAACTTCGTCGAGCATCCGGAGGTTGTAGCGGATCGCCTTGAGCGGGTGGCGGCGGTCGTCGGCGACCCCGCGCGGGTCATCGCCGGCACCGATTGCGGCTTTGATACCTCGGCCGGTTGGGGGCGGGTCGCGGAGGATGTGGTTTGGGCGAAGCTTGCGAGCCTGCGCGACGGCGCCGGCCTCGCGTCACAACGCTTGTTCGATTGATACGACGGGGAACCGTGCGAGGCCGTGACACGGCGTCGAGCTTCGGATATCGGTTGAAGCATGTCCTCTCCTCCCCCTTCGCATGAACCGGACGCCCTGTTCGACCCCGACGCGCTCATTTCCGAGGTGCAGCAACTCGCAACCTCCGTCGAGGGCGATAAAAGGACCGCCGTCGCTCAACGCCTCAAGGCGGTGCTCGCAGAAAGTTCTGCGAAGGCCGAAGTGCTGTTGCTGAAGGACCGCCAGGGCGGCCGCTGTGCAGGACGGCTCACCCGGATGCAGGATGACCTCATTCGGGTGATCTATACCTTCGCGGTGACCCAGCTTTATCCGCCCCAGAGCCGTTCGGAGAGCGAACGGATGGCGATCGTGGCGACCGGCGGCTACGGCCGCGGCCTGATGGCGCCGGGCTCGGACATCGATCTGTTGTTCCTGCTTCCCTACAAGCAGACCGCCTGGGGCGAGCAGATCGCCGAGGTCATCCTGTACTGCCTGTGGGACATGGGGCTCAAAGTCGGCCATGCGACACGGTCGGTTGATGACTGTATCCGCCTGGCACAGGCGGACATGACGATCCGCACCGCCCTCCTGGAGGCGCGGTTTCTGCTCGGCGACCGAGTCCTGTTCGGCGAGATGGTGGCGCGGTTCGACAGGCAGGTCGTGCAAGGCAGCGCCGCCGAATTCGTCGCCGCCAAGCTCGCGGAGCGCGAAGCGCGTCATCGCCGCAGCGGCCAGTCGCGCTACCTGGTCGAGCCCAACGTCAAGGACGGCAAAGGCGGGCTGCGCGACCTGCACACCCTGTTCTGGATCGCCAAGTACGTCTACCGGGTGCGCAATTCCGAGGATCTGATCGCCCAGGGCGTGTTCAACCGTGCTGAATACCGGCTGTTCCGGCGCTGCGAGGACTTCCTGTGGGCGGTGCGGTGCAACATGCATTTCGTTGCCGGCCGCGCCGAGGAGCGGCTGTCGTTCGACATCCAGCGCACCATCGCGAGGCGGCTCGGCTACGTCGACCGCGCCGGGATGCGCGACGTCGAGCGGTTCATGAAGCACTACTTCCTGGTGGCGAAGGATGTCGGCGACCTCACCGCGATCCTGTGCGCGGGGCTCGAAAGCCGGCAGGCCAAGTCGGTTCCGATGCTCAACCGCGTGGTGGCGCGGTTGCGACCGCGCGGACGGCGGCTGCTGCGCGAATGCCCCGATTTCGTGATCGACAACAATCGCATCAACATCGCGGACGCGGACGTGTTCGCGCGCGACCCGGTCAACCTCATCCGGATGTTCCGCCTCGCGCAGCGTCACGTACTGGCCTTCCACCCGGATGCGCTGCATCGGGCGACCCGGTCGCTCAAGCTGATCGACAAGGCGCTGCGCGAAGACCGGCAGGCCAACGAGCTGTTTCGCGAAATT
>WNFF01001364.1_pt1 | contig 19637 bp, 19 predicted proteins | sample 5400441 | NCBI WGS metagenome assembly WNFF01 (sample SAMN13153345, study PRJNA577476) | soil metagenome | isolation source: 120 cm saprolite under Douglas fir tree site 2 hole 3 replicate 1 | place: USA:California | collected 2015-04-18 | reverse complement strand
GGCTCGCCATGAATTTAGGTCATAGGCTAAATCGGAGACGCAGTCAAGCACCGGAAGCGGTGTGTCACCAGGGAAAACCGCGTCAGATCACATCGCGGTCGGCAGCCGGAAACCCATGATCATCGGAAACTCGGGCTAGGCCGGCGAGCATGCCGGTTCCTGCGATGAGGAACGTGGTGCGGGGGCCGGTGAGTGCGACGAGCGGGGCCGCTGCGGCGTAGGCGAGAGAGGAGGCCAGTTGGGCGGCTGCGTAGGCCGCGCCGAAACCGCGGCCGAGCAGCCCGGCAGGCACTGACTGCTGGATTAGGGTGTCCGTGCCGACCAGGTCCGCGGTGTTGCCCGCGCCCGCTGCGGCCTGGGCTGCGCCGGCGAGGACAATGGCGGGGGCCAGGCCGGTGGCAGCGGTGCCGAGAGCGCCGAGGCTGATGCCGCCGATGAGCCAGTGCGCGGCCGGCCGGCGGTTCGCCCAGGCGGCGAGGGCGAGTGAGGCCGCGGCCATCCCGGCGCCGAACGCGGCGGCAGTCACGCCGTAGCCGGCGGCGGATCCATGCAGGCTGCGCCTGACCAGGAAGACCAGGGCGACGTTGTCGGTCGCGGCGAACGACACGAACACCACGGTGCCCAGCACCAGTGCCCGCAGCACAGGAGCGCGGGCTGCATGGCGCAGGCCCTCCCACGCGCCGGCCATGATCCCGCCAGCGGCGCGGCCAGGCGGGGGTGGTAGCTGGCCGAGGCGGGTCAGCAGCACCGCTGAGACCAAGAACGAGGCCGCGTTGACCGCGAAGGCGGGGGTAAGGCCGGCCAGCCCGGCCAGGGCACCGCCGATCGCGGGCCCGGCGACGAGCTGCAGGTTGAATGCGAGCCCGAGCAGCGCGTTGGCCTGCGGCAGCCGGGCGGCGGGCACCAGCCGGGGAACACTGCTCTTGCCCGCCGTTGACATCAGCGCCGCGAGCAGCCCGGCGGCGGTGACCAGTGGCAGCAGCGCGGGCAGCGTCGGGCGGCCCGCGGCGATGAGCGTGTAGATCACGCCCTGGCCTGCCTCGCAGCCCGCCAGGAGGCGCCGCTGGTCCACCCGGTCAGCGATTGTCCCGGCCACCGGGCCCAGCAGCTGAGGCAATGCCGTGCACAACAAGACCAGGCTGACGGTTCCCGGGCCAGCGGGCGCCGCAAGCAGGACCAGGGCCACCCGGCCTGCCCCGGTGCCAGTGGCCGAGATGCTCCGGCTCAGCCACAGGTACCGGAACTGCGGCGCCTCGCGCAGCAGCACGGGAAGCCGCGGCCAGGGAACAGGAGCCATCAAGCGAGCGTGGCGACCGAGGTACGATGGCGCAGTTATTTCGGCCCTGACCGAACTGGACGTCTGTGGGCATCATCTTCCGCACCCGCGCTGAGGACCTGCTGCAGTGCAGGTTCGCCATCTCGCCGCTCGGCGAGACCGCCGACGCGCTCCGGTCACTCGCCTGGCCCGCGGCGGCGCCCGGGCACCTGTCCTGGCAGCGCCAGGTCCGCGCCCAGCTGCCCGGCCTGCCGATCGGGCTGCTGACGGCGATCTTGTCGGTGCGCGGCTACCAGCCTGACTTCCTCAGCCCCGCCCCGGCCAGCCCGTTCACCGATTTCGGCGCCGAACTGGACCAGGTGCGGGCCACCCCGCCGCAGCGGGTCACCGCCGAACTTGCCCAGTGGCAGGCCCGCAACCCCGCCGCGGCATCGGTGCTGCGGGACCACCCGGAACTGTCCGGCGACCCGGCCCAGGCCCGGGACCTGCTAGCCAGCATGCTGCACCACGCCTGGCAGGCAGTCATCGAACCGTGGTGGCCGCGGCTGCGCGACGTCCTGGACGCTCACATCACCGTCCGCGCCCGCCAGCTCGCCCAGGCCGGCCTAGCCGCCACCCTCAACGACCTCGACCCGAAAATCTCCTACCATGAAGGCATCATCCGCTGCGTGATGACCGGCACCGAGGAAGTCGACGCCACCGGCGCGGAACTCGTCCTGATCCCCAGCGTGTTCACCTGACCCAGCGCGGGCGTGAACTTCGACCCCCCCACCATCATCTACCCCGCCCGCGGGATCGCCGCCCTCTGGCAGCCACCCGCCGGCACCGACAGCGACCTCGCAGACCTCATCGGCACCACCCGCGCCAGGCTCCTCAACTCTCTCGCCGAGCCCGCCTCCACCACCGGCCTGGCCGCCCGCTGCGGCCTGCCCCTCAGCACCACCAGCGAACACCTCACCATCCTGCGCGCCAACGGCCTCATCACCACCACCCGCACCGGACGCTACCTCCACCACCAGCGCACACCCCTGGGCATAGCCCTCTCACCCAGCACCCCACCCGCCTCTCAGATGCCTCCCAGGTGAGTCCGGACCACCAAGGCGCACAGAACTTCCACCACGATCCAAGCGCGTTGAGGGCGCGGGGGAACCCGGCGTAGACCGACACGTGCTCGGCCAGCGCGAGCAGTTCCGCAGACGCTACCCCGTTGCGCAGGGCCGCGCGGGCGTGCATGGTGAGCTGGCGCTCGGCACCTCCCAGGGCGGCCAGCATCGCGACTTTCGCTGTCTCCCTGGCGGCGCGGCTCAGTTTCCGCGTGCGCCACGCTGAGCGTTCTGGAAGACTCGCACCCCAACTCAAGATCAGTTCGGTTAAGACCCCCGCCGGGCGGCTCCGGCACCCGGCCTGGCGGGGGCCTGCGGCGTGACGATGCACTCTGCGGGCACGCTCAACGGGCGTCCGCCCGCCCGCAGAGTGCTCTGCGCCGAGGTGACGAAAGCCAGCTGCGTGATTACCACACTCACGGGGGTCCCGGTTGTCAAGAGGGCGGATCTAGAGGTTCTTCGGCCGCCGGGGATTCGGGGCGGGTGGCGCTGGTGTAGCCGTGTCGGCACCGGTAGGCGGGCCGACCGTTGGACCAAGCGGATTCCAGCCGCCGCCCGCAGGTGCCGCAGCGCAGCAGCCCTGCCAGCAGGTACCGGCGCACGGCCGGGCCCGCTGGGCCGCGCGGAGCGCTGGCATCCTGGGCGGCGATGTAATCGGCCTCGCTGACGATCGCCTGGTGGGCGGGGCGGGCGGAGATCACCCACCCGGCGGGCAGGTTCCACCGCTGCACCGGCCGGTGACCCAGCCCCGTGTCGGACGGGTCGACCAGGTCGGAGTCGGTTCGCTACCTGTTCCACACCTGCCGCCCGGTGTACCGCGGGTTGGCGAGGATCGCCGCCACCGTGCTCAGCGTCCACGCTGTTCCCGTGCGGTGCGGATTCCGCCCGGGGTCGGCGGCGGACGGGCACGGGATCGCGGCGTCATTCAGCGCCCGGGTGATTCGGGCCACGCTGTGCCCGGCCAGCCGCTGGGCGAACATCCACGCCACCACCGGCGCAGTGGCCGGGTCCGGCTCCAGCCTGTGCGCTCGCCGGCCCGCGGGCGGCGGAGATGCCCTGGGCGGCGATGAAACCGGTCTCGCTGACCAGCGCCGGGTGCACGGGCCTGGCGGAGATGACCCAGCCGCCCGGGAGGTTCCACCGCTGCGCCGGCCGGTGCGCTGCCGGTGGACGCGGCCAAGTCCCCCAGCGCAATAAAAGGACCGCCGCAGGAAAGCGACCCGGATCGCATGTTCAGCTGCCGGGCCAGGCCGCCGCTACGATTAGTCATGACCAGTGTGTCCTGACGAGGCATACCGGCCGGTGCTTTCGCTGGAGGGAGGCAAGGACCAGTGAGCGTCCCGGCGGTGCACGAGTACGGTCCCTACACTCTCTACGACCTTGACGCGCTGCCCGAAGACGGCAAGCGCTACGAGCTTGCCGATGGGTGGTTGACCGAGTTGTCCCCCAGCCCCTGGCACGACCACGCAGCCGACCGGCTCAAAGACATCCTCAAGAACGCGGCACGGCTGGCCGGGGCAGAGGTCTACGTCGCCGGCGGCCCGAATGACATCGCCACCCCGGCAGGAGTCCGCAAGCCCGATGTGTTCATCGTGCCCCGCGACGTCGCACGCACCGCGATCAGCGGCAAGGTCCGAACCTACTACGCCGGGGACCTCCTTCTCGTCGCCGAGGTGATCTCCCCGCGCAGCGGCAGCGAGCAGGTAGACCGCGTCCGGAAGGTGCACGAATATTCCAGGGCGGGTATCCCGGTTTACTGGATCGTGGACCTTGAGCCTGAAGCAAAGGTCACCATCCTCGCGCTACGCGACGGAGAGTACGCCGTGGACACCGAGATACGGGCCGGACATGCGCTCACGGCCAGCCAGCCGTTCGCCATTAACTTCGACCCAGGCTCACTCACGGAACTGGAATAGCACAAGCCGGCCACCCCGGGTACCGGCGCCAGCCGCAGCCCCCTTTACCCAGCCACGTCGCACGGCGAGCCAGTCCTAAGAACAGGCAGCAGTAGCGCAACCGCCACAACGGAACGCAACGACGCTGGCGCGGCTCCAAGAGACCCCGAGCACGCCGAACGATGCGCCTATGTCTTGTCAAGGGCTCGGGGCGGCATTTCGGTGGCCTCACTTGTGGGTCCGGGAGGGAATGGTTTGGACCGGGTTTGCTGGGGTTGCGGACAAGACAGGAAGGGACCGCTCGTGTGGAGGGCAGGCTCAGCGAGCCATCACATGTGCCCTGTTGGCCTGCGCCCACTGCCACGCCTGACGCTGAAGGTGCGGCCCACACCACTACGGCCACCGGACCGCTCGCCCGACGTGGGCACGGGCGCACCGGCAGCCCCGCGGCGGACGAGTTGCGGCCCAGGCGATCGGTCCTACAGTCGGGTGTCGCGAGTCGCGCGGCGGCGCACCTGACGCATCAACAACTCATATGCGGCGATCAGCGCGAATGAGGGCCACGCCGCTATCACCCGTCCCGTCGCCGTTGACTCGGCGACCGCGACATTGGCGGCAAGGCTTGCCACGCTGCCCGAGACAAGCAGTGCCCACGGCAGGACACCGCCCGGCCCCCGGAACGCGAGTCAGCTAGCAGCGACCGCTCCCCTAACCTGGCCGTGTGGACGACACCGAGCTGCTCGCCGCCATCGGCCGCATAGTGGTCGAGTCGGCCCGGCTGGACTACGCCATCGCAATCCTCGCCGCCACTACAGAAGGCCTGACCGGCCAGGACCGCGAGATCAGGGCACGACAGATCGTGAAGCGCTCCGGAGAGGTCCCGCGTCAGCTTAAGCAACTGACCGAGAAGCTGCCCGGCCTCGCATGGCTTATGGACGACATTGATGGACTGCGCCGCGGCCGGAACTTCGTCGCGCACGCCGTCGCTCAACAAGATGCCGTGGCCGAGGGGCACGCTGCTTTGTTCATCGTCAATCTGCGCGATGGAACAGAGACCATGATCACAACCTCGCAGGCGGCCAGCCATGCACGGTACATCCAGGAGGACCGGCGCAGGATCTGGGACGCGATAGCAAACCAGATCCGTCATCGAGCTGATCCGCCGGGACTGAGGCCGACGAGATTGCCCAAGTGCTCGGTCAGCGTCGTCGAAGCGGACAGCCTGAAGCCCGACATGCACGAGCCCGTCCGCGCCTACCCGGGCGCAATGGCTGGCGCGGAACCCGTGTACGAGATGGAGATGCAGCGACGGTCAAGGATTCCGCAAGGTGGACCGGATGACTGACTGGCTCATCGGCTTCACTGCGGCGCTCGTGATCCTGACCCAGGCCCTGGTCGCGCTGACCGCCGTAGTTGCGGCCAAGCGGCCAAGGGGTAACTGTCAGGAGTTCGCCGTCGTTGATTACATCGAGGTCTTCTACGACCGCGTCAGGCTCCCGCAAGTGAGTCGGTCGACGAACTGGTCATTCTTCGCGTGGAGAGGTGCGCGTTCTGGGTGGCCGGATCTGGCGGCGAGATGAGTTTCGAGGCGACTGTGCTCGCGGGTACGCTCTGGCGTTATGCCAGCTTCGGTCCAGCCGGTGACGTTCTATGTGCCACCCTCCTCGGCGGAGCCTGTCGAGGTGCGGACCGCGCACTCGGGGCTGCGCATGGTGCTCATCAACCGCGAATCGGTAGGGCTTCTCGACGACGGCTGGGCGGTCCTCGGCGTGTACTTCCTCCTTGGGCCCTGCGCTGATGACCCCGATCGTTACCTGGCCTATGTCGGGGAAGTCGGCAAGCGCACACTGCTGCTGCGCCTCAAGGAGCATGTAGGCGGCAAGCAGTGGTGGAGCCGCGCGCTGCTGATCGCCAGCGCGTCGGATGAGTTCAACTCCGCGGAAATCGGCTGGCTGGAAGGCCGACTGTATGACGTGCTGAACAACGCCGTTGCTGCCGAGGTGATGAATAAGGGCCGCCCCGGCGATGAGAGCCTTGCGTCGCAGGACCGCGGCGTCCTTGAACGTTATATCGAGCCCATCATGGCTGCGTTGCGTGCCTGCGGGGCGTCCCCGGATACCGCGGACCAGAGGCCGCCGACGCCGAGGGGGCAGAAGAAGAAGTTCTATAAGGAGAGTGTCAAGGACCTCATCGATGCTGGCCTGCTCAAGCCCGGCACGATGCTTCAGCCGCTGCGCAAGGGGCTGACGCAGACAGCGCTCGTGCTGCCCGATGGCAGTCTGCGGGTTGGCGAGCAGGTCTTCACCGCTGTCTCGCCCGCGGCGATGGCGGTCAGCGGCAACAAGGCTGAACCCGGATGGGATTTCTGGGGGGCTCCTTCCGGTGAGGGTGGCTACGTGCCGTTGTTCACGCTGCGGGACCGTCTGCGTGAGGATGGCAAGGCTGTCCCAGGCAATGGGGGCACGGCCGCTTCGCAGCCGGCAACCCCGATGTCAGCCGAGCCGATGACATTGGTGGACGCCGAGGCGAGCGCCGAACTGGCTGAAGTGCTGACGGCGCCAGTGGATGCGCCGTTGCCCAAGAAGCCGCGGCAGTTCAGCGAAACGGTCTCTGACCTGCTGGACGCCGGGCTGCTGGTCCCTGGCGACGGGCTGTACCCGGTGCGCAAGGCACTCCGGAAGGCGCGTGCAAAGCTGCAACCTGACGGGCGTCTGGAACTCAACGGCGACGTGTACGGCTCGCTGTCAGCCTCCGCAGTCGCTGTCAGCGGCAACAAGGCTGAGCCCGGATGGAATTTCTGGGCTGTGGAGCGCGACGGCACCCTCATTTCGCTCTACGACCTGCGGGAGCAACTCCGCGCTTCGCGCGCCACTGCCTAGCGCCACATAGTCGCGTTCCTGCTCCCAGGCCGCGCAGAGTTTCAGGTAGCTGACGACGTGGTCGCGCTCAAAGGCATTGACACTCGAGTCGCCGGGTTTGGCGCCGCGCACCCGACGCCATTCACCGTCCGTGCGCGCAACGGGCCTCGTCATAGCCCGGGCGCGATGCCGGGAACGATCCGTGCCGCATATCTGCCGACGTCCGGGCTATCCGGTGCGTCGGCGAACTCACTCGCGATGCCCGTGCGCTTGACCAGCCTGCCCCACCGCTCGTGACGGCCGTACCGGGCAGCGATCACCTTGCCGCTCGGCAGAGAGCGGTCGGAACTGCGGTTCGCCACGGCCCACTTCATCGGCGCCGACCTGAACCTGCTGTTCCGGATACTGGAGGCGCGGCCGTTCCGGTGTGCCTTGCCACCTCGGGCGCAGATCTGGCGCTGATTACGTCACAGTACGTCTACGAAAGCGTGATCGTGCGCCGTCCCAGCCTCGCCGATCCAGCCGTGTTCCAGCCGCTGAATGTCCTGGTCAAGCGCACCCGTGTTCGCGCCTGGATGCAGGTGAGCTAGAGGGGTCCGGGGGGTCCCCCCCGGACTGGCAGAGTGTGCCTGGGTGATCGAATTGGCGGCCCGCGCCGCGCGGGCGCAGTTTGGCGCGAACCTGGTCGCCGTCGGGATGGTCGATCTCGCCGAATATGCGCAGGGCACCTGCCCAGGCCCGGCAGCCGGGCGCAGCGGTCGATGATCTCATCCACCGCGTCCGGTTCGCTGGCGACCCGGTCTGCTCCCAGGCGGTGGATGAGCAGGTCGCGGGCGTCGGCGGTGGTGGGCAGGTGCAAGGTCAGCGGGCAGGCGCCCCCGGTGGCGACCAGGCCGGTGAGCTGGCGGCGGCTGGTCACGATGGCCAGGCAGCCGGGTGAGCCGGGCAGCAGCGGCCGGACCTGCTCGGCGTCCCGCGCGTTGTCGAGCACGACCAGGACCCGTTTGCCGGCTAGCAGGCTGCGGTACAGCCCGGCCTGCGCGGCCAGGCCCGGGGGGATCCGGGCGACCGGCATCCCGAACGCGTCCAGGAACCCGCGGACCGCCTCGCCCGGTTCCAGGGCCGGCCCTCCCGGGTCGAAGCCGCGCAGGTTCACATACAGCTGCCCGTCCGGGAACCGGCCGGCCACCCGGTGCGCCCACTTCGTAGACACAGGCATTGCCGCGCACCTGCTCGGCCAGGACACCGCTCGCCTCAGTGAACCCGACGGGGCGGCGGGACCCATGATCGAGACATTCGTGCTTATGGAACTTGGCCGTCAGCTCACCTGGTCCCAGGAACGTGTCCGCCTCTACCACTACCGCACCAAGGACAAGGTCGAGGTGGATGCTGTCCTGGAAACCCCTGATGGCCGGGTGGTCGCCATCGAAGTGAAGGCCGGAGCGACCGTTCGCGCCGAGGACCTGGCCGGATTGCGCCACCTCAGCCAGCGACTGGGCCCGCGGCTGGTGGCCGGATACGTGCTCTACACCGGCCAGCAAACCCTCCCTTTCGGAGACCGCCTGCGAGCCCTCCCGATCGCCGCCCTGTGGAACACCAGCGTCTGACCCGCCGCTCCACCACATAGCACCAAGGCCTTCCCGCAAGCGACGGATGGCCGGCGGAAAGATCTCCTGAATTACCGGCATGAAGCTAAGCACCGCGTCGAGCCCGAGGATCAAGCCGCACTCAGGCCCGCCAGCGGCCTAGGACCTCCCGCAACTCGGATGGCAGCCGCGCCTCAGCTGGCCTGTTTGGGCCGACTGCCCGCCCGGTAGGCAGACCTGCGTGCCGCCTTGGCGATCCGCTTGTCGGGATGATGCTTGCCGATCAGGGACAGCACGCCAGCGACATCCGGATGGGCCAACTGCGACATGGCGTCGAACACCTGCTGCTCCTGGCCGACCGGCACTGACTCGCGAAGCAGCTGCGGTAGCTCTTCCGGGCTGTCGGAGAGGGCCGCCAGCATGTCGGTGAGCACCCAGGCGATATCGCCGGCCTCCGGCTCCAGACCAGCCAGCATGGTGAGTCCAGGCGAGCCGCCGGCGATCTCGGTGAGCGCGATCTTCGCGTACGGCCGGAGTTCCGGTCGACTGAGCGAATCCCGCCACGCAGGCTCGGCGGCGGTTCCCAGCCGATTCACGGCCGCCACCGCGAGCATCCGCTCCACGACACCGCCGCTGGCCGCGACGGCAAGCAGTTCACTGGCCGCCGCATCCGGTGTCCGCAGCTCCAGCCAGGCCGCCGTCTCGGCGGCGGCTTCCGCTTCGTCGACGCTCTCCGCCGCGGCGACCAAGTCCGCGGCGGTCATCTCCCCCACCGGCGGGAGCAGCGGGATCTCGACACCCTCGTCGAGGAGCTGCTCGCGCATCGCCCACATGCCCAGCGGGGTCAGCCGCGCCACCCGGTCCTCCTGGACGCCTTGGTCCGCCAGCGACACGGCACCCAGCTCTGCCAGCCGGGCAAGCAGGACTTCTGCGGGATCGCCATGCGCCCGGATCCAGGACTTCCACGCCTTGGCAGCCGGGACCGGCAGCAGCTCGGCGGTGGCGGTTTCCCGGATCATCCCGGACGCTTCCCGGATGGGCAGGCCCGCCCCCCGGGCCAGGAAAAGCATCACCATCAGCGCCCCGCCAACCCCACAGAAGTCGAGTTGCCCTCGCCGACGGGTGCCGAGGACAGAATCGACCTCCAGCAGGTCAAGCACGGACGCAAGCGCCGTACACCAGACGTCCAAGGCCTCCTCGTCTGTTCCGCCCGGCCAGCAGCGCATTGCCTCGCCGGGTTCCACGCGGGCACCATCAGCGTCTGGCTCCAGTAAACCGGCGGCGAGTGCGATGCTCCAAAGACGAGCCAGCTCCGGTACGTTCCGCATGCTCTTGACAGCGGGCGGAGCTGGCATGCCCGGCAGCGCCTCGAGGACCGCGTCATCCCGCCTGTCGCCCCGGCCAGCGGGCCGCGCCTGGCCCTTCGGGACATTGTTGCGGCTGGACGCCGTATCGCGCCTGACAGCGGTCTCGAGCGGAACATCAATGCCAAGCACCCGTGCCGCGGCGACGCTGTCCCCAGCGGTCAGCTCCCCGTCCCAGGTAACACCGCGACCCGGACCTGCCCATTCGGCGAGCCTGCGCACCCGCTCGAGGAGCGGGGCGGTCCGGCTCATCGCGGCCAGCTCCTGCTCGCATGGCAGGCGCAGCGGCGGCAACCGGTCCGGCAGTCCAAAGGCATCCTTCAGGTCGAAGTCTTCGTCATCCGCTTTGTCTTCGCCGAAGTCATCAAACGGGTCTTCGTCCCCGACGGTGCCAGCGTCCATGTGGGCATTGTGATGCACGATCCAGCGATCCACCGCGTCCCGGTCGCCGAAGTCCACCCCGTCCGAGGCCATCGCCTGGGTGATCGCGCGCGCCACTCCCCAGTTCTTCGGGTCCATGACCGCCCGGGAGAACTGCGGCGCTACCTCGTCCAGCTCATGCGCCAGCCGTTTTGCGGCCTCGCCGGTGACCGCGCCAGTGTCGGCAAGGAATACAAGAAGGTCACGTACAGCCGGGACGGTGTCGACTGTATCTTCGGCATCCAGCACCGTCACCTTGCGCGGGTATACCCGCAACAGCAACTCGTCGATGTCACCCGGCCGCAGGGCGGCGGGATCGTCGATGCCAACGTCATCGCGCAGCAGGCCGAGCAGCAGCCGCAGTTCCCGAGCGTCCGCGCCGGGCTCCCCCATCAGCATCTGGGGCGTGTTCTTCGCCCAGCGGGTAAAGCCCTTTAGCGCCACCTCGACCGGATCGCTCGCCACGGCCCACTACCCTAACGCGGGGACCGGCCACGCGCCGCCGGACCACTGCCTTGTCATAACTGGTCTCATGGAACCGATCAGATGGAGGACGGGCAGGCTGACAGGACTGACCGGCGCGTGGGATGACTGGAGGGCGATGCCGCAACAACTAGCGGTGGACGCGCGAGATCGCCCGGTCTCGACGGCCCGGCGGTCGTCGTCATCTAGGTACCTCATACTTCTGGCATGGAGCATCCACCGGCCAGAATGACGCAGCCGCCGCAGCGTTGTCTGGCTCACCAGGTTGCCCTTGCCAATCCACTCCTCCTCTCCTCCAGGCCCAGTTCGGCCACGGCGGCTCACCACATAGGCCGACGGCGGATGACCAGCGCTGGTCAGCGTTACACCATTGGCACCGACCCGCTCCAGCAGGCAGGTGCACGAACGGACCATCCGGTCCGCAGTGCCGACGTCGAAGCCGACCGTCTCATCCAAGACGTCACCGACCAGCTGCCCACCGTGGTTGTCCGGATGGCGTCGACCAACTCTTTGACCGGCTTGGAATGCTGGCACTGGACCGCGCATCATCGATACCGAGAGCGGCAATCGCACCGTTAATCTCGTCCTTGTCGAAGGGAATGGCGCCGCTCGTCGCGGGCGACGACGGCTTCGAGGGTATGGATGTGCTGCCAGCTCCGTACCGCAGCACATTCGTTCGCGATCGCGCCAAGGGCGAGCGGGCGGCCGGGCGCAAGCCGAACCGCTGCACAACACGCCCGCGCCACCCGGCACGCCAGGGTCACGCTGCCGGTTGAAAAACGAGCCGCTGCCAGTCTGATTGGCCTGCGCCCTTGCAGCAGGCTTTGGGCGGGCGGACGATACCGGCATGGTGAGTGCCGCTGGCGAAGAACGTTGCAGGCACGGCGAGGTCGCGGCCTGGTGCGGTGAGTCAGAGTGCATGGCGGCTCGTAAGGGGTTTCCCATCCGGGTATGGCGGACCCAGCAGGGCAGCACCTACCATCGCAAGCCGACGTGTGAGGCCCTGATCGACGGGCACCACAAGGCTGAGCGTCACGGACTGGAGGCTCATGCTCCGGAGTCCGTCCCGCTGTCGGTGGCCATGTCGGCCGGTCTTGCCGAATGCTTCCACTGCTTCCCGGAGAACGTCCCTCCGGACGCCAAGCCGTGCCAAGTCCTGGACGGCGGAAGGTGGGCGGATGGATTCCTGCTGGAATGGCAGCGCGGAGAAGATCGCCGGTGGAAAGGCCTCGTGAACTACCGGCATGAGGCTGAACGCCGCATCGCGCTCAAAGACCAGGACGAACTCAGGCGAGCCGGAGACTGAACCCGCGCTATCGTTACCGCGCCTTCGGGCGTGCACAACCCTGACCGGTGGCTAGCGCTACCAGGCCGGCCTGACGGCCTTCTGACACCATCGAACCGCCCCGCTGTCGAACGCCGCCATCCGATGCCGGGAGTCGGACCAGCGGGGCGGGCCGCCGAAGGCGATGGTGACACGGATGGCACGACACCGGCGGAACGGCACAATGGAAGATGAACTCCCGCTCAATGACCTCCGGGAGCCGAGCGCGCAAGGAACCGAGCAGGATGAATCACTACGGCGTGATGGCGAGCCGTCACTGGGCCCTGTGGCTGCCGGATCGGTACGCAGGAATCCCGGACAAGGAGACGTTCTTTACGGATCTGGGCGAACAGATCGAGAACGCGATCGCCGACCGGGCCGAGTCCCTGGAGAGGGAGGGCCTGCTGGAGGAGGGCTTCGCGTTGAAATACGCGTCCCCGGACACGGCACGGGCCCAGGCGGAACGCGAGGTAGTCCTCCAGATGCTGCTGCTGCCACCGGAGGAGGAGACCCAGGCGGGCTGACCGCTTCCAGCCGAACGGCCGGGATGATCTCGCGCCGTCCGGCCGGTACCCGGGCTCAACTCAGGCAACTGCTGACGCCCGGGCTATGAAGCAGCCCGGCGGACCACGCGGTCGCAACGGTCACGGGGTGTGGCGCCGCCCCGGGCCGGGGGCCGCCCCGGGCGGGGGCCGCCCCGGGCGGGGGCCGCGGTGCAACCGCTATCCCTCGAAGAAGGAAAACATCTCTGGACGGCACCCGCCCTGGCGGCAACGAGGTCCTCAAGCGCGTCGCCTCTGGCCGGGGTGTCCGAGGCGTTGCTGCCGCAGCCGCCGAGCGGCTCGCACCCGGACGGTAGTCAGGTGGCCCCGAGCGCGACGAGCCATCACTCGGAAATTTTCATTTGCTGTCGCCCGGCTTATGGGTGGCAGGCGCGCGGTCTGTGGCCGTTTTGCCGCGCGTAACGTGGGTTCTCTCGCTAGCCACGCCGCGCGGCGGGAGATGTCACCTATCCCTTCCGGTCGCGGTCGGTTTGCGGCCTTGACCCTCTGAGGCGTTAGCGTTAACAATCTTCCCAAGCGCGCCGAATACCCGATGAGATCGTGGGTTCCACCATGAATGTTAACGCTAACAACATTTCTACGGAACGACGGTAGGTACTGACCGAGCGAGCTCAGCCGCTGCGTCTCCAGTGATCGCCACGCACCGGATGAATGGAGGACTGTGATGGCCAAGGGCAGGAGTGCTTTACGGTGGCGCAGCGCCCGGATTCTGGTCCTCGTGCTGGGCCTGGCCGCTTCAGGGCTTTGTGGACTTGCAACGGCCAGAGCAGCCAGCAATGGAGGATCGGCTAGCCACCGGCCTCGCCGGCGCAGACAACCAGAAATCCCCCCGGCAATGACAGCCCCCGGTAGCACAACGCTCAGCACGTCCTCACGGTCAGGGAGAAGCGGTCATGCGTAATCGAGCCCTCTTAGCCTCGGTCGGCGTACTCGCGCTGGGCGTGTCGTTCGTTTCCTTCGGCAGCAGGACTAGCTCCCAGGCCGCCACCGTCACGACAGCGTGGCACGGCGGCGCCTTCGGCGTTGACGTGGCCAATGTCGTGCGGCAGTCCGACATCGTGCTGGGCCGGGCGAACACGGCCGCGACCCAGTCGATGCCGCTGGGCAACGGCACCCTGGGTGTGGCGGTGTGGGCGGCGGGCGGCTTCACCGCGCAGCTGAACCGAAGCGACACCTTGCCCGGCCGCAAGTCCCCCGGGCAGGTGAACATCCCCGGCCTGTCCGTGATCACGAACGCACCGGACTTCCACGGGTACCTCGACCCGTACAACGGCCAGTTGTACGAATCCGGCGGCGGCATGAGCGCCACCATCTACGTGCGCGCCGACAAGGACGAACTGGTCGTCGACGTCACCGGCGCCAACCCGGCCGCCGCGCAGACCGCGACGATCAGCCTCTGGTCAGGGCGCTCGCCGGCCGCCGCGGCGTCCGGCGCGATCGCCACCCTGGCGGAGACCTGGGCCGACAACATCCCGACCACCGGCTCCGGGCAAACCTTCGGATCGCTGGCGGCGCTCACCGCCGGGGGTCGCAGCGTGACGGCATCGGTCGTGAACTCGAGCACTGTCCGGGTGAGCTTCACACCGAACGCCGATGGCTCGTTCCGGGTCATCGTCGGCGCGCCCCGATGGAGCGGCGGCAACGCGGCATCCACCGCCGCGGCACTACTCGGCAGCGACCCGTCCGTGAGCTCGCCGAGCCTGGCGGCCGCGCACCTGGCCTGGTGGCACGCCTATTAGGCGGGCCTCGGTCTGATCACGCTGTCATCCTCGGATGGCTCGGCGAACTACCTGCAGAACGTCCGGACCCTGTACTACTTCACGGAAGCCGAGTCGAGCCGGGGCCCGCTGCCCGGCTCGCAGGCCGGGGTGGCGGACCTATTCAACTTCTCCCAGGACCATCAGGACTGGTATCCGGCGGCCTTCTGGTTCTGGAACCTGCGCGGCCAGGTCGCGGCGAACATAGGGGCCGGCGAGTCCGCGCTCAACGCCCCGGTGTTCAACCTCTACACCAGCAACCTGTCCGGTATCGAGGCCTGGACGAGGGCCAACATGGGCGGCCGGCCAGGCATCTGCGTGCCGGAGACGATGCGTTTCAACGGCAACGGCTACCAGAACGATTCGGCGCCTACCTCCGACGCGTCCTGCGACCAGAACATCGCCCCCACCTGGAACGGCGAGACCGTCACCACGGGCGCCGAGATCGGCCTGTGGGTGTGGCAGCAGTATCAGACCACCGGTGACCTGGCCTTCCTCTCGGCGAACTACCCGCTGATGAGTCAGGCTGCGCAATTCCTGCTCGCCTACGCGACCAAGGGATCCGACGGCCTGCTGCACGCCGTCGCCAACGCCCACGAGACGCAGTGGAACGTCCAGGACCCGACCACCGACATGGCGGCCATGGGCGCGCTGTTCCCCGCGACGATCCAGGCCGCGCAACTGCTCGGCACCGACGCCACCCTGGTGTCCGAGCTCAAGACCGCCGAGACCGAACTGCCGCCCTACGCGCGCACCGACGAGGCGACGCACACCCAGCTGCTCACCCCGTCCGCCGACGCCTCCGGCACCGACGTGATCGGCACCTCCTACCAGCCCACCGCGGCCGTCCACAACGTCGAGAACATCGGCCTGGAACCGGTCTGGCCCTACGGCCTGATCGGGGATCAGGGCCCGCTGACCGCGCTGGCCCAGCGCACCTTCACCCACCGGGTCACCTCCACCAACCCGGACTGGAGCTTCGACGCCGTCCACGCCGCCCGCCTCGGCCTGTCCGCCCAGGTCGCCCCCATCCTGATCGCCCTCACCGAGAGGTACCAGGCCTACCCGGACGGGCTCGGCTCCTGGCAGGGCGGCACTGGTAACGAGCCCTACATCGAGCAACCCGCCAACGTCGCCCTCGCGATCAACGAATCCCTCGTCCAGGACTACGACGGCCTGCTGCGCATCGCCCCGGCCCTGCCGGCCGGCTGGAACGCCGCCGGCACGCAGTACATCCACGGCGGCAGCAAGGTCTCCGTTCAGGTCCAAGCCGGTGTCATCACCACCGTCGGCATCAACGCCGGCTCCACCGGCACCATCGAGATCCGCAACCCGTGGCCCGGCCAGCAAGTCGAGGTCGTCAACGGCGGCGACGAGACCACCGTCATCGTTGCGCCCACCACCGCCAGCCAGTTCGCCATCCCCGCCACCGCAGGCCACTCCTACCTGGTCCAGCCGGTAGCAAACCCGGTGTCCGCACTGCCGGTCGCCACCGTGACCGGCACCCCCGCCACCGCCGCCGACCACCTCGGCAACGCTACGATCGGCCTCGACCCCGCCACGAGAACCGGAACCGGCCCGATCACCGGATACCACGGCCTGTGCGTCGACGACTCCGGAGCCGGCACGGCCAACGGCAACCCGATCATCGTCTACACCTGCAACGGCGCGGCCGGCCAGCAATGGACACTGGCCCCGGACGGAGAGCTGCACACCCTGGGCGGGTGCATGACCGCAAGCGCCGCGGCCAGCAACTCCCCCGTGCAGTTCGACGCCTGCACCGGCGCCACGTCGCAACTCTGGACCCACCAGGCCAACGGCGAGCTGATCAACACCGCCTCCGGCCTCTGCCTGGACGACACAGGTTCCGGCGGATCAGGCACCCAACTCATCGTGTGGACGTGCAAGGACAGCCCCAACCAGATCTGGACCCGGCCATGAGACCGCCGCCATGGTCGGCGGGTGATCACACCAGGCCACAGACCAAGATCGGCTGAACGAAACCACGCACAGTCACCCCCGGACGGGTCCGGACTCCTCCATCGCGCTCACGGCGGTGCGCCCACGGCTGTTTCAAGATCGTTCTAGAGCCAGCGCTAGCCGTCCGCGGCCGGGTGATGTGACGTTCTGGCGCGATCTGGTATCGGCCTGGCGCGTGTCTTTCCCGCCCGACCTCCGGCTGACCAGCCGCACGCCAGACGGCCCATGCTGGGCTGATCGGCGCTGGCCCCTAAACATTGTTGGCTCACTTGCGGCCGAGGGCACAAAACTCGTCCATGTCCTGTACGTTGCCGATGTCGCGCGGTTCTGGCCGCCACCGTGGACATGGCACCACACCGGGTTCGATCAGCTCCAGGCCCTCGAAGAAAGCGGCGATCTGCTCCGGGCTGCGCAGGCGGTAGGGGGTTGGGGCCACCTGGTTCCACTGCCGCACCGCCTCGATCACCCGCTCACCGCTGACTTCGCTGGTGGAATGAGTGACGGCCAGATAGCTGCCCGTCGGCACGGCAGCCAGCAACCGCGTCACGATCGCTTCTACCTCATCATCGTCGCCGATGAACGGTAGGACGCCCAGCATGGTGATACCAACGGGCCGGGTGAAGTCCAGCGTCACCGCGGCGCCCTCAAGAATCGTGTCGACGTCGCGGGCGTCGGCTTCGATGTAGTCGGTGGCGCCTTCGGGGCTGCTGGTCAGCAGCGCCCGGGCATGGACCAGCACAAGCGGATCGTTGTCGACATAGACAACCCTCGATTCGGGGGCGACCTGCTGGGCGACCTGGTGGGTGTTATTGACAGTCGGCAGCCCGGTCCCGATATCCAGGAACTGGCGGATCCCCGCGTCGACAGCCAGGTACCGCACGACGCGCACGAGAAACTGGCGGGAGGCGCGGGCGATATCGACGATCTCGGGTAGGACGGCCATCGTCTGCTCACCGGCCTCGCGGTCGACAGGATAGTTGTCCTTGCCGCCCAGCCAGTAGTTCCAGATCCGGGCCGAATGGGGCACCGTAGTGTCGATCTTGGGCCGGCCCCCGTCGCCCGTGTCGGCTGTCACCGCGGAATACCTCCTCCTGCTTCACATGCGCACCTGCCCGGGGCGATCCGCCACCCAGGATCAGACAGTGATCATCGCTCATTGTGTCGCAATGCGGGCAAGCCCGGGAACATCAACGCATCCCGGCGGCTGATTAGGCGCGACAACGAACATCTCGCTTGCTCAGCTCATCCGGCGGTATCGCCAGACGCACAGCGGAATGAACAGGGCCAGCAGCCCCAGGATCCAGGCCGCCGTTCCTCCCAGCGAGCTAGGCACGCCGCCAACGAGCGCGTACGACCGTGCCGTGTTCGCCGTCAGTGTGACGGGGCTGACCTTCGCAAAGGCCTGCAGCCAGTCCGGCATGCTCGATACCGGCACGAAGACCGAGCTCGCGAAGACGAGAGGGAAGATGACGACGAAACCGGCCGACTGCGCTGCCTCGGCGCCGCCCACGGCCAGCGCAACGAAAGCGAAGATCCAGCTCAGTGCAAATCCAAAGGCACTCACGACGGCGACGGATATGAGCGCGTCGAGCAGTCCGGCGTGAAAGCGAAAGCCGATCACGTAGCCGACGACAATCATCAAGCCGATGATCAGGACGTTGCGGACGAGATCGGCAACTGTGCGCCCGAGCAGCACGGCCGACCGGGCCATCGGCATCGAACGAAAGCGGTCAACGACCCCGCGCTCCAGGTCCTCTGAAAGGCCGACCGCGGTCTGCGTCGCGCGGAAGGCCACCGACTGCACGAAGATGCCGGGCAGAAGGAAGTCGATGTACTTGACTCCCCCAGCGAGCGAGCCTCGCAGGGCGCCGCCGAACACGTAGGCGAACAGCAGCACGAACATGATCGGCTGGATCGTCGAGAAGATCAGCAGCTGGGGCTGGCGGATAAAGTGGCGCAGGTTGCGCGCGGTGACCACGCCCGCGTCGGTCATGGCGGAACGGATGCCTAGCAGCGAGGGACGCCGCAGCGCCAGCAATCTCCTCGCTCGGTTGTCGGCCGCGCTGTGCGGACCCGTCGCCGCCTGCGCGCCGCCCGCGCTCACGGACGCCGACGGACCGGCGCCGTCCTCGCTCGGCGGCGCACCCGTGAGCTGCAGGAAAACGTCATCTAGCGTCGGGCGGCGCAGCCCGAGGTCGCTGACGCCGATACCCGCGTGACGCAACGCCGAAGCAGCGTCCTCGATGAGCTCGAGTCCATTACGCGGAGCTGGAAGCGTGAGCCGATCCAGGCGCTCGCCCAGCGCCGGATCGCCGCAGCCCACCCGGGCGAGCACGGACTGCGCCTCGTCGCGTTGAGCCGCGGTGCTCAGCTCGACCTCGAGGATCTGCCCCCCGACGCGGTCCTTCAACTCGTTGCCCGTGCCCTGCGCGACCACTCTCCCGTGATCGATCACCGCGATCCGGTCCGCAAGCTGATCGGCCTCCTCGAGGTATTGAGTCGTCAGCAAGACCGTCGTCCCCTCACGCACGAGCTCCCGCACGATCCCCCAGATCTCGTTGCGGCTTCGCGGATCGAGCCCGGTGGTCGGCTCGTCGAGAAACAGAATCCGCGGGCGCGTGAGCAGGCTCGACGCGAGGTCCAGCCGACGGCGCATCCCTCCGGAGTACGTGCGCGCCGGGCGGTCGGCCGCGTCCGCGAGGTCGAAGCGCTCCAGCAGTTCGACGGCCCGCCTACCCGCCTCCGCCCGCGAGAGGTCGAAGAGACGCCCGAACATCTGCAGGTTCTCGCGCCCAGTGAGGATCTCGTCGACGGCGGCGAACTGCCCGGTCAGGCCCAGCAGTTCGCGAACGACTGGCGCCTCGCTTACCACGTCGCGCCCGAAGACCTCGGCGCGCCCCGAGTCCGGCGCGAGCAGGGTCGCGAGCACACGCACTAGCGTGGTCTTCCCGGCTCCGTTCGGCCCGAGCAGCCCGAAGACCGTGCCCTCGGCGACCTCCAGATCGACCCCCGCGAGCGCCACCGTCGC